>Ga0208904_1000795_pt1 | contig 23882 bp, 36 predicted proteins | sample AntAceMetag02UKB_FD_184774 | JGI IMG/M metagenome (GOLD analysis project Ga0208904, IMG submission 184774) | Saline lake microbial communities from Ace Lake, Antarctica - Antarctic Ace Lake Metagenome 02UKB (SPAdes) (version 2) | ecosystem: Environmental > Aquatic > Non-marine Saline and...
CATAAAATAAGCATTTTTTGATTTAGTAAACTCCTCAATTTGTTGAAATTTTATATCTGAATTTTTTTGTCCTTCAAGTTGACCCTTAACTCGTAAAAGAACTATTTTATCATTTATATCTAATCTTTCAAGTTCAGAAATTATTTGCTCTGTTGCTGCAGTAGTACTTGTTATATTAACAGTCATGGGAACAACTTCTTTTATTTGAAGTTTTACTTTTTCAAGATTATTTTGTCCTTCTGTATCCACCACATAAAAACTTCCGAATTGTAAATCTTCTAATTCTTGAAAATTATTTGGAAAAATCGGTCCTGGATAAACAAAATTTTGATATTGAAAATCCATATGTAAATGGCCCAATGCATAATAATCTGCTTTGGGCAAAAGATCTGCCTCAATAGCATCAATGGGCAATGTTCCTTTTGCTTTATCCAAAGTTGTATGGAGCATAAATATTTTGAACAGGCCAGGAGCATCATTCATCTTTACTCTTCTTAAATCAGGTATTTCTAAACTAGACTTTTTTCCGGGATATCCATAGATTGCAACATTTTCGTATACAGTTGGATTTAAAATAATTGTATCTTCTTTTTCATCAAAATTTTCTACATTTTTACAAAAACCAGCCTTCTCCAATACATCTAAGAATGTTTTTCCAGAAACAGAATAATCATGTGAACCTGCTATGATAAAACATGGGATATTTGCATCCTTTAGCTTTCTAAATTCTGCAAATGTTTTACCTAATATCTCTATGGGGGGATAAGCAGAATCAAATAAATCTCCCGCAAATAGCACAAAATCTAATCTTCTATTTATACATATCTCAACTGCTTTTTGAAAGGATTGGAAGTTTAAATCCTGCATTGGCTGTTGCTTCCACCCTCCTAAATGTACGTCCGATATATGTGCAAATTTTACCATCTTTTATTGAAAAAGTTTATAACCCTTGATAATTATATGTGTATATAAAATTGATTGTGATGAAGTATAAATGAGAAAAAATATTCTTTTTGGAGGGCAAGCAGGACAAGGACCAAATATCCTTACCCACATATTAGGAGAAGCGCTTGTGAAACAAGGGTACTATGTTTTTTATTCGCGAGATTATCAATCTTTGATACGTGGAGGGCATAATTTCAATGTTTTGACATTTTCTACAGAACCAGTTAATAGTAATGATTGTTGTTTTGATGTGATTGTTGCAATTGATGAAAAGACTAAAACAATTCATTCTAAAGATTTAAAGAAAAATGGTATTGTTCTTGATGGGAAACACGCAAATATGTATTTTGCAGGAAGATTGTTCAAAATTTTAGGTTTTGATTTTAAAATTCTTGAAGCAGAATTAAAAATATTAAAGAAAAGATATGATGAAAACATGGAAGAAGCTAAAAAAGGCTATGAAGATGCAAAAGCACATGTTGAATTGCGAAAACCAACAAAAAAACAAGCTGTTTTTGCCAATGGAAACCAAGGAACTTCAATGGGAGCAATTAAAGCAGGCCTTGATATTTACTATGCATATCCTATGACTCCTGCTACCCCTGTTTTAGGGGAACTTGCAGAAAAACAAATTGAAAATAATTATTTAGTTTTAGAATTAGAAAATGAAATTTCAGTAGTTAATGCTGGGATTGGTAGTGCAATTACTGGTGCAAAGGCAATGGTTGGAACTTCAGGAGGAGGTTTTGACTTAATGACAGAATCTTTGAGTTTAGCTGGGATGGCAAATGTCCCATTGGTAATGTATCTTGCACAAAGACCTGGTCCTGCAACAGGAGTTGCTACATACACTGGTCAAGGAGATTTAAACATGGCACGGCATTCAGGACATGGAGAGTTTCCTAGAATTCTTTTAGCTCCAGGAGATCCTGTTGAATCAGAAGAATTAACAAGTCAAGCATTTTATTTTTCTCACAAATTTAAAACACCTTCAATTGTTATTACAGATAAACATCTTGGAGAAAGTTTTTACACCTTCACAGATAAGCCTAAAATTACTCCATCTAAAAAAACAACCCAATTTGGGAGATATAATAGTTATGAAGTGAGCGAAGATGGAAGTTCTACAGAAGATCCTGTTTTAATTAAAAAAAATATTGATGCAAGATTGAAAAAAGCAGTAGATATTGGAAAAGAAGCAGAAAAGTTTGTCCAATACAAAGTTTTTGGAAATAAAAATTCAAAAAATGTTATTGTTAGTTGGGGGAGTCCAAAAGGTGCAATTCTCGACGCTATTAAAGGTTTAGATGTTAAATTTATACAAATTTTATACATTGAACCTTTTCCAAAAAAAGTTGCAGAAGAATTAAAAGGAAAAAATGTTATGATTGTTGAAAATAATTCTACAGGTCAATTACAAAGTTTAATTGCAGAAAAAACAGGAATCTTTATTGAAAATAAAATATTAAGATATGATGGACGTCCATTTTTATGTGATGAATTAGCTAAGGAGATTGGGGGAAAGTTGAAATGAAAACTTCTATAAAAAAAGGATTTGGATTTGGATTGACTTCGGGAATCATAACAACTTTAGGTTTAATCATTGGATTAAATTCAGGAACACATTCTAAAAATATTATTTTTGGAGGAATAATTATTATTGCAATTGCAGATGCATTATCAGATTCTCTTGGAATTCATATTTCTGAAGAAGCAGAAAATAAACACTCCACAAAAGAAATATGGGAATCTACTGGCAGTACTTTTTTATCTAAACTAATCATTGCATTAACATTTGTTATTCCTATTCTTCTTTTCAATCTTCAAACTGCAATAGTGATAAGCATAGTCTGGGGGCTTGGATTAATTTCCCTTATTAGTTTATACATTGCTAAACAAAAAAGAATAAAACCATACAAGATAATAAGAGAACATTTGACCATTGCAATCTTTGTGATAATTGCCACTCATTTTGTAGGTAAATGGGTTGCAGGGGTGGGCTTAGCATGACAACAAATATAATGACAAAAAAAGGTGGGACTTGGTGCCCAGGATGTTTTAATTTCCAAATACTTGCAGGAGTAAAGAATGTTATTAGTAAAAAAAATCCAAAAGATTTTGCAATTGTTACTGGAATTGGATGCCACGCAAAGATTTTTGATTATCTGAATATAAACGGATTGAACACCTTGCATGGAAGAGTTTTACCTACTTGTCTTGGAATAAAAATGGGAAATCCTAACCTAAATGTTATTGGATTTTCGGGAGATGGGGATGCCTATGCAGAAGGAATGGAACATACAATTCACGCTGCCAGATATAATTCTAATTTAAAATATATGGTCCATAATAATCAAGTATTTGCATTGACTGTTGGACAACCTACTCCAGTTACAGAACTAGGTGTTAAAGATAAAACAACTCCCCTCGGGGTTAAGGTTCATCCAATGAATCCCCTTAAGCTCATGCTTGCTTCTGGAGCAACATTTGTTGCACGAGTTTTTGCAGACCCAAAACAAGTTGAATGGGTTTTGGGAGAAGCACTAAAGCACAAAGGATTTGCATTTATTGAAATCTTACAACCCTGCATTATTTTCCACCCAGATAAAGGTTACAAAGAGAAAACATATCTTCTTGAAAAAACAAAACACGACAAATCAAATTTTGAACAAGCTTGGAAAAGAGCAGGGGAATTCAATTACAACGAATTAACAAAAATTCCTTTAGGAATTTTTTATCAAGTTCAAAAACCTGTTTTTGAAGACCAACTTCCGCAGATTGTTAAGTTAAAGAAAGAAAAGAAAAGCTGGTTAGACATTAAACGGTAAGTTCCCAAATACATAATCTTTCCATAAATAATTTTTCACAACCAACTTCTTTTGCATTATATCCTAATTTTTCAAAATCAATATTTTCTGCAAGAGAACTAGTAATTAAGAAAATCTTTCCATCCTGTTGCAAATAATCTTTAGCTTGTTGGAGAAATTTATTAATTATTTCACTTCCTTTTTTTCCACCGGTTGTTGCTAGTTGGGAGTCTTTTGGTTCTGTTTTATCCTTGGGAAGATAGGGAGGATTAAAAATTATAATATCATATTTTCCATCTAGGTTTTCAAATAAATCTGATTTTGTGCAATCAAATCCAAGCATGGTGCAATGATTCACTGAAGCTTGATTTATATCTCCTGAAAAAATATTTTCTTTTTTTATTCCAGAACTTAAGGCAGTTTGAAGATGGATTCCACTTCCTGTTCCTATTTCCAAAAATTTTAAATCTAAATTATCTTTTAGGAGGGATGGTAATTGTTCCTTTAAAATTCTAGACATTAAAAAAGAATCCTCAGCAGGTTGATAAATTGTAGACATTTTATTACCCAAATAATAAATTAAAAAATTCTATGATTGCAGATTTATATACGAATAATCCAATTAAAACTCCAAATAAAATAACTAAAACTACTCCTAAAATAAAAATTATTACTTTTCGTTTGTGATCCATAACTGGAGAAGCATATTCTGAAACCGGTTTAATGGGAACTTTTTTTAAAACAGGTTTTGGTTTGGGCATTGGTTTTGGAGAAGAATAATTAGAAACTCTTTGAGCATTTTTTGGTTTTGGAGGGGGAAGAGGTTTTTTCAATACAGATTCTTTAGCAGGCACTGCTTTTTCAACAGGTATTTTTTGTTGTTGAAAAGTTTTTACTGCCAATTGAATTTCTTCGGATTTATAACCTGCATTTTCCAAAGTCATTGTTGCCTGTTTTAAAGTTTCTCCCCTTGCCATTGCGGACATTAAAGCGCCTAAAAGATCATGTCGTATCATTTTAAAATTTCAATAATTTACCGTTAGAAGTAAGATGAGAAGTTTCCCCAAATTCATAACCAAACTCTTTTGCTAAATCAATCATTGGGGTTTCTTGTTGAAGAGTCCCATGTGAGGGAATAATATGTTTGGGTTTTACCATTTCTAAAATTTCTCTTAAATCTTCACGACTTCCGTGCCCATGTACATGAACATCATTTTGTATTTTAACTCCTGCTGCCCTTAATTTTTTATCCATTTTTTCACGAGCAAGAACATTTACTGGGGTAGGAATTACACTTGAAGAAAAAATCATATTATCCTCTGGCCTAAATCTAAATGGAGTTTCACCCTTCATGATTCTATCAAGAATTGAATTTTTCTCTGCTTGATGACCTGTACAAACAATCAAATATTTGTCTCTATTTTTTTCTACTTTTTGTAAGAAAGAATTAATTTGTCTTCTATATTTAAGCAAAGTTACTTTATTTCCAAAAGGACATTGGCCTACTTTTGAAGCAGAACTTACATATTTATTCAAACTTCTTCCAATGAAAACTATTTGTCGTTTTGTTTGCTTTCCAATTTCTACAATGTTATTTAATCTTTCAATATGTGAAGAAAATGTTGTTATAAAAATTGCAGATTTTTTATTTCTAACTTTTGAAAAAGCGTCATCAAGAAGGTGTTTTGCAATTGTTTCACTTCCTGATTTTTTTTCTGTACCTGAATAAAGAGAATCTACAATTAAAGCCTTTACTCCTTTTTTTCCAAGTTCTCGCATTTTATTATAATTTGGAGGCTTCCCCATTGTTGGATAATTATCAAGCTTCATATCATTTGCATAAAAGAAAACTCCTTCTTTTGTATGTAAGGCTAGAAAAGCACATTGAATTGTGGAATGGGTGGTATGAACAAATTCAACTTTATAATCTGAATTTTTTCCCTTAATCATAACTGAAGAATCTGGTTGCATTGGATTTCTTTTATTTGGAATTCTTATTTTTTCGTCCTCCAATAAAGAATCTAAAACAGCCATTGTAAATGGAGAGCCATAAATTTGTGCTTTTGGATAACGATATGCAAGATAGGGCAATCCCCCTACATGATCTAAATGGGCATGACCCACAAAAATAGCTCTTACTTTATCTGTCCATCCAAGTTTATCTAAAACTAAATCATTTGGGATTGCACCAACTCTTCTTAATTTTTTTTCAGTATAATTTTGTACAACTTCATCCTCTTGCAATTGAATAACAGCAGGCAAATGTAATCCTGCATCAAAAAGAAAAACATCGTCTTCAACTTTAACAGCAGTCATGTTTTTTCCAACCTCTTCAAATCCTCCAATAGTACATATTTCCATTTTCTTAATTCTCCTCTTTTACTTTTAAAGTTATCTGGAGTTTAAAAATGTTTTAGAATATATATTGGAGTAAATAATAACTTATAAAACAAAAATCTCTTGATAAAAGATGGTGAAGAAATGGTAACCTTTTTGAACAATTTCTTATTGGGGATTGCGTTAACTCTTCCACTTGGACCAGTAACCTTAGAAATTTTAAGGAGAGGGATTCAACTTGATTTTGAAGAAGGAGTTAAAACTTTTTTAGGAGCATTTGCAGCAGAATTAACTTATTTCACTTTAGTCTATTTGGGATTATCTAGGATATCTGAAAATATTATTGTTAACATGGTCTTAGGAATTTTAGGGGTTTGTTTTCTATTATTTTTAGGATATGAAAATATTATGGATTATTTTTCAAAAGTAGATCCGGTTGCAAAGAAATTTGTTAAGAATAGTTCATATCTCGTTGGATATCTTATAACATTCCTTAATCCTGTGAATTTTTTTATGTGGGTTGGAATAATTGGGAGTTTCTTTGCTCAAAATGCAAATTTGGTAATTAGCTCTGGGGTATTGGCAGGAATCTTTTTATCATTGGCAATTGTTGCATTAGTATCTAAACTAGGAAACAAAGTAATTAATAAAAAAAGAATGAAATATGTTTCATTGGTTGCTGGATTGTTCTTAGTTTATTATGGATTGAGACTTGCTTATAATTTGATTTTCTAAAACTATAAAAATACTTTTTACTTAGTTATTTCATGAAAGCATTAAAACCATCACTCAGAGAAAATAAAAGATATTTGTTAGTTGAGGGAAAAAATCTTGAGAAAAATATTCCGTCCGCAATCAAAGATTTTTCAGGAAGTTCTGGATTATCCAAAGTTGGACTTGGTTGGATAAAAACAGATTCTAATTCTGCAATCATTTCTATAAATCGTGAAGCTATTGATGGTGTTAGAGCCTCATTAGTTATTTGGTCTGAGAAAATGGAAGTATTGAAAGTCAGTGGGACTTTGAAAAGTTTGAAGAAATAATAAACTTTTTAGCACTATAATTCTTTTAAAGACATCTTCAGTATAATTAACCATGTCAAAAGATATAATAAAAAGAGTTGTTGTTGAAAGCCCTTATGGAGGAACTGATGAACAAGTCAAGCAAAATATAAAGTATGCTAGATCTTGTGTTAGAGATTGTTTGAACAGGGGGGAAGTTCCATTTGCATCCCATTTGTTATACACTCAACCAGGAATCCTAAATGATAATGTTCCTTCTGAAAGAAAATTGGGAATTGAAGCAGGTTTTGAATTAACAAATGATTTTGATCTTGTTGCAATTTACACTGATTTAGGATTAACCCATGGTATGGTGAAAGGTCTTAAGGCTAGAAAAGAACTTGGAAAAACAATAGAAGAGAGAACATTGGGAAAAGATTGGGAAGAAAAATATGATCAAAGAATAATCAAGCACTCTCACAAAGATTTATTTTAATGCTCTATAAAATGCATATCTACTGAATTCCCCCAACAATAATAACCACATTTTGGGCAATCATTTTTACATTCATAACTATTTGATTTGCTAACAATGTCTAATTGAGAAAGTGCTGCAAAAGGTAAATTCATTTTAGGAGTTGTTCGTTCAGTATCTAAACTTTCCCTAACAATAAAATTAGGTAATGAATTTAATTCTTGAATAATTTTTGTTAAATCCCTTCTTCTAGTTGTTGTTCTAAATAAAACATCTGGAGAATTCTCTGCAATTTCAATAACCTTCTTAACATATTCTTCACTATAAAAATCTCCACTAGAATGAAACCTAAAATAAGTTGGATTTCTTTTATCAATCTCATGGATCATTCTTTCCACAAAATCGTCTTTTTTTGATAATTCTAATCTTTCTCTATAACTTTTTTGGACCTTTGGAAATTTGTAATTTCCTTTCAACGCATAACAATTTTGTTCTTTTCCTTTTTTAGCTAAACACCATTTTGTGGGGGTGCAAGTAATAATTGCTGGGAGATTAAAAGCCCAAACTTTTCCATCCTTCCCCATTTTAGTGTTTCCTTTAACAATTAATTCCCTTACCATGCTCTAGGCACCAATATTAAGGTTATAAAATTTATTGTGATAACACCACCGAAACCCTTTTAAATATAAGGGCCATCTAATTTTTTAAGGAGAAAAGGAAAAGATTAAAATTATTATAAAATTCTCTAAAATTACATAAAATGGACATAAGCAAATACAATATTTTCATATGCCCACTTCGGGGAGGAGCCTAAAGTGGACATGCCAATAGATATGCAACACCAACAAATGGGTTACGACAGAACTGCAACAATGTTCTCTCCAGAAGGCCATTTACTACAGGTAGAATATGCTGAGAAAACAGTTAGATTAGGTGTTCCTAGTATTGGAATGGTTTGTTCTGATGGGGTTTTTATTCTTGCAGACAAGAAAATTTCTGAAAAGTTGATTGTTCAAAAGTCAGCTAGTAGAGTTCATGAAATTGATTCTCATATTATTTCGAGTTTAGCTGGAATTACTGCAGATGCACGTGTTCTTGTTGAAAAAGCACAATTAATGGCACAACAACACAGAATTACTTATGATTCTCCTGTTGAACCTGAATTGGTGATTAAAGAAATTTCAAATACAAAACAACAATTCACACAATATGGTGGAGCAAGACCCTTTGGTGCTTCAATGATGATTGCTGGACTTAATAACAAGAAACCAGAATTATTTACTAGCGATGTTACTGGAAATTATTTTTCATACTATACAAATGCCATTGGAGAAAACGACGAAAAAATGAAAGAAATTCTAAGAGAAAAATACAAGATGAATTTAACAATCAAAGAAGGAATTAAGCTTGCACTTGAAATTTTTAAAACAGTTCAAGGAGAAAAATTTGATTTGGATAATCTTGAACTTGCATATATTACAATAGAAGAAAGTAAATTAAATCGTCTTGAAGGCGACGATATAACTAGGTTATAAAATGAAAATGGCAGAGGAAAGGGGATCTTTTAATGAAGAAGAAGATTATTGTAATGGTTGTTTAGTTAATGAACCTAATTTATGTCAAAAAAATGATCCAACAAATTGTGAAGTATATAACGCTAATAAAAATATCCAAGAAGGAATTAAATATATTAACAAAATGAATAAAGAAAAACTTAAAGTATTTTCTGAATCCTATTTGAATGGGATAAAGCAAATGCATACTTTAGCAGAAAAAATATTAGAGGAGAATAAATAAAATGACTGAAGAAAATTATAAAGTTCTAAAAAAAGAATATTGCAAATTAGCTAATCAATGTGATTGGATTAATAATCAAAAATTTTGGGCGATTCGTGATTCTCAAAAAAAATATATTACTACAAAAAATGAGGGGTTGAAGAAATAAAATGGGAATAGAAGGAAAAAATCCCCAACCTGAAAAATATTGTAAATTTGTAGAAAAATGTAACTGGGTAAACAACGAAGTTTTTAGAAGAATATCTAATGACTCATTGAGTAATAGAAACATATTATTTTGTTTAGAAAATTGTTATAAAAGAAACTTTGATAAATGTGATCTTCGTAAAGAGTATATTAATAAAGAAAAAAATGAACAAATGAAAAAAGGATTTAAACTTTCAAGTAATATTGCGGATAGGGTTGAAGAAAGTGTTACTGGAAACTACGAAGCACATTTTATAAATTTAGAAAAAGAGGAATTAAATAGTCTTGAAGGCGACGATATAACTAGATTATAATGGGAGAAGAATACAAAATAAAAGATAAAAAAGATTTAGAAGGATTTAAAGCAATCCAAGATAATTCATTAGTGATAGAAACAAAAAGAAATGGAAAAAAATATCAACACTTATTATTATTAAAAAAAGGGTTTATTGGAGCTGAAAAAATGAATATTCAAGGATTTGAAGGAAGTAATTCTCTTGAATATAAAATTTATAATTCAATAACCAAATGTAATGAAGAAATACTAGAACAAAATCAAAAATTAAAAACATTGTATGTTCCAACTGGAATAATATACCCCATTAAAAAATGACATCAACATTAGCACGAATAACAAAAGCAAATAGGAAATTTCCATTAGCAATTCTCACAGGGGGAAGAATCTATGGGTAGTACTCTCGCGAGAATAACAAAAGCAGGAAAACATTTTGAAATTAAAGTAGACTTAGATGATGCTTTGAAATTTAAGAAAGGAGAAACTAATTTTATCGAGGCAGAAGGAGATAGAATATTTAATGATGTTAAGAAAGGAGAAGTTGCTTCGCCTTCTGATTTGAAAGATGCTTTTAAGACAGATGATACTACTGAAATCATTGGTCGTATTGTGAAGGAAGGAGAAGTTCAAACTACCCAAGAACATAGAAATGAAGAGCAAGAAAAGAAATTTAAACAGGTTGTTGACTTCTTAGCCACTAATGCTGTTGATCCTCAAACAGGTCACCCACACACAACCGAAAGGATTAAAAACGCTATTGAACAAGCTCATATTAATATAAAGAATATACCTATCGATAATCAAATTAACGATATTCTTGAAGAAATACAAAAAATCATCCCAATTAAGATTGAGACAAAAAAAGTCAAGATCACTATTCCGGCAATACACACTGGAAAAGCATATGGGGTAATTACACAATACAAAGAAAAGGAAACTTGGCTCGACGATGGAAGTCTCGAGGTTGTTGTGAATGTTCCTTCAGGAATTGTTATGGATTTTTACGATAAGTTAAATTCAGTGACGCACGGAAGTGCATTGACTGAAGAAATAAAACAAGAGGAGGAATAAATTCCTCCGTTGTCCTCCAAAATGGACGAACAAAAGAAAAATAATAAAAAATGACAGAAGAAAAAACATCACCTAACGGCGTAAGAAAAATAGTAGTTCCTGGAGAAATAATCTTCGAAGGAAACGATTACTTATCTGGAGAAGGAACTGAAAAACAAGGTGAAGCAGTTGTTGCTATAAAATATGGTTTAGCTGAAGAATTTAATGGTCTAGTAAAAGTAATTCCACTTTCTGGAGGATATCAACCTCGAAGAGGAAATGTAGTTATTGGAAAAGTTGAAATGGTAACTTTTAGAGGATGGGTTATTAATATGGGAACAGCAGATAATGGATTTTTACCTTTAACAGAAGTTCCAAGATTTGTTAGCAAAGATAGATTAGATGAAGTTATGACTATTGGGGACATGGTTGTTGTTAAACTTTGGAATGTTAGCAAACAAGGAGTTGATTTGAGTATTAAATCTAGAGGACTTGGTAGACTTGATGATGGAATGATTGTAGAAGTAAATCCCCATAAAGTTCCAAGAATAATTGGAAAAGAAGGAAGCATGATAAACTTAATAAAAGAAAATACAGGATGCGAAATTACTGTAGGTCAAAATGGACTTATCTGGGTAAAAGGCGATAAAATAGATGATGAGTTATTTGCTAAAAAAGCAATGTTATTTGTTGCTGAAAAATCTTTTGTTTCAGGTTTAACAGAAGAAGTAACTAAATGGTTTGGGGAAAATAAAAAATGAATTTAACAGGGAATACAAATCACATGGCAGAATTTGTAAAAAGATCTAAAGAAAAATGTAGTGCATATAATGAATGTTATAGTGAAAAAAGAAATGACAAGTGTTTAACTATTGATAAATTTCAAAACAGATGTTATCTTGATAGCGCCACAAAAGAAATGTTTAAAAGATTAAGGGGGATGAAAATAACACAATGACATACAAAAGAAAAGACGGAAGAAAAAATGATGAATTGCGAAGTCCTATTTTAGCAAAGGTTGGAGTTATTCCAAATGCAAATGGAAGCGCAATGTTTCAAATAGGAAAAACAATTGCTATTGCAGCTGTTTATGGTCCTAAAAAAATGCATCCTCAACATTTGCAGAATCCTAAGAGAGGGGTTTTAAGATGTACTTATAATATGAATAGTTTTTCAGTGGAAGACAGAATTAGGCCTGGACCTTCTAGAAGAAGTACTGAAATCTCAAAAATTACACAATGGGCATTAGAACCAGCAGTTATGTTGGAAGATTACCCTAATCAAGTTGTTGATGTTTATATTAATATTATTCAAGCAGATGCTGGAACTCGTTGCGCAGGAATTAATGCTGCATCAATGGCTTTGGCTCATGCAGGAATCCCAATGAGAGATTTGATCTCAAGTGTTTCTGTTGGAAAAATGGATAAAACAGTTGTTCTTGACTTAGACAAATTTGAAGATTCTGAATTCGAAGATGGAGAAGGTTCAACAGATATTCCAGTTTCAATGACTGGTAATGGGGAAATAACTCACTTACAATTAGATGGTAAGATTGGAAAAGAACAATTAAAAGAAGCAATTGACATGGCAATAAAAGCAAACAAAGAGATGTATGAAATTCAAAAGAAAGCTTTAAAAGAATTGGGAGCCCAAGAATAAAATGATTACTCCAGATATTACTGCCTATAGAATTGAAGATTATTTAAAAGAAGGAAAAAGATTTGATGAAAGATCACCAGATCAATTTAGAGATTTAATCATTGAAAAAGATGTTTCAAAGAAAGCTGAAGGTTCTGTTAGAGTTAGACTTGGAAAAACAGATGTTATGGTTGGAGTTAAAGCTAGTTTGGGAACACCTTACCCAGATTCTCCAAATAAAGGAAATTTAATGGTAACTGCAGAACTTTTACCAATGAGTTCACCAAGAGTAGAATTAGGGCCTCCAAAATTCCCTGCAATCGAGCTTGGAAGAGTTATTGATAGAGGAGTTAGAGAAAGTGGAATGATTAATGTTGAAGATTTAGTACTTAAAGCAGGAGAAAAAGTTTGGACTATCTTTGTAGATATTTATGTTATGAATGATGATGGAAACATTATTGATGCTGCAGGAATTGGAGCTTTGGCTGCATTAAAAATTGCTAAACTTCCAAAATACGACGAAGCAGAAGATAAAATTCTATACGGAGAAGACGGTGGACCAGTTCCATTGACTGGCTTAAATCCTCTCCCAGTTACTGTTCATAAAATTGGAAATAGTTTGATTGTAGACCCAACAAGAGAAGAAGAAGATGTTAGCAGCACTAGATTAACTATTGGAACTTCAGATGGAATAATCTCTTCAATGCAAAAAGGGGAAGAAAATTCAATGAGCGCAGAAGAAATTATGAAAGCTGTTGACATGGCTGAAAAGAATTGGACAGAATTATTTAAAAAGATTGAAGAACAACTGAAATAATAAGATGGATGCAAAACAATTTACAAAATATGAAACTGCAAGAATTTTAGGGGCTCGTGCCTTACAAATTGCTATGAATGCTCCTTTACTTATCAAAATTACTCCTGAAGACCTGGAAAAAATAAATTATGATTCTTTAAAAATTGCTGAAATTGAATTAAACTCAAACATTTTACCTATTTCAATCAATAAACCTTTGCCAGGAAGAAAGGAAGAAAAACTTAAACGAGCAAAAGAAAAGAAAGTTAGTGATGCTCAAATTGAAGAAAAAGAAATTGCAGAAGAACAAGAAATTGCAAAGGCAGGAGAAATTATGGAACTTGCTAATCCAGAAGATGAAGCAAATGAAAGCGAAAACGAAAATAATTCTGAATAGTGATTATTTTTTATAAATTCTATCGTGATGGTCAAAATCTGTAAACAAAATAAAGTTATTTTTTATATCAACTTTAAATGCCAACACAAATTGTTTATCTATATGAACTCGTTTAAATTCACTTAAATCATGACGTAAATTTTTATAATGATTAATAGTTTCTTCGTCACAAGTTATTATTTGTTTAACTTTTCTGTAGATAATATCTGTCTTCTTTTTATCTTTTTTAACTAATTTTTTAATTTTAAATTTTAATTCTTCAGAGAAGGAATATTTGAACATCTTACTTCTCGAAAAGAGAATTTAATTCCTTTTCATTCATGCTTTTAGTTCCATATTTTTTAAGGTGTTTGTTTGTAATGTCCATCATTTTTTTTACATATTCATCAGTTGCTTGCCTCTCCAATATATCTCCTCCATAAAGTAAAAAGAATTTATTTAATGCCTGTGATTTGTCCCTAAGTCCAAATTTTGCTTTAATCATTGAAAGAACCCTATTAGAATAATCATCTAATTCAACTCTTGCCGATATCTTTTGCATTTCCATTTTATACACATGGGATGCACATGAAGTATATAAATGTTTTTATTAAGAATAATTCAACAATTATAAAAACTCCTAATCTTTTTTTATAGTATGATAATAAAGAGTGTTGATGCTAAAAGTATCTTAGATTCTAGAAAAGAAAAAACTATTTTTATTTCTATTAAAACCGATGTTGGAAATTTTTCTGCAAGTGCTCCTACTGGAAAATCTACAGGGAAATATGAGATAAAAACCTACAAAAAAAGTTTGGATGGAGATATTGCTGCAATAAAGAGCTTCAAAGATTATTTTTCAAATGAAAATATTGAAAATTTTGATGATCTAAGAAGAATTGAAGATATTGTTGATAGACATGTTGGAGGAAATACTCTTTTTGCATTGGAATCTGCTGCATTAAAAGCATTAGCTAAAGAGAAATTCAAAACTTCTCAATCGTCCTCCAAAAATGTAGAACGAAAGAACCAAGAAAAAGATATTTGGAGGCTCATTAATTCAGATGCCAAAATACTTCCAAGACTTGTTGGAAATTGCATTGGAGGGGGAAAACATTCTGAAACAGATGGGAAAAAACCAGACTTTCAAGAATTTTTGCTTATCCCAAAATCAAATTCTGCGATTAAATCTTTTGAAAGAAATAAAGAGGCTAAAAAAAATGCAGAAATTGTTCTTAAAAAAAATGATGAAAATTTTAAAGGAAAGAAAAATGATGAAAATGCCTGGGTTACTTCTCTCGACGATAAAAGTACATTAGAAATTCTAAAAGAATTAAAAAATTCAAAAGAAAAGATTGGATTAGATTGCGGAGTTGACATTGCTGCCTCTGGATTTTATAAAAGAAAAAAATATACTTATGAAAACCCACTTTTCAAAAGAGAAATTGAAGAGCAATTATCCTATGTTTCAAATTTAGTTAAGAATTTTGATATATTATATGTTGAAGATCCTTTTGATGAAGAAGATTTTGAAGGATTTGCAAAACTACTCAAAAAATTTCCAAGCAGCATGATTGTTGGAGATGATTTAACTGTTACAAATTGTAAAAGATTGAAAAAAGCAATTGACATGAAAAGTATTAATGCAATAATTGTGAAACCAAATCAATGCGGATCACTATTGGAAGTTAAAAGGGTTTGTGAAATGGCTAAAGAAAATAATATTAAGATAATTTTTTCTCATAGAAGCGGAGAAACAGAAGAAACAATTCTTGCTGATTTGGCATTTGGGTTTGGTGCTGATTTCTTTAAATGTGGTATTGAAGGCGATAGCCGTGAAAAAAAGATTAAAAGACTCATTGAGATTGAAAAAAGCTTGTAGAATTATTTGGTAAATAAACTACCCCCCCTAAATCTGGAAATACTACTTTAAGGTTTCTAAAATAAACAAACACCTGATTGTTTACTTGATTGGCAAGGTTTAATTGGATTGATTGTTAATAGATATATGAAAACTTGGTTAAAAGGAGCAATTATTGGATTAATAATAGGAGTATTAATTATTTTACACTCTTACACTTTTGGTTGTAATCCAATACCTCTTGGAAACAATACAAATTCATGCACTGGTTCAATAGAAACAATAATTGCATTTCTAGAAGTTATTTTAATGTTGCCAGCAATGATTTTTATAAGTTGGTTTCAGTTTATTGAAACAAATGTAATTCTTTCTTTCATAGTTTCTTCTATTTACTTCTTCTTATTAGGAGCATTGATTGGTTGGATAGTTGGAAAGATTAAATCCAAAATAAACAAACACTAGTTTATTTAGTGTTTTAGTAAGGTTTAAAAGAATAAATTCAATACCTATTTGATGGGAGAAGAATATGAAGTTGTTGAAATAGAATTAAGTAATGAAGAAATGGATAGTTGGATTGAAAAATTGAAAAGAGTTAAGGAAGGTGAAGAACATGAACATTTAAAATATAAAAAAGGAGTAATTTTAGTTACTCAAAAAATAAACAAACACTAGTTTGTTTAGTGTGCAATCCCCTTGGGTTAATTTTCAAAGTAAAAACCAATAGAAACTCTTTTAAACTAATTTTTCTCTGATTCATTATGGTTGATAAAGTTGAAGAAAAATTAAAGGGAAAAGAACTAGAAGCTGCTGCAGAGAAAGAATCATTGAAAACAGAAGCTCCTAAACCAATTAAAGAAAAAACTAAAGCAGACTCTGAACAAGTTCAGACATTATCCCCTGAAGAAATAGAACAAAAGAAGAAAACTCTTTTAGAGAAAGTTGCTAAACTTAAAGGAAAGGTTGATGTTACAAGTACAGAAGAGTTGAAAGAACAAATTAAGATTAAGAAAAGAGAAGACATGCTTATTCCTCTTGAAGAATATGTTAAAGCAGGTATCTACCTTGGAACAAAAGTTGTTACCCCAGATATGAAACCATTTGTATATAGAAGGCGTGCTGATGGACTTGCTATTTTTAATACTGATTTAATTGATGAAAAACTTAAAGAAGGGATTGCATATTTATCACAATTTAATGCTGAAGATATTGTTCTTGTTTGTAAAAGGCAAGCGGGATGGAAAGCAGCAGAAATGTTTTCACACCTAACAGGAATTAGAGTTTTCACTAAAAAGTACCCTGCAGGAGTTTTGACTAATACAGAACTTCCAGACTTTTTTGAAAATGAATTAACAATTGTAACTGACTCGTGGCTTGACAAAAATGCATTAAATGATACTATGAATGTTCATAAGAAAATTTTAATGATCTCCGATACAAACAATTTTGCAAAAGGAGCACACAAAGTAATAATTGGAAATAATAAAAGCCCAAAAAGTTTAGGAGTAATTTTCTATCTTTTAGCAAGAGGTTATTGTAAGGCCAAGGGAATTAACCAAAATATTCCTGATCTAGAATGGTGGACAGAAGAATAAATCTTCTAGTCCATGTATAAAATAGACACAGTCATTTCATTGAGTGGACTGAAGAATAGAAGTCCAATGCCAAAATCGATACAATCATTTTGTCGAGTGAACTGAAGAATAAATTATACTTTAAAAAATAACCAACTCTTTTCTGGTTTGTTTCCGTATTTTGTTTTAACAAGAACATAATTTCCTTTTAACTTTTTACCTGAAATTTTTATTTCAATTTTGCCCTTAGTAAACATTTTCTTCAAAAATGTTTCGGGGTACGCCTGAGGCGTCCCATTTTCATTTTTAATCTCATAGGTTCCACTGTCCCAAATTTCAACTTTTCCTGCACCATAATTCCCTTCTGGAATTGTTCCTTTAAACTTTTCATAACCAATTGGATGATCTTCAACTTGTATTGCTAAACGTTTTGTTCCTTTTGCCTTCGGGGGTTGTTTTGGAATTGCCCAAGATTTCAAAACTCCTTTCATCTCAAGCCTTAAATCCCAATGAAGATGTGAAGCATCATGTTTCTGGATAACATAAATTAGCTTAGGCCCTTTAGGGTTATGTAGCCCACTCTTAATCTTAGGTTTAGGTTCACCTGATTTTTTGAGTTTTCTTTTTTTCAAATAAGAAGTTAATAACATGTATTTTGCAAGATAAAGAAGTATAAATGTTTTTTTATTCAACTAAAGATTTCAATAAAGAACTTTCACCAATTCTTATTTTTAGGGGATCTAAATCAATAAATCCATCAGGTACTCTTGCGGCCACATTAAGCAATTTAATCACTTGTTCTCTTGTTTTGATCCCTCCTGCAGCTTTTAATCCCCCCTTGAAATTACCTTCCATTAAATAAAAATCTCCTGGTTTAGCACCATATTTTCCAAACCCCGTAGAAGTTTTTACAAAATCAACTCCGCACTCGGTTGCATATTTGCATGCATTGACAATTCCTCCTGGGCACAATTCTGAAGTTTCTAAAATTAATTTTACTAATGCTCCTTTTTTATGTGCAACCTCTGTAACTCCTTCAATATCATTCATAACAGAAGACTTGGCTTCATGCCTATGACGATTATAATCTAATACCATATCTATCTCACTAGCCCCATGATTAATTGCAATTTCAGTTTCAGCTACCTTAAAAGCTGTTGGATACCAAGCTCCATCTGGAAAACCTACCACCGAAGCTATTTTTATTTCTGGTTTTCCCCCAATATCTAATAAACGTTTTGTATGTAAAACATCTTCAGGACGTACACAAAGAGCATAGGGAGTTAACGGAAATTCTAAAGTTTCATTTACAAATTTTAAAAAATCTTCTTGCCTTAATTGCATTGCACTTTTTTCTTGAACACAATCTTTCTTAAAATATTGTTCAGACCTAAATAAAAAAGTATGATCGCAAATAGATGCAATTTGTTCAGGAGTTATGTCCTTAATCTTTACTAAATTCATCTTATTCTTTTGAAAAAATCATTTATTAAGATTTATGTGATGGGATATATATTGGAAAACAATCTAATTTAAATAATGAAAAATAATTACAAATAAAATGAAAAAACTTTATTTTGGACATCCGGTTAATTTTTATGAAGGAAGTGATTTGAACACTCATGGGAAAGCAGAATTTAATTTAATAAAAAGAATTTCTAAAGAATTCCCAGAATATTCTATTGAAAACCCAAATCAACCCCATCATCAAGAAAATTATGTAAAATGGAAAAAAGAAAAAGGAAGTGGAATGAAATATTACTTTGAAGAAGTTCTTCCAGGAATGGATGCAGGAATTTTTCTTACTTTTGAAGACGGGATGTTTGGAGCAGGAGTTTTTGGAGAAGCAGAATTTTTAAGAGAAAACGGAAAAATATTATATGAGATAGATTATAAGGGAAAAATCTCTAACCTTGCATTGGATGATTCAAGATGTTTATCCATAGATGAAACAAGAAAAAGAGTTTATCCCAAATAAAGAATTTAATAAAATAAAATGAAAAATACTCTCTATAAAAGAATAGATTATATCAAAGACCCAAGAATTCAAAATTTTGTTAAAGAAGCTTTAGACCATGCAGACCCTGAGTTTTGGAAAGCTCCATGCAGCAGTTCTGGCCTTCACCACCCTCCTGAAGACCAAGGAAAAGAGGGATTGATTAGACATCTAATCAAATGTGCTGAGCTCTCAAAAGATTTATGTGATTATCACAATTTGAATAATTTAGATACTGACATTGCTATTGCAGGAACAATGTTGCATGACATTAAAAAAAATGGTGAACCTTGGGGAGAAAAAACAGATTATACTCACGGGGTTATTGGATTTAATTATTTAGAACAATTTCCCTTAGAAGAAACTGGAAAGAAAAACATCAAACTAAGAATTCAACAAGCAGTAAAATATCATATGGGGACATTTACTCAACCAGAAGAACTTCAAAAAGCTGCAACAAATCCTACAAAAATTCAATCAATTGTTCAAATGGCTGATTTTTTTTGTAGCAGAAATTATGCTTCTTGGCTTCCCGGAATCCAAGTGAGTAAAGAAGATATTAAAAATTTTAAATAATACCTCAAAATATACTTCACAACGATTATATTCAAACATATATTTAAAGATATATATTTTAGAGAATATATTTTATTTTGTAACTCAATTTAAAAAAGATATTTGACTGAGATTTTTATGAGTGTGAAAAAGAGTGAGGAAACAGTTGTTCCAAGGAATAATGCTTTTGAACCAAAGACCTATGTGATTACTTCTGCACAAGCGTTAGGAAGAATTAATGTTAGTAAAAAAAATCCTGAAGGAAATTTAGACAAAAATACTGATGGGACCTACAAGGGAGCTCCTGTTGAAAATTTAATTGAAGGTCTTGAAAATTATTGTAAAAGAAATGATGCTGAATTAAAAATTCTTACTATGGCAGGAATGAATGCAGGTCAAAGAGAGATGCATGATGTTTTCAAAAATAGAGGAGATGTATTAAGAGTTTCTGAAAGACAACAAAAACTTAATGATAAAATAGAATTATCAGACATGGTGGTTCCCCCTCAAAATGTTGATCCAACCACAGGAAGAGAAAGATTTGCACAAATAGATAGGACATTGATTTATGCTCATGCAAAACAAAGATTAAAACCTGTGGTAAAAAGTAATGTTAAACTTCCAAGATTATTAATCACAACAGGTGCTTGTACTTCTCCAAATTATAATAGTGGAGAATATGGAAATCACCGTGGAGATGCTGCTAAAAGAGACCATACTTTAGGAGCAGTAGTTGTAGATGTTATAGATAGAAGACTATACAATGTTAGGTTTTTACCATCTCAAAAAGATGGTAAATTTGTAGATATGGGATTAAAATATAATGGTAAGCGTAAACCAAGCAAAGCAAAAGCTGAAGCATTAGTCTTGGGGGATATTCATTGGGGGGATCATGATCCAAAATCAATTCAAGCAAATTATGAAATGATGGATTTTTTTAAACCAAAAAGATTATTTTTACATGACTTTCTTAATGGACATAGTGTTAATTATCATGAAAGCAAAAACCTAATAAGCAGAATAAAAGAATTTGAAAAAGGAAGATTAAGCATTGAAGAAGAGTTAGAAGAAGCACATGATGAACTTTGTAATCTTGCAAAAAATATGGGGAAAAGAGAAGTTAATCTTGTTGCATCAAATCATCCATTTTTTCTTAACCGTTATCTTCAAAATGGAGAATTTATGAAAGAACCTTGGAATGCTAAAATTGCTTTAAAATTAGGATATTTAATGGCAGATGGAAAAGACCCTGTTGAAGAGGGATTAAAGATGATGGGAAAAATTCCAAGCAATGTTAATTTTTTGAAACTTAAAAGCGACTATAAAGTTTGGGGATGGCAACTTGCAAGCCATGGGCATAAAGGAGCTTCTGGAACAAGAGGGAGCATAAAAAGTAGGGAACTTGCCGATGGAAAAAGTATAACAGGGCACTCTCACTCCCCAGTTATTTTAAGAAATACTGTGATGGTTGGAACAAGTACAAAATTAAATTTAAACTATACCGAAGGAGGTTCAAGTTCTTGGATGGCTGCAAATGCTATTCTTTACGAAGGAGGAGGAGTTCAACTACTTCCAATCATCAACGGTAAATGGAAAAAATGACTACAAAATTAAAAAAACCACTGCAAGCATTATTAATTGCTCCAGATGAAAAAATGAGAGAAAATATTTTAAGTGGAAAAAAGAAAATAACTATCAGAGAGGGTTGGAGAGATTATCAAAAAGGCAGTTGCATGGTATGTTGTCCTATTGAACCTTGGTGCATAGGCGTTGAAATTAATGATATAGAACATTCTTCTATTGCAGAAGTTACTCCAGAACAATATAAGGCAGACGGATATAATTCTAGAAATGAAATGATAAGTGATTTGAAAAGATTCTATTCGGATATTGGATTGGAAAGTAAAGTTACAATTATTCAATGGAATAATGCTAGTGGGAAATTAGTTGAGGAATACAAAAAATGAAAAAAGATATTTATTTAATTCATCCTGTAGCTCAAATTACTCCTGAAGAAAAAGATTTTTTTTGGGAATATGTTAGAGGAAGAGAAAAAGAAACAGGATTAAAATATCATTTTCCAATTAGAGATGTTGATCAAAATGATCCTACTGGAATGAGAATTTGTTGTGAACATCGTGATGCGGCAGAGGAAGTTAAAAATGCAGAACTATATTTTACTCCAAAAAGTAATGGCTCAATGCTTGACGCTGGGATGTTTGTTTATCAAGATAAGCCCATAGAGATAATTAATGAAAATGCTTTGAAAGGCTTAGAAAGTTTTGCTTCAGATTTTTTTAAAAATTATTCTTTTCATGATTTTACTGGTTCAGAAAGTTTTAAAAGAATATTACAAAAAAAAGAAGAAATAAAAAATTCATCTTTTGTTATATGTGAGTTTGGAAAAACTCCTGAAAAATATCTTGAAATGGGAATGGCTTTTATGAGTCGTAAACCAATTTTATTGAAAAATAGGAACGAGGTAAAACCAACATCTCACAAAAGTTATGAAAATGTTTTCTTAGAGATAGATAAAAAATCAAATCAATATTTGAGCGCTAAATGAAAAAACTTTATACAATTCTAAAATATAATGGTAAAATAAGAAGTTATATCCCGGGAAAATATGCTGGATGGGCTCCTGGAAAAATTTTTGGAAGACTTGATTGTTAATCAGGAATGAAGATGAAAAAAGAAAATCGTGTTTTCTTTCATGATTTAAAAGATGCTATTATCCAAAATTATAGGCCTTGTAAAAAGTGTCGCCCAATTGATGAAAAAGATTTTGAAAAAATAAAAAAATTAATTCCAGAAAAAACATTGAAAGAGTTCTATAATCGACGATAAATCCTTTTCCCCCGAGAGCAAAATTAAAAATTTTTCAATTGTCCTCGGTAAAGCACAATTTCCGAGAACAAAACATTTATATACCTAAATTTTCTACCTTTCTCATAACTAAGATGAGTGCTTTAAGATACATTTTACAAATTAAAGTATGAGGTATGTAGATAGCTTAGTTGTAGTTCTAATAATTATGTCAATAAATTTATTTATTGATTTTTGCTAAAGCCAATAGTTAGGAATCGTGTGAAGTGATTTGTTAATCTTATATATAACAAAATCGCGGAATTGATTATCGACACCGTCGATAAAATGAAATTTTTAAGAAATCCAGTTGATCCTGCTGGCGGCTGCGGCTCTCTGATTTGCGCTTAGACATGCAAGTTATTTTCTTTAGAAATAGAGAGAAGGCGAACTGCTCAGTAACACGTAGCTAACTTACCCTTAGACTAAGAATAACCTCGGGAAACTGAGGCTAATACTTGATAGAAGATATGCCCTGGAAAGACTTATCTTTGAACTAAGGATAGGGCTGCGCCGGATTAGGTTGTTGGCGGGGTAATAGCCCACCAAGCCTGTGATCTGTAAGGGCTCTTAGCGGAGAAGCCCTGAGAGGGAATCTGAGACACCATTCCCAGCCCCACGGGGTGCAGCAGTTAGGAATAATTTACAATGCACGCAAGTGTGATAATTTGAATCAGAGTGCTTTTCGTTTAGAAAAGCTTTTGTGAAATGTAAAAAGTTTCACGAATAAGGACTGGGTAAGACTAGTGCCAGCCGCCGCGGTAATACTAGCGGTCCGAGTCGCAGCCATTTTTATTGGGTCTAAAACATCCGTAGCTTGTTTGATAAGTTTCTTGTGAAATTTTGTATCTTAAATACAGAGCGTGCAAGAAGTACTGTCAAGCTAGAGACTGGGAGACGTAAAAAGTACGATCAAAGTAGCGGTTAAATGTGTTAATCTTGATTGGACTCACAATAGCGAAGGCATTTTACGAGAACAGTTCTGACAGTCAGGGATGAAGGCTAGGGGCGCAAAACGGATTAGATACCCGTGTAGTCCTAGCAGTAAACTCTGCACACTAAACATTAGTGCCTCTTCGAGAGGCGTTAGTGCTGAAGGGAAGCCGAAGAGTGTGCTACCTGGGAAGTATAGCCGCAAGGCCGAAACTTAAAGGAATTGGCGGGGAGACACTACAACAGGTGACGCGTGCGGTTCAATTAGATTATACACCGTGAACCTCACCAGGAGCGACAGCAGAATGAAGGTCAGTCTAAAGGGCTTACCTGACACGCTGAGAGGAGCTGCATGGCCGACGTCAGCCTGTGCCGTGAGGTGACCAGTTAAATCTGGT
>Ga0208904_1000796_pt1 | contig 23868 bp, 19 predicted proteins | sample AntAceMetag02UKB_FD_184774 | JGI IMG/M metagenome (GOLD analysis project Ga0208904, IMG submission 184774) | Saline lake microbial communities from Ace Lake, Antarctica - Antarctic Ace Lake Metagenome 02UKB (SPAdes) (version 2) | ecosystem: Environmental > Aquatic > Non-marine Saline and...
TGCAGCACTGTTGATCCCGACTGCAGCCGCCGGGTCAGCCAGGCGGCTGTAGACAAAGGCATGATCATGTTTGATGCACCGGTCGGCGGCAGCCCGATGGAAGCAGCCACCGGAAACCTGGTGATGCTTGCTGGTGGCGACAAAAAAAACATCTTGGCCTGCCGGGAAGTGTTGGATGCCTGTGGTGAGAGGACCCTCTTCTGCGGGCCGGTTGGGTCCGGTACAGCCATAAAACTGGCGAACAACCTCATCACACTGATTCAGCATCAGATGATTGTAGAGGGATACAACCTTGCCGAGATGGCAGGGGTCAATACGACAGCATTGTGCGAACTTCAACGGGTGAACGCCCCGAAAAACCATGAAATGATTACCCTCACGGTAATGGGCAAAATAACCGAAGCGGGCTTCAACGCCCAGCTGGCCAATAAGGATTTGAAACACGCACTGAAAATGGCAAACGACGTAGGGGCACCCGTTTCACTGGGAGCGATTGTTAAATCCTCCCTGCAGACCCTGATCAACCAGGGGAAAGGTCATCTGCCTGCCCAGGCGGTGAAGCAACTGTATGAAATCCAACAATAAATCCCTGACTTGTCTGCCACAATCCTTTTGGAGAGAACACTATGAAAGAAAATATCGAAAAGTATCGGGCCTCAGCGAAGCGAGGGATCGAGTTTCTAAAAACCAGTTTTACCGCAGAAGGTAGCTTTACGGGTACCGAGCACATGATTGCAGGATTCTACAAAGCCCCTAAAGCGTTTACCACCGCCGGTCAGCCGGATGAAGCCGCACGAACCATGGGATACATCGTCGATCGATTTTACGATGATGGTGATTTTCACAACGGCCATTGTGACATCTCTATGCCAATGTCCGATAACTACCGCAACTCATGGCTGATTTGGGGCTCTCACGCACTGAACCGTCCGGATACATATGAACCCGCCGCGGATTACCTGGAAAGTTGCATCAATCCGAAACTGGGCGGGTTACCGGGTCGCAAGGAGTATCATGAGCACGAAGCGATCATGGATTGGGGCTGCTCCGCACTGGGAACAGTTGCCTTTACCCATATTGGACGACTGGACGCTGCCCGCGAATGTGCCCGATTTTTGGAAGAGATGCTGGAAAGCCAGCCCGAACCGGAAACACGCCTTTACCTGAGGAAATCCTGGGATGGAAAACTCTACCACATCTTCCCGCCCCATATGACCACTGATTTTGAGGTCGAATTTCAAAAGCCGGACCAGGTGGTGTGGTATTTTGGTGCCGCTATGGCAGGCCTGGGTTATCTGTATCAGGCTACCAAAGAGCAAAGGTGGCTGGACGCCGCAGAAAAGATCTTCAACCTGACCAAACTGTGTCGTCCGGAGATCTATACAATGCTGACCTCGGCCAAGATCGGCTGGGGGAGTTCCGTTTTGTACACAGCGACCGGCAAGCAGGAGTATGTGGATACGATGATTACTGTTGCGGATCACATCGTCGAAACCCAGGAAAAGGAAGGTGGCTGGGTTCGTTATCCCATGTTCCCGGACTGGAACGGACAGCCACCTGTGCTCGGAGTGGACGTTTCTCTGGAGCGAACAGTCTGGTTGAATTTTATGGCATCGTCTCTGGAGGGAAAATAGGGGTATCAATAGCTATAAAGAAGCCTTAACGCGTGTTAACCGAAACATCAGTTTTTAAATCTGAATCAAGAGGTGACATATGGGGAATCCATTTATTTTCGATCCAGTTATGGCTTTTGCAGCAATTGGCTGTTTTCTAGTTCTGGGAGTCATACTGAGGGCGAAAGTCGGTTTTTTTCAGTCGTTTCTGCTACCCAGTTGCCTCATTGGTGGTGTTTTCGGTTGTATCATTCTCAACCTGAAACTGATCGATCTTTCCTTTACACTGTTTGAGAACATCGCCTATCACTGCCTGAACATTGCGTTCATTTCCGTCGGGCTGACCCAGAACACAAACAAAAATACAGCTGAAAAGGGCGGGGTCATGCGTGGCGCTATCTGGATGGCGCTGATGAAGGGCATCACCTAGCCACTACAGGCTATCATCGGACTGTTGTTTGTGCTGCTGTTTTCGGCCATTGGTCAGGATCTTTTTCCCTCTTTCGGTCTTTTTCTGCCCCTTGGCTTCAACGAGGGACCAGGGCCGGCATTGGCCCTGGGCAAGGTCTATGAGGGATTCGGATTTCAACACGCCTCCACCATTGGGTTGACCTTTGCGCTAATGGGATACTTTTTTTGTTTTTTCGTAGGGATGCCGTTCATCCGGGCCGGATTGAAAAAAGGGGCTGCTAAATACGGACAGAAATCCCTGCCGGACGCATTCCTGAAGGGTATTGTACCGAAAGGTGAGAAAAAGGAAGATCCGGAAGGCCCTAAAAAAACACTCTACCCTGAAAACATTGACAACCTGGCATTTCAGATCGGCATGATCGGGATTGCCTATGTCATTACATACTTCATCTGCTCCGGCCTGGCAGAGATCCTGCCGCTTAATTCACGAAAGGTTGTCTGGGGCTTTTTCTTCGCCTTCGGGATGCTGGTCGGTATCATCATCACCCAGGTGTTAAAAAGAATCGGTGTAGCCCACCTGATGGATCCGGGAACACAGCATCGTATCACCGGTTTTGCACTGGATTTCATGATTGCGGGAACCTTGATGGCCATTCAGCTCTCCGTTGTTTGGACCTTTCTCATCCCCATCCTGGCTATCTCACTCTCCGGCGGAATCGTGACGGTTCTGGTGATTCTATATTTCGGCAGGCGTCAGGATGACATGCCCCTGGAACGGACCGTAGTGGTATATGGGACGTACACCGGACAGCTGTCAACCGGGTTGTTGCTGCTGAGGATCGTCGACCCTGAATTCAGATCCACTTTGCTATTGGAGCTGGGCATTTTCGGCTTCATCGTCGCCCCAATCACTTTTGGTTGTATGATCATGGCCACAGGTCAGGTCTCCTGGGGATGGAGTGTCTGGCAGACTATCGGCATCTACTCAATTGTGGCACTTGTCTCCCTGGTGTTGATGAAGGTACTGAAATACTGGGGCAAACCCGTCGATCTGTTTTAACTGACATAAGAATAGTGGAGTCGAAATGACAACAAAAATAACAAGACGCGAGGCATTGAAAGCATCCGGTATGGCTCTCGCAGGTACGATGCTGGGATCGATGCTGCCGACAGGGGCTTTCAGTGCACCCAAAAAGCCCAATATTGTTTTCATCATGTCGGACGATCATCGCTGGAACCACCTGGGCGTTAAGGGACATCCCTGGATCAAGACTCCCAATCTTGATCGCATGGCAAAGGAAGGTGTTATCTTCAACAATGCCTTCTGCACCACGTCCCTGTGCAGCCCATCCCGGGCCAGCTTTATCACCGGACAGTACGCCCATCATCACGGTGTTAAAAACAACCTGGAATACTGGAACAACGATAATGAAACGGTTCTTGAGCATTTGAAAACGGTTGGATACCGAACCGGATTTATCGGAAAATGGCATATGCCCGGACCCCTGCCAAAATTGAGAGGCGTGGATCGCTTTATCACCTTTGAAGCACGGACTGGCCAGGGATTGTACTTCAACTGCCCCCTTATTATCGACGGTGTTGAAACCAAAAGAGAAAATACATACATAACAGAAGACCTGACAGATTATGCCATCGACTTCATCCGCAAGGAAAAGGACAACCCTTTCGTCCTCTACCTGGCTCACAAGGCACCCCATGGTCCTTTCAAAGATCCGCCGGATGTCGATAAAAAACTGTACGCGAACGAATCCATTGACCATCTGCCCAAGTGGGCCCATCGCTTTTCAGGCATGGCCAACGGTGAGATCTATGGCATGGGATTGGGTTCGGTTGAGAAAAAGCACAAAAGCTACAATCGACTGATTACCTCCGTAGACCAGCAGGTTGGAAGGGTGATGGACGAGTTGGACAGGTTGGGTATTGCTGACAACACGATTCTGGTCTATACCACTGACAACGGACTGCTGGTCGGGGAAAACGGTCACTATGACAAACGCTGGGCTTACGATCAAAGCCTGAGGTTGCCATTTATCGTTCGTTATCCCAACGGAATCAAAAATCCGGGACGGCAATCGGACGAAATGGTCCTGAATATCGATGTGGCGCCATTCCTGCTGGATATGGTTGGTGCGAAGATTCCAGGGCAGATGGATGGTGTCAGCTTCAAACCGGTCTTGCAGGACCGAGCCATCAACCTCAGGGATTCGTTCCTGTACGAGTTTTTCAAGGATTTTCCACCCTATACGGTACCTGATATTGATGCGGTCAGGACCCGTGAATTTTTGTATGTGGAGTATAATGAGTCCCGTATGTCACCCGAACTGTTTGATGTGCGCAAGGTGACCAAAGATCCGGTAAATATACTTGAGACAATAGAAGGCCAGAATGCACTTCCAGGCCTGAAACAGCTCCTGGAACAATATAGAAGGGAGAAAAACAATGGGTGATCATCTTCAGGCTCAACCACAAGCACCATCCATTCAAAAAGCAATGATGCCGGCTGCTGTTGCCATCGGCATCTGGCTGCTGCTGCATATTACCTACGACCTGTTGGGTTACATCGAAAATATTCACCTGTATCGAACGCTGGCGTCCATCAACTGGATTCTGCTGGTTATCAGCGTTGGATTCAGCTCGGTGGTGGTTTATCCAATCACCTATTTCCGGGGTGCCTCTTTTCGGATGCGGGTGTTGGCAAGCTACGCACTACCGATTGCCTGGTGCATCAAGGAGTTTATCCGTGTCAGTGCAAATGTCACCGTCGCAGAGGCCTTATTTTTTGTGCTGTTTACCTCGATACAGTTGTTGATCCTGATCGGACAGGTGGGTTTGATAGGCATAGCTGAAATGGTCTGTAGATCTCGTAGCTCAATTATGTCAGAGGGTAAAAAGGTCATCAATGCAGGTTCCATCATCGCAATCCTGTTTACGATTACATTTTTATATTTTGCACTGATCCGGGGAGGCGGGTATGATTTTCATCTAATGGTGAAGATGATCTACCGAAGCATGTTTCTCTGATCTGTTCCCCATAGCCGCTTTCGGAAAGTCAAACACGAAAAGGGTATCAAAAACGAATATCCAGAAAGGATTGAATATGACGACTGAACGATACAATAGACCTTTTGAATCAATGTCCAGAAGACAGTTCATCAGAAACGGTCTTTGCGTTGCTGGGGCCGCAGCTGCATTTGGCTCCGGACTGAATATCGAGACACTGCTGGCGGCCACCGGGACGTCCGGAGCAGGGAGCCGTTCGCTGCCAAACTTTATAATCGTCAATGCTGATGATATGGGTTATGGCGATCTCTCCTGCTACGGCTCGACCGCCATTCGCACTCCCAACCTGGACAAACTGGCGGATGAGGGAATCCGTTTCACTGATTTCTACGCTTGTAACGCCCTCTGCTCACCCTCGCGGTTTGGACTCCTGACAGGACGTTATCCGCAACGGGCCGGAATACAGCATGTATTCTATGAGAGGCAATGGTCGCTGCGGCTGGGGAGACTGCTTTCCAAGGTCGGAGGAGCAGACCTGAAAGGGGCTGAAAACGAACAAAAAGGTATCCCGGAAGATGAGATCACACTGGCTGAAAGCCTCAAAACAGTCGGGTATCAGACAGCGATCATCGGAAAATGGCATCTGGGTAATTTCGCTAAAAAACCTGAATACCATCCGATGAATCATGGTTTTGACCATTTTCTAGGTGTTCCTTTCAGCAACGGCAACAATCCCTTTCCCCTCTATCGTGGAAACACTCTCCTGGAAGAGAATATCCAGGGGCAGGAGCAGGGCAAACTGACAAGCCTATATACAAAAGAGACCATCGATTTTATCGAAAAATCCAGGGATAAACCTTTCTTCTGTTACCTGGCCCATACCTTTCCCCATCAGCCCCATTTCAGCTCTGAAAACTTTCACCTGAAATCCGATGGCGGAAAGTATGGTGATACTGTTGAGGAACTGGATTGGAGTATGGGTGTAATTATGTCCTGCCTGAAACGAAACAAACTGGATGAAAACACCCTGGTTATCTTTACCAGCGACAACGGCCCCTGGAATGTCGGTAGCCCAGGCTCTCTCAGGGGAAGGAAAGGGCAGATCTTCGATGGTGGTTTCCGCGTACCCATGATTGCTCGACAGCCAGGTGTAATATCAGCCGGAACCATCAGCCACGAACCGACAATGAACACCGATTTCTTCCCAACCTGCCTGGCCATGGCAGGGGTATCTCTGCCAAAAGGCCGGATAATTGACGGCAGGGATATCACCGGAATTCTACGCGGGACAGACAGAGATCCTGCAGAAAAAGAGTTGCTGTTTTTTCATCACGACATGTTGCAGGGTATTCGGGTCGGACGTTGGAAGCTGTATCGTGATATCAATCTCTACATTTATCCAACGCCGGTAAATGTTATCGGAAAGCGAGGAAAGGGCCCCTTCCTGTATGATATGGAAAAAGATCCGGGAGAGAACTATGAGATCGGTGCAAAATATCCGGATCTGGTCAGCAAGCTGTCAATCAGGATGGATGAATTAGCAAAGTCAATGGCTGAGAATCAGAAAGGACTTATCTGACAGAACAGTTAAAGCACGTACAACGCCAATAGTGAATAAATAGGAGGTCACAATGTTCAGACGATTCAGGCTCTCTGCTGTGTTATTGTTATTCGTTCTACTGGTTTCCTCATGCAATAAGGTAAAGGTTGTTCTTATTCGCGTGATAGGACCCGAATCCACAGTTAAGACATACCCATTGCCGGAAAAAACCAACTGGAAACCTGAAGGACTGCGTAAGATTTCAAGAAGTGACAATATTAATGCTGGTCAGGTCTTGTTCGGCAGGGCCATGCATACCGATATTTTTGGTTCTGATGAAATAGCCACAGCAATAACACCCGCGTTTGAAGTGGACTGGACTGTTGAGAAAAACATGTTTGTGACCGAAGGGCCCGTTTTTGATAGTGAAGGTAACATCTATTTCTGCCCGGTTAGTCCGCATGAGGATGTTATGATGATCTCCCTCGAACCAGAAAGAGGTGAACGACGGTGGACATTAAAAGGGGCCAGCACCGGTGCAGGAACCCCTATTGTCTTGCAGGATCCTCAAACCGGAGAAGACGTGTTGTATCTGGGCACCTATGAAAAAGCCTTAGCCGTAAAAACCGATGGGACTATTATCTGGGAAGTTCCAACAGGAATACCAAAGCCGGGAAAAGATAAAAATGAAGGCGAAAAACACAGTTTTGGAATGAACTATCACCCTCAATCCGACTCCGTTCTCGCAGCCGTGGGAGACGGTCATATATACGTACTTGACAGGAAAACGGGCACCCCCTTGCTGTCCGAACCCTTTTTATTGCCTGGAGACAGGACCCCGATTACCAACTTCAAAATACCGGAAGGTGTCAAGATAAAAGCAAACAAAGATGTAGAGCACATGTTCAAGATTCCCAACAGTTTCAACGATCCTGTTGGTGCTATCCTCCATGTTGCAGCCGGCGAACTTCAAAAGCTTACCAACTTCTTTTCAGTCGATGGCAACAGTGGCCGAATCTGGATCGCAGCTACCCTCAAGGATGAAGAAGATGGTAAAAAAGACGGTTGGGCTGATTTTGCTGCTTTGTACGGGTTGGATCTGGTTAAAGGGGCTGAGGGATACCGGATGGAAGTAAAAGTGGTGTTTAAGGTTCCAGGCGGGACATCATCCACACCAGCCATCAGCCAGGACGGAAAACGGGTTTATGTCGCAGATGCCTTTGATTCAATCTATGCGGTCGATGCAGAAACCGGGAAGCAGATCTGGTCCCTCAATGTGGGTGCTAAAGTCAATGGATCGTTGGTTGTTTGCGCAGACAACAATGAAATTTTTGTCAATATCCGCACCAGAATTTTGAAAGTAATTGAAAAGGGAGACCACGCGGAAGTGGCCTGGACCTCAGAGATGGATATGTATAATCCTGGAATTTTCCTGGAGAATTTCAAATCGCTAGGGGCCGAGGCGGGCGCTAACGGAATAGCGTTTACAGGCGCTGCCGGGTTTATCATGGGCAAGCAGAAGTTTCCACTGAGATTGGGGGCTGGACTGATTGATCGGGAAACGGGTAAAATCAGATACTTCGCCGACGGAGCGGAAGACTCTGTTTCGTCGATGGTGACAGCGCCAGACGGTGTGATCTACATCGGGAATTCACCTCTACGCAGGGTATTGGGGCGGGCTGTCTTGGGCAAGTCAAGCAGTCCCCAGCCGGTGGTTGGCGGCATTACCAAGTTCAAACCGATTCATACCGAATTGATTATCCGCGACGCTTTATGGGCGGCAGCCAACAGAGCCCGCAATACAGCGACTTTTGTGGCTTCTCATACCGATGTCGCCAAAGCGGATATCCGCCAGATCCGGCAGCTGCTAGCACAAAGCCTTCGCATCGGCCCGATTGCGCTGGATAATAACGATATCAGCAAGGACAAATGGGGATCAATCAAACAGATCATCGACCAGGTAGATGAAACGATAGCCATGGATGAAAAAGCACTGGTTGACGTTGCAGAGGCGTTGGAACAGGCGGTCGGGATTGTGGAAGCACCATAAATATAAGGGAGAAATTAAAAATGTCCAAAACGGTAGTTGATCATGATCTGGTTGGTGTCGTCTGGCCTGAAACCCTTCCTGGAAAAGACAGTAATAGAAGGCAGTACGGCCAAGCTACCCTTCACTCAAGCGAGCGTATTGAAGCACGTAGTTTACAAACGTTCAGGCTGGTGTACACTGCAGGACCGTATGGAATTGATGACACAGGCAGTATGCGGGTTGTTTTTCGCTTCGCTAACGATGCCGGAAAACTGCAGACGAGTGACCCTGCCGGATTGAACTATGTGAGTGCCCATACCAGCACCGGTGCGAGAATCAGTCTCCTGTATCAGGATATGGGTCATCAGCGCCCCTGGTTTAAGTCGCTAACTGCCCGACTGCATGGTGGGTATTTGAGTGAAGGTGATACCATTACCATTGTGTTTGGTGACACCGAACAGGGATCACCCGGTATGCGGATACAGTCGTTTTGTGACTCCGGATTCGAGTTCATCGTACTGGCGGATGTGTGTGCCGTTGGGCACTATATCCCGTTGCCGGATCAACCGGCCATCGACATCGTTCCCGGACCACCGGTTATCTGGCATGCAGTACTTCCAACCCTGCGCAGACCCGGAGAAAAATTTCGATTGGGAATCAAGGCAGAAGACCACTGGGGAAATCCAACAGACATGGCACAGGGCCGCTTCAAACTGGATGCCACTCTTCCAGTTGACGGATTACCCGAGGAGCTTGAATATGTGCCCGGTCAAAAAGCGGTCTCCATAGACATGCTATCGGTCAAGGAACCGGGGCTGCTCACGATTCGACTGATGGAAGGTGATGATTGTGTAGCCGAAGCAGGGCCTTTGCTGATCCAGGAGAGTCCATATGCGGAATATTGGGGGGATATGCATGGTCAAAGTGCTGAATCTCTTGGCACAGGGTCGGCCAGACAATACTTCGACTTTGCCAGGAATAAAGCGTTTCTCGATCTAACCGGCCATCAGGCAAATGATTTTCAGATCACAACCGCTTTCTGGAATCAGTTGAATGAACTGACAGCTGAATACTATGAAGAGGGTCGCTTCGTTACATTTCCCGGCTTTGAATGGTCGGGTAACACCTGTGTTGGTGGGGATCGAAATGTGTTTTTTCGCGATGAAGGGCAGCAGCTCCATCGATCATCACATGCCTTGCTGTCTGACCGATCCGATATCGACACAGACGCACCAAATGCCAGAGAGCTGTTCAAGGCACTGGAAAAAGAGGACTGCATTGTCTATGCTCATGTCGGTGGCCGGTACGCTGATATTGCGTTTGCGCACGACCCACGTCTTGAAACCGCAATGGAGATCCATTCCGCTTGGGGTACATTCGAATGGATGCTGACCGACGGATTTCCCCTGGGACATCGTTCGGGTGTGGTCTGTAACAGCGACGGTCATAAAGGGAGGCCGGGCGCAAGCTATCCAGGCACTTCAAAATTCGGCGCCTATGGTGGTCTTACCTGTTTTATAGCCGAAGAACTGACCCGGAGTTCGATTTTTGAGTGTCTGCGCCGCCGGCATCACTATGGTACTACCGGCTGCAGGATGCATCTTGAGGTCAAGGTACACTTCACCGGCAAGAGCCTTTTATACGAACGGGATCCAAACGCCTATCCCGATGCTCAGGGCCGGGAAGTGACCGATGTGATGATGGGTGACATCGTGAAAACAGAGGATGAAGCGGTCGATCTTTTTATCGAAGTTGCCGCTCATGCACCAATCGAACGAATCGAAGTTAGAAACGGTGATCAGACAATTACGACCATTCGCCCATACTCCAATACTGATCTGGGATCACGTATCAGGGTGATATGGAGTGGCGCTGAATATCGCGGTCGGGGACGTGAAACAACATGGACTGGGAAAGCACGATTTGTCGGCTGTTCAATTAAGAACATCAAAAAAATAAATGCCTGGAACCCTGAACACAAGCTGGAGCAGAGTGGTGAAGACACTGTTGAATGGGATACGCTTACAACAGGTAACTTCGGTGGATTTGATGCGTATCTGGATGAGGGGGAAAATGGCTGCATCGAGTTGGATAGCAATCACGGTTCATTAAGAATCCCATTGGAGGAGATTGGGTTAGAGGATATTGAACTGGATGCTGGCGGGTTGAATCGCAAGATCAAGGTCTTCCGGCAACCCGAAACACACCAGCACAATAAAGTGAAACAATCGATTCCGGTTCAGTTGAAAGCGCAGGGAGATAACCCCCTCTGGGTGTGTGTGACAACGGATGATGGGTTTCAGGCCTGGAGCAGTCCAATTTTTGTTTATCGTTAAACCCCACGGAAACACACTGCCCAAATGCCACAATACAATCAATCAAGGCGTTATCTGACTCCATAAACTTGGTTGAGGTAAAAAATAGTCTCGATTTTTTTGATAACTCCAGTACACTTCAACTGGTATCATTTAATAACAGTAGAGGAATCACAAAATGCCGTACGGTTACAATGGCAAGATTTTGCATGTTAATCTGACCCAGGCCACCTGGGAGATCGAAGAACCCGATATTACCTGGTATCGAACCTATGTCGGCGGACCGGTACTGGCCGCATACTATTTACTGAAACATCTCAAACCGGGAACCGATGCCTTATCACCGGACAACGTCCTGGTTTTTGCGCTGAGTACTGTAACCGGTGCCCCCGTCTCAGGTTTCAGTCGGTACACTGTCGCCGCCAAATCACCGTTAACCGGCGCATTTGGGCGTGCCGAAGCCGGGGGTTATTTCGGTCCGGAGCTGAAATTTGCCGGGTTTGACGCAATCGTCTTCTACGGAAAAGCGGAAAAGCCAGTGTATCTCTGGGTTCACGACGGCGAAGTGGAGATCCATGATGCCTCATCCGTATGGGGCAAGGACAACCTCCAGACTCTCAGAATTCTGGAAGAGGAGCTGGACGATAAGCGGATTCGCGTTGCTTCCATCGGACAGGCCGGTGAGCAGATGCTGCCCATCGCTTGTGTTCAGAACGACCTGGAACATTTCAACGGTCGCACCGGGATGGGTGCCGTCATGGGATCCAAAAACCTGAAGGCCGTTGTGGCACGGGGCAGGCAGAAGCCGGTGTTCGCCGATCCGGAGACGATTAAGGCCATCCGGAAAGAGACCAATGAAAAACTCAAGGTCCATCCCCCAAACGTCACTCTGACGCAGGTCGGCACCTCCGGCCTGATCAAGGGATTGAATGATCTGGGTATCCTGCCCACCCGCAATTTTAAAAAAGGCACTTTTGATGGCGCGGATAATATCAATGCCGAAACCTATCACAACACCATCTTTGAGTCGAAGGGAAGCTGCTATTCCTGCGCGGTCCGTTGCAAACGCAAGGTGAGCCTTGAAGATGACAGATACCCATTGAGCATCAAATTGGGTGGACCCGAATTCGAAACCCTGGCGGGCCTGGGTTCGTTGTGTGAAATTGATAACCTGCCGGCCATTGCCCGTGGAAACCAGCTCTGCAATCTTTATGGCCTTGATACCATTGCCGTTGGCTGTATCACAGCCTTTGCCATGGAGTGTTTTGAAAAGGGCATCCTGACAACGGATGATACGGGTGGACGGGAGATTAATTTTGGTGATGCCGATGCCATGCTCTGGCTGATAGAGGAGATGGCTGCCAACCGCGGTATTGGACGTCTGTTGGGACAAGGTGTCAAACGAGCGGCAGAAAAGATCGGAAAAGGTGCCGACAAATACGCGTTTCACATCAAGGGGCAGGAGTTACCGCTGCATGATGGCCGGGGAAAGACCGGTATGGCAATGGGGTATGCCCTGTCGCCGACGGGGGCCGATCACATGGAAATTGGTCATGATGTTGCTTTTCAGGGAGATGCCATCAGCAAACTGTCTGCCGTAGGATTGCACCGACCGGTTGAGCCCCTGAAAACGGATTTAGAAAAAGTGCGGTTTTTTGCAGTCGGACAGAAAGCGCGCCAGATTAACAATTGCTTCGGTATCTGTGATTTCTGCTCGCTTCCCATCCATGCACTCACCTTCCAACCCCTCGTGGACCTGGTCCGTGCCATTACCGGTTGGGATACCAGCCTATATGATATGATGCAGGTTTCAGAACGGGGCAACGTCATGCAACGTTGGTTCAACTGTCGCGAAGGATTTGGTCCGGAAGACGACCGGTTAATCCGTCGTTGGCACCAGCCCTTGCCCGATGGCCCACTCAAAGGACAAAGAATTGATCCCAAAGAGTTCCGTGAAGCGCTGGATCTGTATTATGCCATTTCCGGCTGGGACGAAAACGGTAAACCCACTCTTGCCAAGCTGGTTGAACTGAACCTTGCATGGTTGCTTGATGAGGATTCATGATAACGGTTAAAGTCAAACGGTTTATCAACTACTCCGAACAACTGATCAGTAGTGTTCGGATTGAAGCCGGCTCAAATGTCATGAATCTGATCGAAACTATCGGCCTGCCGCTTGATGAAATCGGCTCGCTGAGCATCAATAGCAGTCAAGCCATGTTGGATCAACAGATTGAGGATGGCGATTCGGTTGAAATAATCCCACCCATCGGTGGCGGTTGACACCAATATCTCAATAGACGCGCCTGTTTACCAATTCCGCGGCATTTGAATTGTTACCGCAGTGTATCAAATTTAAACACCATTATGAACTCTACACCCTGATCCCGATGAAATCAGGGTGCATATAACCAGCACATATCCCCCAATTTTAGCTCCATTTATACGGCTTTGGGGAGTTGACATAACACCGGAATGAATCAAATCTTACTGATACTCGATTTTTTGGGCATAGTTGTATTTGCGATTAGTGGTACGCTTGCTGCTGGACGGAAACAGATGGATCTGTTCGGCGTTGTTGTTTTGGCGACGGTCACAGCGTTGGGAGGTGGCACCATTCGAGATATACTGATATCAAGTGGTCCCATATTCTGGATCACCGAACCGGACTATCTACTGGTCGCCACGTCCGCCGCCATCTTGACTTTCTTTTTTGTCAGATTTTTCCGGATTCCCGGTGTTATGATGCTAATTGCCGATGCAATCGGCCTGGCGATTTTCACTGTTCTGGGATTCGAAAAAGCTATGTCTTTCGGCCTTTCCGGGTTTATATGGGAGGTAACTGCTCCTTTAGCCGGGCGGACTCTAATTTTTTCTGCAGATAGTTGGTCCTGAAATAGTCTGCATTTTTTTCATTCCACTTTGCACATTGCCGACGGTGCCATTCTCTCTTGCACTTTGGGTTGTCACAAGTTACCTGATGTTCTTTTGCCTGCGGCCTGGGCAGAAACCAACGGCGACATATGCCGCAAGGCCGCTTCTTTCGAATATTCGGCATCGCTCTCTCCTTCGCTTGAATTCAAGAGACGAATTTAAGCCGATTTTTTAATACAGGTCAGACAAGATGTGATGATAATGGGATGTGGAAAAAGAATTGAGGAGAAAAACGCAAGGTGATCGGTTGACCCAAAACCACCGGGGGGTACTAATTTATCTGAGCAAAGGGGGGCTAATTTAACTGAGCGCTATAGCCCCGGATTATCTGAGCTAGCACTATGCATTTTTTGCATAGTGCTTTTTTGCTCTAACTCCTCTGTTTATAATGAAATGCGGTTGTGTTTTGCCGTCGCTGACAGTATGTGTGAATTTTGCACTTACTGAATTGCGGCTCACATTTCTCCAGCTTGTATGAAAGAACCGGAACCGTACTTTGCAAACTTGAGATGCTCATCGTAGAAACTCTAGTGTTAAAAAACTCGATAAAGCGTTGAAATCGTGGTAAAGCAATTTGACTTTATTGAATTTTACATTTCAATGAATTGCGTTTATGATTGAGCTAAAGGATTCACAAAATATGCATAGAAAAATGCAACTAAAATTCGTATCCATCTATACTTGACCACATCATCCATTATGAATAAGACAATATCTGAAATAAAAGACGAGTTAAGAAATCAGATGCCAGTTCTTTCCAAGCAGTATAGGGTTAAGTCTATGTCCTTATTTGGTTCTTATGTGAAAGGACAGGAGAGAAGTGAGAGTGATTTGGATATTTTGGTCGAGTATTCCGAGTTGCCTGGTCTGATTAAATATCTTGAACTAGAAAATCGGCTATCGGACCTGTTGGGGATTAAAGTCGATCTCGTTATTCGTGACTCGTTAAGACCTCGAATAGCAGAAAACGTTCTATTAGATACTGTTCAAATATGACGATTAATCGGAAACATAGAGACTACCTTGAGGATATTGCAAGAGAGATTCGAAAAGTTGATCAATTCATTAAGGAGATCAGCTTCGAGCAATTCAGGGTTGATGAAAAGACTGTTTATGCCGTAATTCGTGCCATTGAAATCATCGGTGAAGCATCCAAAAAAGTACCTGATGAAATCAAGCAAAATCAGCCAACCATACCTTGGCGTGAGATATCTGGAATGAGGGATAAGTTGGTCCACGACTACTCCGGTGTCAATCTAACCATTGTATGGAAAACCGCAACTGAAGACCTTCCAGAAATAGAGCCTATTATTCTGGAACTACTTTCACATTACTAACCCCTCCTGAAACAGCTACAAATTGCCTGGTTTATTTACTGACGAAATACTGACGAGAGGGTGCCATTCAGGTACCTGTTGAGTGCCTTTTCAAAGACAAATCCCTTCGACTTCTAGTTAATAAATCAAATACAATATATTGAAAAAATAAAACTTTTCATCTAAATCAAGCCTGTTGCCCCTTTCCTGTAGATCAGATTCGGGAGGCAGGGTCCGGAGGTTCAAATCCTCTCACTCCGACCATAAATACAAACACTTACACGACATAGTGTTCGCTCGATTAGCGTCTATGTGACCGTGTAGTTGGCCAGCCCCCCAGAATAAATCCAAGATCTCAGTAAGAATTTTCACCACTTTATCACCACTCCACTTTTCAATCACAGGCTAAAAAAGCAACTACAGCAATCCCCTCCCCCCAGGGTGATTACAAAAAGAAAAGTATGGAAGATATGGTTTATTTTTTTGTCCATTTTTACCTGACCACATCACTACGTTGACAAACACCGCAGGTGAAAATGCGCATCCAGGCAGCGCAGATCGAATTCGCATAGTTCCATGGGTATCTTTTCAGCTTCTGCGACACTTTGAGCGGCTTAAATAATCAAACCACTGGTTTAGCCAGTGGTGTATGACTTTCACTTACTTTTCTTCTTTTTTCCAAACGCGATGTCAAGCCTACGCATACGGTGCCTGAGTGTACTGGGGTTCACACCCAAGTGACCGGCAGCCCCATTTTGGCCATCGATTTTGTTGTTACACAGAAGAAGAACATCTTCGATATGATTCCGCATCACCTCATCTAGGGTGGATACCTCTTGTTCAAGATTGGGGTTTAGAGGCTGGGATTGTTGTGGAGGCCTGCTTACATCGTCGAAAATTATACCTTCATTAGAAGGGCCGGTCAAATCACGTATGAGAGCCCTCTCGACCAAATTCTCCAATTCCCTTACATTCCCTGGCCAATCATGGTTCATTAGCTTTTTCATCTGAATAGATGAGATCGTCGGATGGGCCTGAATTTTCATCTCGCGGCATTTCTTTTGAACGAAGTGCTTGACCAAAGCAGGGATATCAAATTTTCGATGTCGCAGCGGTGGAATCGTTATAGGAAAAACGTTGAGCCGAAACCATAAATCTTCTCTGAAGGATTTTTCAAGGATCATCTGCTGCAGGTCCCTGTGTGTGGCGGAGATGATGCGAATATCCACCTTGATTGGATTGTTGCCTCCCACTCGCTCAATGGTTTTATCCTGAATTACGCGTAAAAGCCGTGTTTGTGCAGAAAGGGGAAGATCACCAATTTCATCGAGAAAAATCGTGCCTCCATGAGCCCTCTCGAATCGGCCTCGGTGGGTTGTTCCGGCGCCGGTGTAAGCCCCCTTTTCATGACCGAAGAGTTCGCTATCAACCAGGTTTTCGGGTAACGCCCCACAATTGACCTTTATAAGTGGGCCGCTGTGCCGCAGGGATGAATAGTGGATTGCATTGGCGATGACCTCCTTGCCCGTACCGGTCTCGCCCAAGAGCAACACATTGCTATCCAACAGGGCTACTTGTCGAACCTTTTCCATGACAGGTTTTAATCCATACTCTTCACCAATAATTTCGGTCCCTGAAATCTGGTGTAATTCGTTGGCCAGATAGCTGTAATCATCGGATAGCTTCTTTTGTAGGTGAAGGACGTCCTGGTGCTTTAAAATGTTTGTAATGGCAATGGCAAAAGGATCGTGAAGGAGTTCCAATAAACGGGCTTGCTCTTTGCGAAACAAGTCCCGACCCTGCGCTGAAATCACAAGTTCACCGATATTTCTTCCGGCTACTTTCAGGTGTAGAACCAGAAAACAAAGGGGTTGTTGTTTTGCTTTCAATTCAAGATGTTTTGCCACTGGTTGCAGTTCCGACCGATTAATTATGCTCACCACCGGGCCATAACTACCTGTTTCTACAAATAGTACGGCTTCTTTGGATAACCTGGCCGGATAACGCAATGGCGTTTCAGAATAACTCGCAGAAGCGATATTACGAAGGCTTTGGCTTTCCGGCTCATAGATATTTAAATCCACGCTTTCAGCGGGCATGAAATTTTCAAGATACTTGCGGATGTCTGTCAGCATAGCTTTTGCGTCCAAGTTACCGCAGATTCGTTTAGACGCCTGTTGGATGAACTCCATATCGTTAATTGTCACTCCTCCCTCCTAATATCTGTCGCATGTGACATAAAATCGAAAAACACCATATATGCAATATATTTCTGGCATATATAACAAAAAACATCAATGTTTTTCCTAACATACTAAAATTTATGAAAAAATATTTATAGCATGCCTCTTGCAAACCATATTTTCATTGAGAGATAACCGTACTCCTTTCAGACTTTTCATCAATCATGGGGCGCAAAGAAGAGACAGAGGAAAGTGGAACCTGGACTGATAAAGGGCTTGGGATGATAGCAGGGGGCTTTATTCCGTTACCACTACATCGGATTATCGAATACACACCCCAGTATACATGAACTGCTAATCTTAGCTGGTATAGCCGCAATCGGCATGCTGGTTTTGACCATACTGTATAAAATTACAATTCGGGTGAAGGAATACAGTGAGTAGGTTTTGCAATGATGTAAAACTATTCAAAAAAAATCGTGATATGTAACAAGGAGATATGAAAAAATGAATAATCAAATCAAAGCTTCAAATGAAGGAGTCCACAGAGTACTCAGAGAAACAAATAGTAAATGTCAGGCCTGTATGAAAGAGGCCGGCAAACAGCAAAATGAAAAGAGACTAAATAAAATAGAATCATTCTACATAATTCTATTCTTCATACTGATATTATTAGTAGTACTAAAAGTGACTGTACCCATCGCGGTCGCGGTATTTGAACTATTTTTTTAACAAAAGGAGTTCACAGAATACTCAGAGAAACAAATAGTAAATGTCAGGCCTGTATGAAAGAGGCCAGCAAACAACAAAATGCAAAGAGACAGGAGAAAATGTAATTATCCGGCAAGACTCTGTTCTCCGCCCTGATATTATTAGGAGAGAATGCTGGACTTGCCGGAAAAACTTCTGGAGCAAACCATTTAACCCAACTTCAATAATGTGGAAGTATGACTGAAAAATACCTTGTAGACCCTGATCTAAAATTTATCAAAACCATCATTCAAAACGGCGGCGATAGCATGAAAAAGTGCTTCCAGTGCGGCACGTGTTCGGTGATCTGCCCTCTTTCATCTGATAAGCAGCCGTTTCCGCGTAAAGAAATGATCGCGGCCTCCTGGGGTCTGAAAGACCACCTGTTAGGCAACCCGGATATCTGGCAGTGCCACGATTGCGGCGACTGCTCGGTCCTCTGCCCCCGCGGCGCCAAACCGGGCAACGTCATGGCAGCCATCCGGCATATCTCCATTCTGAAGTATGCCCGACCGGCTATTTTGGGACGCCTCTGGAACGATCCCAGGATGCTACCGCTGCTGTTCATCCTTCCGGCATTGGTCATCCTTGCTGTCGGTTTTGCCACTGGGCTCCTCAACCTACAGAACGACGGCGGCCTTATCGTGTATGCCCAATTCTTTCCTGTGGTGCTGATCGAAATGATCTACATCCCGCTGACGCTCCTGGTCGGCCTTGTTTTCTTCACGGGTATCCGTAACCTGCTGGCTGACATGCGGGCCAACTACCTCCTGAGAGGACTGGACAATAGCGATCCCATAAAGCCAGTTGAGTTCTTGAAAGCATTAATAACTACCCTGCCGACAATCATCACCCACACTAAATTGGCGAACTGCGACGAGAACCAGCAACGTAAATTCAGCCATATGCTGGTGTCGTTTTCCTTTGTCAACCTCGCTGTGGTGGCCGGCGCCTTTGTCTTTGCCTTGTATGTCCTTGACAGCCATGGCCCCTATCCGCAACTTAATCCCGTAAAGATCTTTGCGAACCTATCCGGAATTGCCCTTATCCTTGGCAGCCTCCTGCTGATCAAAAATCGCCTGGAATCAACAAACGGGCACAACTCCTATTTCGACTGGTACATTCTGGCCCTGGCCTTGGGCCTGGGTGTCACCGGCATGCTCACCCAGTTCATCCGCCTGGCCGATTGGCCCACAGTGGCCGTGGCTATGTATTTCATACATCTGGTTCTAGCCTTCAACCTCATTGCTTGCCTGCCGTATACCAAAATGGCCCATTTTGTTTACCGCACGGTGGCTTTGGTGTATGTCGCCTATGTAGATGGCAGAAGTCAGAAGTCGGAGGTCGGGACTTAATGGCCTGTTGCCCGAAATTTTCGTCAACCCTGGTCAAAAACAGCCTATAGTTCTTGATCGTATTTTTTCCTGAGTTTAACTTAAAAAAACTATTCATTCCCTGGCAAGGTAACACTTTAACACTGATTTTCGCGCTCGTTTTAACCATCACAATATATAAGAATTTGGCGGTTCATGACGTTATTTGAAATTCAAATTGACTTGGTAGTCGTTCAAACATGAAAGCTTCGATGGAAGACGGTGCCAAGGCACATCCCTTAAGATGGGATTATGAGCTTTACAGGGATAGGTGACGGTCAAATTTTCAGAGTCGATTGTTATTTTCGCCTTTCCCCGGGCGAAATTTCTGAATATCTTCGGGGTATCACAACTCTCGAATCCCCGAAGTTCGTGAGACAGCATACTGTACAGTGTATCTGCAATCATGGTCATGACGACATCGAAGTGAACCTTCGTCAGTATTGGAGAGGATAAGGCATTGAGCGAGAAAAACTTGACGCCTTCGGCAATAACATTTTCAACCCGCCATCGAGGGGAGTAGTCCCCAACGATCATCTCAACAGGGGTATCCAGATCGTTGGTGATCAAAAAAATGGGTTTCTCGCGACCATTCCCCTTGATGATAATCTGACGGACATAACCGATATAGTATTTCAGGCTGACCATGGATTCATGCACGTACGGATTCGGGTATTTCCGTTTATCGTGAGGAATATTGATACGTGCCCAGGGCTGAAGGTCCTCTACCTGCTCAAGCAGCTTTTTGCCTCGTCTGAGCAGGGCGATGAGCTTAACTCCCTGCCCGGTCAAAAACATGTGGTAGAAGACTTTGGCATTGAAATCTTATTCAGGATAATCGATGAAAAAAGCGAAAAAATGATATTGCAATCAAAATAACTCGGATTAACGGGTAATATCCTTGGGGTATCAAAATTCTTCCGTAGCAATTTCAACTTTTTTAAAAACCACAATTTTGGAAATGTATATAGGGAAATCACAGCAATCGTAGACAAAAATAGGTTAGCAGAATTTGGTCTTTCTGATGTGTCATCCTCGCTTTGTTTTACAAAAAAACAGCTTTAAAATCAATCAGTCGATTTTAGTCAAATGTTGAATGTTATATGTGGACTTGATGAAATAATCGAAAACGTCCGTCCAAATTTTGTAATCAATGAAATATTGCAGCCCTCCTTATTTCAGTTCCAACGATCATCTACGGTTTGTTAGCTGACAATGAAGAACACACAGATTCAGATTCTCGATGAGTTTACCGAAAGGGGCAAAAACATGATAAAAAAGTATTTGCGGAAAGGGTAGAAGGGTTATCAAGAGACCCATCCAGAGTTGATCCAAACGGCCAGTAAACTAAGCCGGAAACCTCCGAAGACTATAACAATTCGCTCTGGGAATACACCCGGAAGAGATCCGACGGCTAGATCTCTCCGAGAAAAAAGGTCAAATTTAGCTGTCAATTAGTCTATTATTGCCAGCTTTATGGCCTATAAGTCCTTTCAGTATTGGCTTATAGCTAGTTTATTCAAATTCGAAACTTTAGTAACTATATTCAAATTTTCCTTCATAGTTGAACATCTTCTAGAAAAAGAATTCAACACTCACCATTAATACCTTTTCCTCTTTATTGACTTCATTATTTTTCTTCTGGACTTCGCTTGCTTTCTTACCATCAAAACAGTAATATAAAGGACATAATATCAACAACAAAGGAAAGAAACACTCCAAGTCACGTTTTTGGGAGTAATAAAATTATGCCTATTTTAATACATTTAATAAATCAGTCCACTATATCCTCAGAGGTTCAAATCCTCTCACTCCGACCAGTAAAATCAAGACTTCACGAAAATTTCACATTTTAAATAATTCCAGTCCCAACAGTAGTCCCAACAACTTCTTCTTCTTTTCACCAAATATCAATTCATTCCTTTCAGATAGAATGTCTGCTACCTTATACCTTCAAAACCATGTGTGTACTAAAGAACAAGTGCTGCGTTAGTCCGATTTCTACAGCAATGAGTTTCTAAGCAATAACAATGTTTGTTCAAATCGATCAATCTGGAAATGGTTTTCGACCGAACAACCACTGCGCATCTGTATGAGACCCGCCTTTCTGAGGACCAGGCGATGAAAGATCTGAACAACGATTCCGTTCTCCTGACAGCCACGGTCAAGAACACCTCAGAACTGCGCCAGTGGCTACTGGTTTTCGAGGACAAGGTGGAAGTTTTGAAACCTGTGAAACTGGAGCAAGAGTTTGCTGGGATTTTTGAAAGTCTCCATAATCGATACAAGTTGCGACTAGTCCCTCTGTGCCAATGTGAGTGAGACACCTTTGATGAAGTGGTCCGATTTTCGAGCTTACTTCAGTTACTTTCTTCTAACAAGTGGCTTATCAACCGTATCACCAACTCCTTTTGTCGGGGATCACTTTCCGCTATCTATAACGCCAGGGGTACCATGGCGTTGTCAGAAATCTTTGGTGTCCCATTCGACAACAGAGATGCCCTGTTTTTCTCCAGGTAGAGTAGAAACAGAAAGGAGCCGATCCGTTTATTCCCGTCAGTAAAGGGATGGTTCTTGATGATGAAATATAGTAGATGCGCCGCCCGGTTATTTATGGTCGGGTAAAGTGGATTTCCGTCAAAAGTTTGTTCAATAGCCCCCAGGGCACTGTCTAAACCATTCGTGGTTAGCTGGCCGAAAAGATCAGACGCTTCTTCACGTTTAATTAGCTCGGTTTTTAATTGTCCAATCGCGCTCAGAGCTTCTTTTTGAAGGAGTACTACAGGTTGATCGGATTTGGATTCAGGTTGTTCCAAAGACTGCTCATCATACGCCTGAATCAAGGTCCAACTTCTGGCATAGTCTCCTATTAGCTTCGTGAGTTGAAGTCCCTCGGGGGATACCAGTTCATGCCTTAGTAAAGTGTGCTGTGTCAAATCCATCAATTGCTCCATATCCGCACCCAGGTTCTGTAACCTCTGCTGGTTCAGTGTATAGCCTTTTACCAGGTGTTGCTTCAAGGTTTTGGTTGCCCATTGACGGAACTGCACACCTCGGTTGGATTTGATCCGATATCCGACGGAGATAATAACATCCAGGTTATAATAGTCAACATAGTATTGTTTCTGGTCTCTGGCAGTTGTTGCATTTTTTGCAACAACTGATTCTCGTTCGAGTTCCCCCTCTCTGAAGATATTGTTGATATGCCTTGAGATGACAGATTTGTCCCTTTTAAACAACTCCACCAACTGCGACTGAGTCAGCCAGACAGTTTCATCCCTTAGACTGACATCCAGTTCTACTTGCCCATCTGCTGATTGGTAGATCTCTACAGGGTTTTTCATCAGTTTTCTGGTTGTCATATGATGGATTCAAAGTTAATACATCATTACGTCTTATATTTACTAATACATCTAGGAACAATTTGTCTGGTTTGAATGTAAAAAGCAAGTGGTTTGACTGCCCGAATCCTAATGAAAATCCTGACAAAATCCACTGAATTCAGACCAAACTGACTGACGAAACAGTGACGGGAACGTGCCAGTCGAGTACCTGTTGAGTGCCTTTTTCTCCCTTTCCTGTAAATCAGTTTCGGGAGGCAGGGGCCGGAGGTTCAAATCCTCTCACTCCGACTAGTAAAATCAAAGTTCCACGAAATCCAGCTCTTAAATAAAATCTTCTGTCAACGACACATCTAAGATTTTGCTCAGTGCAAGTAGAACTAAGGAGGAGGAAGATATGATTGAGATAAAGAGATTAATCCATTATGAGGAGTGATAATCACATGACGTGTCAATCTGTTTTTTCCGGAAACAGGCCGGGCATCCAACGTGATGCAAGCTTAGCGGGAAAGCCAAGGCGAAGCGGGGCGCGAATTCTTTCAGAGGTAAGCACTTCATGGTCCAGAAGCGCCTTTGTCACTCGTCGTGCGTGGCGTTCGCTTACGTTCAATAAAGTTGCGACTTCACTGCGTGGCAACTCACCGCGATACAGGATTGCTTCGAGGACAGTACCGGATTTCGGAGGCAGGGTGTTCGCACGAATTTCCTCCGCTACCCAACTAAGGATACGATCCCGCAGGCGTTCGGGCTGGAACAAACCTTCCATAAATACCACTTGGTCGATACAGGTGTTCAAGAAAAAGTGTGTGAATTCGACAAGGGCTTCTTCGCTCAGATGGCCACGCCCGTCAAGATCGTTGCGGCGTTTCATGTCGCAGGCCATAAGCCGACTTTTATAGGTGTTATCGTTACGTGCCAGTCCCCTGGCTATCGACCACACACCGCCGGTGTCGAGTGTTTCCAACAAGATCGCATAGGACATGAGACGAGCGACACGCCCATTTCCGTCAAGAAACGGGTGAATCCACAACAGGCGGTGATG
>Ga0208904_1000797_pt1 | contig 23851 bp, 46 predicted proteins | sample AntAceMetag02UKB_FD_184774 | JGI IMG/M metagenome (GOLD analysis project Ga0208904, IMG submission 184774) | Saline lake microbial communities from Ace Lake, Antarctica - Antarctic Ace Lake Metagenome 02UKB (SPAdes) (version 2) | ecosystem: Environmental > Aquatic > Non-marine Saline and...
GTTTTTCCATTTTATGCACCACCTCCATATAATTCATTTTCTCTTGATCCCATATTAACAAACATAATTATTCCTCCAACAATTCCAATAATAGAAATCCAAATTGGAAGTTGCATCATTATGAAATTTGCTCCAACAAAACCTTCAAATGTTGAGGCTAATAATGGCTCCGAGATAACTTGCACATAGGCATTACTTAATCCTGCTGAAACAATGACTGCAATAATCACTATAAAGAAATATGGGATAAAGAACACTGGTTTAGTTGTAACTAAATACGACCCAATAAATATGCTAATAATCATTCCGACAATTAACATTATTGAAATCCAATAAAGTGCTTGATATGTTTGATTAACGACCCCAATAGTATCTCTTATAACTTCGGTAGAGTTTGCAGTTCCAAACATTTGTCCTCCTAAACTATTCTCAATTTCAACATAAGCCTTTCCACCAAAATAAATGAACAATCCACAAATGAAAACAATAACAAAAGCAAGGATCATAAATAAGAAAAGATCAGTCATCCCTCCTCGCTTTCCTATTCTTATGTTTTTCATTGCAATAATCTCCTATCAAATTTTAATTTAATATCTAATCTTACTTCTTTATTCACCAATTTTCTTTCAATATCTTCAAATGCTTTTGAAGAAACAAGATCTTCTGTTAATTCTCTCAATGATCTATCCTGCCCTGTTTTCATTCTAATTTTCTTCTGTAATTCTTTTAATTTCTGAGAGAATTTTGGAGAAACTTGCAAGGGAACTCTATTTCTTTTTGCCATTATTTAAATTTCTTCCCCCTTCTTTTTTTAGCCTCATCATAACTCATTCCCTTTTCCATTAATTGTTCTATTTCTTTTATTTCAAATAACATATAAACATAATATGCAAATCCACCGATAACAAGAGGGAATATTCCAATCATTAAAACAATAAAGATTATCTTTAAGAATGATAAAAGGAATGGAGTAGAAGTCAAAAAATCATTAGACATTTGCCATCCGATAAATGATATTGCAACACTTAATAAATATCCTAATCCAAACAATCCAATTTTACTTAAAAGATTCTCAAACGAAACAAAACCAAACACACAGAACACTAAAAATAAAGATAGAATCATTAAAAGACCAACATAAAATATTGCCTGTCCTTCTGTGACTGCCTCTCCATTTGGAGTAACAACAAAACACCTCTCCAATGCCCCAGTTTGTGTTGAAGTTCTACATTCTATAAGATGACAATAATCCCCCAATTCAGAAAAGTTTGATCCATTTAATTCAACTTCAAAATCTCTATCCTCAGTAAATTCTCCAACATCATTATCAACATAAATGTCCCCCCCATTTGCTTGTTCTGAAAAAAGATGATAACCACATGTTACAGTTTCATTTGTTAATAATTGAGTTACATTAAACACGTGCCAAGATACATGCAAATCTGCTGATTCAGTAATATAAAGAAAACTTGGAGCAATTATTTCAAGACTTCCGGCTTGAATTGTTGAAAGAACTGGGGATATTGCAGAGGATAATGGAAGAATCATAAATAAGAGAATTAAACCAAAAAATAATTTTTTAATTCCATTATGCATATTTTCCCCTCACATATCTCATAGGATTTAAAAGACCTCGTTCTTTCATTGGCATCCCTTGATCATTAACAGAAAAACTACCCCCCATTTGTGCAGTTGTGTTTGTTGCCTGACTAATATTAATCATTTCTCTCAAGGATCTCTTTTCTGATCCATCTAATGCTCTCTTATAGGATGAGTGAACAATATCTTTTAATTCAGTAACTAACATTTCATAATTCTTTCTTTTCTCTTGAGTGTCCATTCCAAATTCATCATTTCTCATAAATATTAAATTATTAATTGCTCTGCCAAAATCAAACACTTTATAATTAATTTCTTCATTTGAATAATCTGAAAGAATTGTATTTCTGTTAATATACATAGAAAGAATTTTCATAATCTCTTGAACACCCACATTATTTAGGGGATTATCCTGTGGACGAGGATTCTGTTCCCAAATAATATGCCCATCTTTAAAAACTGGAATATCTCCTCTCAAAATATGTTCTGCTCTTTCAAGAATATCATTTAATTCTAATTGCCATCTGATAAGATCATCATTTTCTCTAGCTGAGAATGATGAAATTTGAGAATTTTGTCTTGGATCAACCCCTCTTTTTTGTTGAACATTAGAATAAGATCCGGATAATTCTTCTTTTTCTATCTCTTTCATAGCTTGTTGGATTTCTGTTGGTTTATATCCCTGTTTCTTTAAATCTTCCAAATCTTGAGGAGATAATTTTGCTATTTTAATTGTTCCTCTTTTTTATTGTATACACTGTATCCATTTATCAGTAGTGTCTAGTTTAAAAACCCTTTTGTTTTGTTATACGCTCGTAACACACTTGTTCTACTTAATAATTCCTTTTAACAATGATTTCTCGGTTATTGGAGAATATCTTTTAGACTTCTTTGATATAAACCCACCCCTACCAATTTCAAAAGGAGTTTTTACTCTCCTGATTTCTTTTATAGCATCCTTTACTGATTTGAATTGCATAGGTTTCATACCAATTGCCCTAGCTGTAAATGAAGGCATTAATCCGAACAAATCAATTTGTTTCTTTCTTTTTTTACCCTTCTTTATTTTCTTTATTTTCTTACTCAATATAGAAGGTTTACCTATTGAACTTGTTGTAGAAAAGATATTTGGAATTGGAGGTTCATATGGACTTGGGGGGGATTTATATAGTGATGGAGTTAATTTATATGCTGGAGATGTTTTAGGACTTACAGTTTTTGATTTTATTGGTGAAAAATAACTTCCAGCAGATTTAGATGCTGAGGCACTCATTGAATTTATCTTTGACATTACAGCACTAATAGAATGAGATACAGATTTAGATGCACTTCTTGATACAGATTTAGATGCACTTTTTGTAATACTTGGAGATTTAAAATCACTTGCAGTAAAAGATTTAATTGCTGATTTTAAAGAACTACTTTGTGAAATTATGTGTGAAATTGAAGGGGGGGTTTTTCCTATTGGAAACATTGTAGGTTTAAATACTTTCCCTATTTTTCCAGAATGCTTAGGAAAAAGAGACATCCCCTCTACATTTTTACTGAAATCTGCTAACATAACAGGTTCTTTCAATACTTTTTTCATTTGTTCCTTAACTAACTCTGGAGAGAATAAACTTTCTATTTTTTCAATATCTCTTTTTGTTCCACTCTTAAAGAACTTGCTTTCTGCTAATGTTCTAGCTGATACTGAAACAGATCCTATATCTTTCATTCTTTTTGGAGATGGGAAAATATCTAATAACCCAAGATCTTTATCCATTCTAACTCTTAGAACTCCCTGACTAACCCCCCTAAGTTCTTCTGCTAAACTTGTTGATAATAATCCAGTTTTTGTTTTGATTGGAACTCCTGTTTTTTGAATACCTGCAACCCACTCAGGAACAATTTCTTTTTCAATTATGCTATCTCCACCCTTATATTCGGATATTTTCATCCACTTTTTATTTATTAATGCCTCAATTGCAAAAGGTGTATCTTTTATTTCTCTTGCTGATCCTAAATCAAAAACATCCTTTCCTTTCTTTATTGTTCCCAATTCTTTCGTTCTCTTTAATGCTAATTTTGTTATATCAGCCATAGTTTCTGGCAATGCTTGATCGAATCTCCCCTCAATATCTCTTGGCACTTTATCTAATTTAAAAGTTTCTTTACCTATTTTATATTCTTTAGCTAATTGAAATGCTCTTGCTTTTGAACCAAATAAAACTCCTTTATGTTCTTTAATTATATCCATCTGGATTTTTACAGCTTCTTCTGGTAATCGTTGAGTTGCTGAAAATATTTCTTTTTCATTCATAAACTTGGATTTTGTCCTATATGTTTTTCTAAATAATGATTGAAATGGATCAATCAATTCTCTTGCTCTTAGAGTAATTGATCCTTCTGGAGATAACTTAAATGCCCTCTTAATCGCTTTTGTTTCCAATGCTGAACCAAGTTTTATTTCAGATGATGGAGATATTTCTTTTAAATAACTAAGAATTTTTGGAGTACCTAAAGATAATCCTTTTATACCTTTTCCAGTCTTTCCACCAAAAATTATTGCTCTTCCACCTTTTGTTTCAAGTCCTAAAAGAGAAATTGTTTTTATTTTACCACCAGCTAATGGAATTTCTAAATTTCTTATTTTAAGTGGTGTAGGCATTTTTGGAAATATAGACTCATATTTCATTTTGAATTTTCCTTCTGTAATTTTACTAGCTGTTCTAATATCTAAACCCTTCATTTCATATCTAGGCAATTTCATATCATACCTAACTTTTCCACCTAAAGTAAGTAGACCAGCTTCAATAGGTCTATCTTTTATAAATGTAAAAAGTCCTTTTGAAGTTTTAAAAGGATCAAATAATAATGAAGAACCTATTTGATAACCATATGCTGGAGCAGTAACAGGTGCAGTTACAGCAAACATCCCATATCCTCCAACTTGTGATAAGATGCTATTGCTATCTGGTAATACTATATCTCTTGCTTTTTCAAATCCTGTAACTATTAATGGAGAAGCCAAGATTTTTGTTCCAAGTAATACTCCTCCCTTTGCTATTGCTCCAGTCCCTGAAGCAACAAGTAAAAGGTCTTTATCAGTTATGGGAATTATTCCTCCCATTTTATCTTTTGTAGGATTATAAACAAAAGTTGAAGGCACAGTTTTATATTTTACAGCACCCATAATATTACTAGATAATGTTGTGTCCTCATATTCACTCATAATATTTTTAGTTAATACTCCACCTTTTGGAGAATTTCTAAATCCCTTATCTACAATTTTTCTATCTTCTTTCATAAGGAATCTTTCCCCTGTACGTTCCAATCCTTTTATATCATAAACTCCTGCTTTTGTTAAAAAACTTGTTGATGGTTCTTCTCCACCTAATGGTAACTTATGTTTAGTAGAATATTCTTCAATATTTGTAATTAATTTTCCAGTTTGAGGATCAGAATAAACATACCTTTGATTTTCTGGTTGTAATATTTTTAATTTAGGGGTTGTAGGAAGAAATATGGCTGGAGTTATGTCTCCTGTTTCTACATTTAATGAACTTGTTTGAGGACTTACTTTCTTGATTCTTTCTATTTCAGAAATATATTGATCATATCCTATACTCTTTTGTAAATATTTACTTTCAACACCAACTATTTTTCCAGATGTATCAAAAATTAATTTTTCATTTGGATATGATTCTTGCCATTTCATTGCAGAAGGAGCTAATTTTTCTTTAGCAAATGTAGGTAATGCTGTAAATCCCACCTTGCCACCCCACTTTTGGAGTTGTCGAGTATAGGCTAAATCTCTTGATTCTTGTTCTATTTTCTTTTGATATTGTAATGGAGATAAACTTATTCCACTTTCTTTTAATTTAGTTTTTTGATCTCTTTTCCATTGGGTTTCTTTTGATTCACTACGAGCATACCTTCTTGCGTATTTCATTACATCTTGAACAGAATATCCCTCGCTAACTCTCCCTTTTCCTCTTTCTAATTCTCTAATCTCATCTTCATATTGATCAATTTTTTCTTTATTATTATCTATAACTTGATTATGGCTTCTTCGATTATCTTTATTTGCCCTTTTTGATTGACTTGCATCACTCCATCTTTCTATTTCTCTTGCAATCTTTTCTTTCTTTTGCTCAATCCGATCATTCAAACTTCCAATTTTTGAATCTATCTTAGAAATACTTTCAAAAACATATTGTTTTTTTGCCTCTCCTATTTCCTGTGGAGAACTAAAAAACTTTTGAACATTAGGAGATAATTTTTCATACTCTTTTATATATTCCTCAGAAGTAAAATGTTTACCTGCAAACCTTTCTTTTTCAATCTTTTCTGCCTCTCGCTTTGATGATTCAAATTTTGCTCTCTCAACACTCTCAAGATCTCTTTGCATCTTTCTCTGAGTTCTTGTTAATCTTGGAGTATCTTGCAGAGTTTGAAGTTGTGCAGATAATTTTCCCACCATCTTGTTAAACAAGAGTATAACTAACTATTTAAATTTATCCAAAAGAATTGACATTAAAGAACATTTATAAAATACACACTCTCTCTATTTATGAGGGAAAAGAAAAAAGTGGTAGGTAATGCATCGATTGGAAAAGCATCAGGAGAGCATGTTATTAGTTTAGGATCTCAGGCATGGAATATTGCCGATGGGTATACTAAAATTAAAATTCTTAGATTGATTATTCAATTAGATCTTGATGAAGAAATTGCTATGTTTGGAAAAAAAGATGATGAAGAACAGATCCCAAATGAGATGATCTCCTCAAGAAGAATGGAATCTTTTGATAAGTTTATTTTTCATTTAAAACAATTAATAGGGAATTGTAGTTTTGCGATTGAAAGAGGTTTTGATGAAAAAATAATATTTGGATTTCTTGAGAGAATTAAAACTGTCGAGGAGGTTTCTGATGGAGTGATGGATTATTCTTTTAATGATCTAACAAAAGAATCAAAATTAATTATAAATGAAGCACACTTTAAGAAATGTTTTTCTATTCTTCAAAATATAAAAGATGAACTCAACTTCCCAATCAATAGGGCAGGATTAATATTCAGACAAGGAGATGAACTTGATCTTGACACAATTATGAGGACTATTGAAGAAGGTGGTAGTTAATGGGTAGAAGAATTATAAAATGGCAATTTCAAAAACTTGTTTGTGTGATTGTTGCAACCTTGTTAAATAAATATGATTTCTTTATGGTTATTGAAGGTGGGACTGGGATTGGAAAATCCACCTTAGCATTTACTATTGCAACAAGAATTGCTAAAGAATTTAGACGACTTTATCGACTTGACTATGACACTGTGGAATATTATTATAAAAGAGTTGCTGAGAAAATGGGATTAACAGAGGAAGAATTTGTTGAAAAAATTCTTAAATTAAAAGAAAATAAAAGGTATCAATTTAAACCTAGAAGTGCTTTAATCTATACTCAAACTGGGTTGCAAAAATCTCTTGCATCATGGAACTCAATTTCTATTCCTGATGAAATGATTAACATTACTTTCAATAGAGATTTCTATTCAGAGAAACAAAAAGATATTATTAAAATGATTAATATGTTTAGGGATCACGAAAATTTAACTATTGCCTGTGTTCCATTGTTTGAGAATCTTGACACTCAAATAAAGAACTTATGTAAGATGAAGATTACAGTAAAAAAAAGAGGGATTGCAATTATTCACACTCCAAACCCAACAGTCTATTGCAAGGATAAATGGGACAAGGCAACTAATGAAAAAATTGAAAGAGAGTGGATTCTTAAAAAAATAGTTAAGCCAAACTATTCTAAGTTAACAACATTTAGGGGACTTGTTAAATTCCCTCAACTCTCAAGGAAAGCTGAGGCATTGTATCAAGAGATTAAGAATGAAAAGAGAGCCACAATATTAAGAGATGATATGGGAATTAAAGATCAACAGAATGAAGATCCCTTCCAAAAGTTTACTAAGAGATTAATAGATGGAGATATTCGGAACATGTCTGTAATAGAAGGCTTTGCAAATGGGATTGGATTAAATCTCAATCAAATGCGTGGGAGATTAGTGAGTGAATTAACAAGACAAGGGAAGGCAACAGTTTTATCTCATTACTTTTGGGGAAAAAAAGAGAAAGATGTGGCTAAACCTCAAAGTTTTAAGGGGATTTGATTTTTATTTAAAAGATTAACTGGAAGTTTTAAGTGTATTTCATCAAAATATTGGCTTAACCTTGAATCAGGAACAATAATTAAAACATGTTTCTTCTTAATATCTCTACATCTTTTATATTTCTTATCCCACTTGTTTAAATTTCCATAAGTTTCGATCTCATAATTAGTTGTGTCTGTTTCTATATCTGAGTTTTCTTTTGTAGGACTAACTTGAGATATTATTATCTTGCCTTTTATTTCTCTGTTTAAATCAATAATCATTCTGTTGTGTTGGGTATCTTGAAGTTTATACTTTGATTTATTATTATGTGCCACCCTACATTTACTAGAACAAAACTTCTTCTGTTTCCATGCTCCCCTCACATTACAATCCTGACTAAAAAATCTATTTCCACATCTTGCACAGATCTTATATTCCATATTATTATGAGTTATTAAGCATATATAAATATTTCTACATGCTTAAAAGTTTTGATAATTTAAACCTTTAAGCATAACTATTATTAAAACTTTTAATCATAACTATATACTTTAATGGTGTTGTTCAAAGGGCATGTTCATACATAATCCTTACAAAGATATTTAAAAAATTTTAAAACCTTTCATCTGCCCTAATACCTATTAGCTTGGCAACCTTGTGATTTCCCCAATCCAAAAGTTTTTAACCTTTACACACTCTCTCTATCTATGGAGCAAGATCACTTGGAAGAATTTAAAGAGTTCCTTGAAAAGACAAAGGGGCTTTCAAATAAAACAATTAAAGATTATGTTTATTGGATTAAGGGTTTTGAAATTGAGAAGATCTCTCAGTCCTATATTAATAAGTATTCTCAAAAGAGGGGGAACAATTCAGGGATAAGGGGAGTTCTACTTAATTTATTGGAATACACAGGATTGAAGAAAACTTATGATCTCCCACCCAAAGCCACTGGGAGAACAAGGAAAAGGGTTGTGAGAGATATTTCAAAGAATGAGATCAATATTGTGAGAGAGCATATTTATTCAGAATCATTCAAGAAGGGGCTTATATTTGATCTGTTGTATCAGGGAGCATTAAGGAGGGGGGAGATCCCATCCATAACATTAAGTTCATTTAAATGGCTTGAATGGATTGATAATCCTGATCAACAAGGTAAATTAATAGTTAAGGGGAAGGGAGATAAGGAAAGAATCGTGCTAATTAATTCACAAACAATGGAAATGATCTTCAACCATTATAATAAATTATATATGTTTGAAAATATAGAACAAATCACTGCTTTTGCAAACTCTAATTCCCTTTTATTCACAAATGATGGAAGAAAGATCTCAGAATGGTATGTTTGGAATGTGATTCATATTGGATCTAAGAAAATCTTGAATAGGAACATAAGAACACATGAATTAAGGCATTGCAGGGCAACAGAACTTGAAAGACTTAATGTTCCAATAAGAGATATTAAGAATTATTTAGGTCATTCTACACTTGCAACAACTGAAATATACTTGCATAAATCAGAAAAAGAGAGTATTCAGAACATCCAAAATATTCTAAATAAAGGATAAAAGGGAGAACATTGGATTAAACTCCCCCTTATCCCTTATTTCCATCCAGCACTAAAAGAACCAAACCATAAAGAAACTATAAATAAATTAATAAATCTTTTGTTTTTTTGGGTTTATTCGATCTTTAAGATCCTTAAACTCTCTACTTCTTTTTTTGTTTTTGGAGATTGGACAAATATTTTCTTAAAATATAATTTTTTTCCAATTAAATCTTGTGGGGTTTTTATCCCATTATTTTTACAAAAATTAGAGTTTGTTACATTAAGATCAAATGTGAATTTTCCTTTATTCTTTTCTAATGATAATCTTGGTTTTGATGATCCTTGATCTCCATATATCTCGATAGATACTACTACAAAGGCATCTTCTTCTCCCTCGACATCATCAACTTTTATAAAGTTTGATCCACAAAATCCCTCCCAGCTTTTTGTTGTTGTCATGTTTATTTTTCCTCCCTTTTATTTCATTTCCATATTCTTGTCTATATGGCAAGAATGACAGATATAATTAAATTTATGAATATTTATGGGAGTTGTGTTGTGATGTCGTTCTGTTGCAGAACTATCACAAAATTCACATTTTAAACATTTAAACAAGGGATATAAAATTCTAGTTCTGCGTTTGATATATCTTAAGTTTCTTTGTTTATCTGTTTTCTCAGAAGAATAATTGTTCTCTTTTTGCCTTCTTTTTACATTCTTTATATGTTTTTCTCTGTTCTTTTTATACCAATCTCTATGATAATCTTTGTCGTAAGGTGTTTTTTCTGTCATGTTTAATGTTGTTTGTTCTGCACTTAATCGTGCTTGAATATAATGTTGAGTTTGTTTTTAAATATTTCTTTTAACTATGGAGTGATATAAGGGGTTAAAGCCCCTCGTGGAGAAATTAAACCACTCGTTCCTAAACATTGTGTTGGAATTGTCCAAAAAGTTGTTTCATTAAAATAAAATCTTGTTGGACATGAGGGGTTTGTATATTCTACACAAGAGCAATCTGTTTTTTCCATCCTTTCTGCTCCATAAACAAAAGGATTTTTAACACATTGAGCAACCTCTGTTCTCATAAATAATAATAGACTAACTAATGCTACGAAACATAAAATAACAATTAAAAAAAATAATTTATCTTTGTTTTCCATTAGTATTTAAAAGCATCTGCTCCTTGCCTCCTCATTTGAGATTTTCTTATTTCAGCAGATTTAATTCTTCCCCTTTCTTTTTCTCTTTCGTGATGAAACAGGTCACTTTCACGACTATATTTTAATTCTTCCATTCGCATTGTATGTTTTTCTTTCTCTGCCAAACTCCTTAATTCAATTAATTTCTTTTCTCCTCTTAATTCAGTTTTTTCCATTATCAACCAATGCTCCTGCGATTACAACCATTGCTTTATTTAGTTCTTGTAATTGATGTAATAATTCAACTCTGAATGTGCCATTATTTTGCAACATTTCTCTTTCAACTAACATTCTTTGATTCTCCTTATCTTCCTCTGACATTGTTTTTGTTGGATTTACAACTTCTTTTTTTACTTCTGTTGGTTTTTCTTCAATTTCTTCTGTTTCTTCATCATTTTCAATATCCTCTTTAGTTGGAGTTTTAACATTTACCGGAGCAACTTCTTGTTGTTTAGGTAATTCTTGGGAGTTCTCTTTTTTCGCCTTTAATCTTGCGATCACTTCCTTTAAACTTTCTGTCATCTTTATTATACCTCCCTTTTCCTTTTATATTTTCCATCTCATTTAAAATCTGATCAAAGATCCACATTGTTTCATTGACTTCTTTTTTATCAATCATTGCAACAAACAATTTTCTTTTGGCATCATAATATCCTATGCCATTATCAATACATTCCAAACACCATTTAAAAGTGGCATCAGGATATTCTTTCTTAAAGATCTTATACTTGAAAAAGAATTTAGTTTGTTTTGTCCATGCCTTATTAATCGCCTTTGAAACATAATAAACAATAAATCCTGAAATTGATAATAAAAATGAAACTTTAATTATTGGGATGATTAATCCATCCATTGTAATAAATCCCATTTACTATTAGGCAGGAACTAAACCTGCTGTTCCCCCACTTGTTGCGTTGAGATAATTAGAGCCACAATATTTAATTAATAATGCAGTTGATTTTGCCTGAGTTTCAATAATTGGTGCCATCTTATCAAGGAGTTTGCTCCATTGGAAAAACATGATGACCATACAAACTGAAATAACAAGGAAAACCACAATCATCATAATTGTTGTTCCCCATTTTTCCCAAAATGTTTTATTCATTAATCTTTGTTCTAATAATCTTTCTGTTGCCAATCTCTGCAACCTCATATCTTCTTGGACAAATTTAATTCCCATATCTTTTGAAATTTTATTTAAATCTGCCATTTGGAAATTAATCCATTCTCCATCTTCTCTTATGAAATACCAAAATTCAGATGAGGCAGATTGAATTTTTCCGACAGATAACCATTTTACAACTTTAAATTTATTCCATCCTTTCTGAGTAACTCTCCAAAGTTTATCTCCTGCCATTCCAAATGGAACTTCACATGCCTCAAAGGTTGCAACTCTTGTTGGAACATTCCCCACTAATCTATAAACTGGAATCTTTATCCAGTATTTCTTTTTTATTGATTTCCAATAAATTAATGCTCCCACCAATACTAAAATTACAACAGAAATTGCAACAACCATAAGGATAGATCCCATCGTTCCCATTGATCCTCCAAGATTCGCACCTGCAAAAGGATTCATACCTGAAAGAGAAACCGGATCTCCCATTATATAATTCTCAACCTCCATATTGCAATAAAAATAATATATCCTATAATACAAATTGAAAGTTCAAGAGATTGTCCGGCTTTACCAAAATTATAGAATAAAAATCCCATAACAATACTAATAACTAAAAATTCAATAGCCAAAAGTAATCTTATAAAAATCCCCATTAATTATTAATCCTCTTTTTCATTTTTATCCTCAATTTTATCTACATTTCCACAACTTCTACATATTCTTTCTTTTGTTCTTAATCTAAAATATCCTAATTTAGATTCACATTTAGTGCAACTCGGTTTTTTTAGTTTTTGTTTTTCTTCTTCCATCTTTTTTCCCAGTAGTTTTATCTTCTTTAATCTCTGATTCTGATTTTGATTTAAGAACTGTTATTTTAATGATTTTATTTTTTAAATCAGGATCTATTGAAGCCCCAGTTACTTTTTTTATCATTCCCATTAATAATTTACTATCTAATAATTGAATACCTTGTTGTTTTATTGCATTGATTGTTGAATCTGCTTTATTTTTTACACAGTTATTAAAATATTCAATAAAACATTGAAAATGGAAAAAAGTTTCTTCTTTTGGTTTTTTAAGTGGTCTATTGTATGTTCCAACTAAAATAAAATGTTCATTCTTAGAAATAGGATTAGAACAAAACTTGCATATCATTTCTTGATCCTTGATTTTTTTCTTTACCATATTATACACACACTCTCTCTATTTATAAAGGTTTTGGAGTTTCCCCCCTCATCATTGCCTTAACACATCTTTTATGGAGGATAAATCTCTGTCCATTGTGTTTTATTATTCGTGGTTTTCCCTCAATTACAGTTCCACATCCATTGCACATGATTTCTTGTTTATTGATAACATGGGAATAATCTGCTCCTGCTTTTATGTTTTCAGTAATCTGTTCTTCTATTTTGGAAGTTTCTTTTGATTTTTCTTCTTTGAAGAATAATTTTTTAAAGAATCCCATTAAAATATTACTCCAAAAATCCATGAAAAGAAATTCCATCCACCATAACCTAAACAAAGCAATAAAATTATTTTTTCATACCATTTAGAAAATATCCAGTCCCATTGAAATAATTGTCTATAATTTTCTCCTAATTGTTGATGTAATGGAGTTGTGGACATCTCAGCAAGAGTTTTCATTCCTAGTGGGTTGTTTTCTTTTGTCATTTTTTACATCACCACCGTTCTAAATTTACAATCAAAAAAATATAATATAAAAAGTAATATAAAAAATTCAAGGATACACATTGAAATTGCAATTAATGGACTACTAAATTGCCATGCTATAAAACTATCAAACCATCTACCAATTGTTCCTAAGATAATTTCACATCTCATTTCTTTTTCCCTTTTTTCAAACATTTTTCTTTCATTTCACAATATCTATTCATGCATTTATAAGAATAATGTCCAATTATCCAAAGCATAATATAAAATGGGATTGCATTAATTACCATTTTAATAATATTTCACCAATTTTGTTTCTTTTCCAGCATGAATTTCTTTTGATTTTTTATTTCTTCTCTTTTCTTTTAAAAATCCCATTCTAAAATCTTCTTTTAGTTTTTTATTGGTATATTCGACACATTCTTTCGTTTCACTCATTTTTGTATTACTCCCTTTATTGTGTATTCATCCTCTACATACATCTTACAAGTTTTATGATGTCCGTCGCATATATTCTGACATCTGTATGCTTTAGAGTATTTTCCATGATCTCTTATTGATTTCCTCATTCCAGTCCCAGTAGAACTTCTTTGATCATGCACCATTGTTTTATACATGCAAATTTCTTCTAATTTATTTATTTTGTCCATTATTGTGTTTGTCATTTATTATTCTTCTCCTCAATTTGTTCAATCTTAATTAAAATCGTATTTAAGGAATTTTTATGTATGAAATTCATTTGTGCCAATGCAGTTAAGGGTTTTGGTTTCATCCTTAGACAAAGATTTCTTTCTCTATCACAATCTTTTATTTCTTCATTAATATATTCTTTTAATTCTTTAATCATCTCTTTCATGCCCAAACTCCTAATTGTATTTTGATATATAAAAGTGTCGCATATACAAATAAAAAGACTGGAACAAATGGAAACTCATCCGGCAATTCTTTATTCTTCAATTTAAATCTCCAATTCCAAAGTGCCTTCCATACAATTCCAAAAAGCAACACAAGGAAAACATAAAGGAAAAATTGATTTGTCGTTGATAATAGGAAAGCAATCAATGTCATTATTTTTATATCTGCCATTCCGGAAAAGAATCCTGCCTCATAAAGTAAACACGCCATAATCAATCCCATTAAACCAAACCATAAGTTTGCAGGATTTACGAAAGCAACAACGAAGATCATTCCAGTTAAGAATATTGAGGGAATTGCTTTTACTTTAAAATCTATAATACTAACTATTAAAAGAAATCCTAGAACTATCCAAATTATGGGATCAGTCATTTATTTTCCTCCAAGATTTGTTGTATTAATTTCAAATATGTTAATTCTATATTTAATCTGTTATTCTCTTTAGTTAATCTTATTGCCTCTTTACCCCAATATTCTAATGGATTAAATGTCATTTCTTTTTCCTATAATTTGTTGTTTTAAAGATTTTAATGCAATATGGACACATGATTCAGATTCTTTATTTTTAAAGAGTCTTTTTCTATATTCTATTTCTTTATCAATCATTTCAATTATCTCTGCTTGTCGAGATGCTTGTCCGATATGGATTAAATCCTCATCATGTTTACCTTGTTCTATTTCTTCTTTGCATTCAATACAGAAATATGGTTCTTCTTCTGCATTGGTCATCATTTCTATTTTACATCTTGTACACATTCTTCTTTTCATTTCTTTTCCTCCAAGATTTGTTGTTTTAATTCTCTTGCTTCTATCATTAATATCTCGTTATTATCATCATCAAATCTATCACTTCTAAAAGATAATTTATCAATCATTTCAATTATCTCTGCTTGTCGAGATTGTCTACATTCATCTTTCCAACATAAGAAATGCAATGGTCTTCCATGTATTATTGTTCCATCAGGGAGATATATTTCTTTATTACATATCTTACATACATGGTTTAGTTTTATTGTTGATTTTGTCATTATTTTACATACTCCTTTAATAATCTATTTTTCTATATTTTGTTTCTCTTATCCATGAAGGAAATAAAAATATTATTAGAAGAAGAACTCCTAAAATATCCCATCTCCATTTTACTTCTATTAATTCATATTGGTTTTCCATTTTTATAAAAACATCCATTGAATTGCTATTGCGATTTCTATTCCGATTGCTAATCCACACAATAACAATCCAAAATCATGCCATTTTGATTGTTCCATTATAATCTTACCTCATAGTAAAATCCATTTTTATATTTTAATCTTACTTCCATTTTTATTCTGTTTTTATGGGCAATACAACAGGAATTTCCTCATATCCCTTTCCCATCATAAATTGAAAAATATTAAGATCTTTATTCATTTCTTTTTGTATTAAAAACTTTTCTGCCAATTCTTTAGCAGGGATGATTTCTATTGAAAAGAATTTCATTAAACTATCTGCAATTTCATTCTGTCTTTGATCTTTAATCTTTTCTTGTTTCATTTTATCTGCAATTTCATCCTTTTTGTTACTTTCGAGTTCTAAAATCAATTTTCTATGTTTTTCTTCTAAAAAATCAACATCATTTTTAAGATTGTCAATATTTGTCTTTTTATATTTTATCTGCAAAAGAAGTTCTGATGGATCTTTCTGTTTATCCTCATTTTCCATCAATTTTGATTGAATAAATGCAGATAGATTAAAGTCCGGATAATCTTCCTTTTTCTTTAATAGAGCAAGATTTGATTGATCATCTAGATAGATATTAAGATTTTTTCCCATTATATTCCTGCCTCCTTCAATTCTTCATTTATCTGCTCTTTATTTGATTCTTCAATTTTTATTTGCTCCTCTTTCAGTTTCATTATTACATTTTCCGGTAATGATAAAGTCCTTGATTCAACTAATCTCTCGCTTAGAATAAATGATTTTAAAACTTCTTCAACAGTATTTTGAGAAACTCCCAACTCTCCGGAGATTAATCCTATCACTTTATTGTAATCTAAGGCTCTATCTTCAATAGTTGTTAAGATCCTTGTTTCTATGAAGTATTTGATCTTTTGTCTTTGAGTTGTGTGTTGTTTCATAAAATAGAGAGAGAGTGTGTGTTTATATATGTTTCGGTTTATCAGAAAAGGGGGAAAATAAATGTAATTAATTTATTTCATATTATATATAATTTTTTTAGTATAGATAGATAGATATAGATAGATAGATATACTTTATTTTTTTTATTTATTTCAAAATAAAATAAAAGTAATTATTTTCCCCTTTAATAGAAATAAAATCATAATCCAACAGAATCCAAGTGTTTTTTTCTCATTCTTCTCTGAAATTTGGTTGTTCCGGCTAAATAACCCCTCCCACCTCGTTTAATTTCCCTAATCACCCCTCGATCACTCCCCTTTAAGATTTCCTTAACTCTTTCCTTTAACAATCTCCTTTCTTCAATCTTCCTCGATTCACCCAAAAGATTCCTTGATTTAAATTTTGTAATTCTTTTATTTGTCTTTAAATCAATAATTTTGTTGTTCTCATTAGAATAATATCTCGCCCCAATTATTTTTGCACTGATCTTTCTATTTTTAGGAAGATCCATTTTTTTGGCTAACTCTTTTAGATGTTTAGGTAATACCATTTTACATGATCCTCACTATCTTACCTTCTTTCATCTTTTTCTCAATCTTATCAACCATCTTTTTATTTTTCTCTCTTATAGCCCTCTCCAAACTATAATCATCAACCCATTGTCCATTAATTTTCTTTTTTACCATTTTATTTTCTTAATCTCCTTTTAATTTCCCTCTTTAATTCTGCCTGTAATTTACTCTTTCCACCAAACTGATCTAAATTACCTACATTACCATAATTATCCTTTGCAATATCATAAGATCCAATCCATTTTCCATTTTTATACATATTAATCCTGTTGTCTTTTTTTCTAAATGTTGTTTTCATTTCTTTCTCCTATATTTAAGATATTCTCCCCATGTCATTTCTTTACCATTAAGATTAACAATTCTTTTTGCATCTCTAATTTCATCATATGCAAATGCTTTACCATTTGCAATCAATTCTTTTCCAAAATTATCACTTACATTATGAATAGTATTGCTAAATAATACTCCACCCCTTTCTCCCTTTGTATCTAATATCATTTTAATTTTCATTATTTCTTTCTACTCCTCAAGATATATAATTTTCTTAAAACATCATTCTTATCTCTCCTCTTTACTGGTTTATATCTTGGATTTCCTTTCTTTTTTGCTCCTTTTCCTCTTTCCCAGTTCTCTTTGGATCTTAGTTTAATATCTTGTTTTAATCCTCTTTTTGTATGAATTGGCATTTTATTTTTTTAACCTCCTCTCTTTTTCTATAATCCTCTTAACAACCTCAGCATAACTCTCTCCCTTACAAATTTTATATGCCTTTAATTCTTTAAGCAATTCTTTTGGAACTCTCATCATTGTTTTATTTTGTTTTGTCATTTTAATAATTCCACTTCTTTCCCTTTCCTTTAAGATAATCTTCATGGCATTTTTTACATGTTCCACCACTTGCACTTTCTCCTAAATCATTAGTGGTTTTAATTACTCTTTTGCAGAAATCACATTTAACATCATATTTTCCCATGTTAAACAACAGTATAACCAACTATTTAAACCTTTTGATAAAAGGCAAAAAGAAAAAAAAAGAAAAAAAAGAAAAAAAGTTGAAAGTTTAAGCAGTCCCCAATCTGTTTGCTCCACCACTATCTCCAGTAATCATTCCTGAACTTCTTATAGCTGTTATAATTATAACAGTTAAAAGTATCAAGACAACCATTGCAGAGATAACTATGAAGATGTCAAACCAATCAGTAACACTTGCTATTCCACTTATCGTGTTGTTAATAGTATCAGCAGTTCCATATTCATCTGCAAGATAAGTATAGGTATAATTTACCTTCCATGTGCTATAATCAGCAGTTAAATTTGCCAATGCACATTCACTTATCTCAGAGTAATTTCCTGCCCCCAATAATGTAGTGTCATTGTAACATGCGACAATTACACATTGTGTTGATCTTCCTGCATCAGAATTTGCAAGATCTGTTCCAGCATCTGTTGGAACTATTGCCTCAAGACCAACTGTCGTGGCATCCGTTCTTTCATAAATAGAATCGCTGTCTTGGATTCCAGCACTCATTAAAGTGAAAACCGTTACAATCAACCCAATTATGAAAAGCATTACTATTACCGATAACAGAACTGTAAGTCCTGCCAATCCCCTATCGTGCTTAAATATTTGTTTCATCTTTAGATTTTAAAAACGAAAAGATGGGGGATTTTACTCCCCAATCTTTCATTTCATCAATAAGTTATTGAGATCTTATGCAGATCCACCAGCAATCATTCCTGAACTTCTTATAGCTGTTATAATTATAACAGTTAAAAGTATCAAGACAACCATTGCTCCAATAACTATAAAAATGTCAAACCAATCAGTAACTGAGGCTAATGCTGTTCCTGTATCATTGATAACATCGATAGCAGTTGCGTCAGTTGTTGCACCTTGCAATTCTCCACTCATTAGAGCGAAAATCATTACAAGTAGACCGATTACGAAAAGCATGACAATCAGGGATAACAAAACTGTTAAACCTGCAACACCCTTATTTTTTAATAATTTCATTGTTTTTGTTTTATTCCTCCTTTTATTTCATTTCCATATTCTTGTCTATATGGCAAGAATGACAGATATAATTAAATTTGTGAATCCCAATAGGTTTCGTATTGTGATGATGTTCTGTTGCCGGATTTTTACAAAATTCGCATTTTAAACATTTAAACAAAGGATGTAATATTCTAGTTCTTCTTTTAATATATCTCAATTTTCTTTGTTTATCTGTTTTCTCAGAAGAATAATTATTCTCTTTTTGCCAATTTTGAATGTATTTTATCCGACTTATTTTATTTTTATGATAATATCTTCTCATATATTCTTTTTGTTTTTCTGTTGATTTCATTACAATTAGAACAAGAAATTTATTTAAATAGCTGTGGATTCAATGTATCCAATTAATTATGATCCATCATTAAGATTGCAGTTCCCAATATTGCCAATCCAATAACTATTCCAAAACTCCATCCTGAGATAAATCCACCAACCCAAAAGAATAATGAAATAACAAAAGTTCCATATCCTGCAACTGCCATTGCTCCGGAGAAATCATCTTTTGCTTTATAGAATCCCATTAAAATAATAACATAAATCCCTAATAAGAACATGTTTGAAATCCATGAGTTTGTGATAGTATTTACATAAGTTAGAACTTCTCCAAAACCCAAACTTGCGTTGATCGACGCAGGACTTAGATAAACCATTTAAATTAATCCTCCCATATCTTCTATTTCAATTTGATTTATATTTTTATCTACCATTTTATATTAACTCATCTCCCAATTTTCAGTAAAGACCATATTGAAAATATTATCCCCATGATTATCAATCCCAGCAATGTTGAAGTAACATAGGCATGAACTCCAAAGACATTTGACATAATATCTATTAATATGTCAAAAGGCAATAATATCATTGTGATCATATCTTTTGCAATTCCAAAGATTCCCTCGACGACAACTCCGGCAACAACACTCCATATAGATCCCTTTTCAAATCTTTCATTTAAATCTTTAGCATTACTTTCAACACTTGAAATACTCTCATTAAATTTATCTAGTGACAAAACACCACCACTTATTTCAGAAGTGTCCATTGAATATTCTTCTCCAACTTCCAAAACTGCCCCCAAAAGCAACATTCCAAATAATGAAATTAATATAAATCCAAATAATGTATTCTTAAATGTGTCATCTCCCATTTTATTGTTTTCTCCTCCCATTTACTAATTTGAATATAATTATTCCACCTGCACAGATTATTGAGATCAATGCCATCCAATTCATATCAATTAATTTCATAATTACAACAACAAACAAGGCAAGGATTGTAAAGATAATAAATCCAATTCCCTCAGATATTGCCATAAACATCATAGCCATAACAATTAACCCACCAAAAATAACTCCGGTTGTTCCAAAATAATCTCTCCCTCTCTCTGTCAAATCAATCCATGTTGATTGAATAAATGTATTGTTCTCATAAATAACTGCAAAAAATGTTTCATTGCCATAAGAAACTGGGATATGTAGATCAATAGATCCTGCCTGTGAGGTTAAGGATGAAGTATTTATCAAAGTTTCATCATCTCCATTATAAGAATAAACACTTAAATTCACTAAATCACTACTATCTAAAAGAAAACTTAAACTCGTGATTCTTGTGTCTTTATCGGAAGTAACTGCAAATTGGCTCCCTGTTTCATCATCAATTAAACTCCAATTAACATCTCCTGATGAGGCACTCAATGAAATTGCACAAGGGGTTGCTAAACATTTCGCATTATATGAATCAGAGGTATAAATTATTTCTCCATATTGTGTAACCATAAAGTAATAAATAACATCTTCCTCAACAAGATGGACATGTGTATCTCCATTATTATCTTGTTTAGATCTTTCAACTTCTCTAAATAATCCTTCTCCAATATATTTTCTAAATGTATGAACAATAGCATCATCAACATCTAATCCATCGGTATCAGTAAATGAGAAAAGGAATGTTGTGCTATCTGCACTTAAAATATCCATTAAACTTATTGTATTATCTGTATAAGAATTAAAACTGGTTGTGTTATCCAAAGTTCCATCTTCAAGGAAATAAAATTCTCTTACATGATCAATGGAATCATATCCTATTGTAAAATCGATTTCATAAGAGGTAGTATTTAATAAACCATCCGGAACACAAACAGTCACATTATTGCTATTAGTCCATTTTTTATCAAATCCCCAAACCTTACTAGAATTTACTAAACTGACAATGCTTAAATCTAATTCAATATTAGCCTCGTTTGATTGATTTATATAAGTGTTTAATTCTTCATCTCTTAATGTTAAATTTAAAATCACTCGTCCACCAACAACTTCACAATCTGAAATAGAAACATTATAAACAGTTTGAGTTTGAGTTGATGTATTCCTTGCAGTTAAATGAGTTGCATTGTAATTCCATAACCAACTAATATCTTTTCCAGTTGAGTTTCCAGTTCCATCAGGGATAACCAATATTTTAGAAAGTTGAATTGCGTTTGCACTTAAAACTGTTTTAGTTGCAACATAATTTATTCCATTATACCATAAAGTTCCATCTGCATCTTCTATCGGAAGGGATGTTGAATTTATTAATAATGTGAATGTTTCAGAAGATCCATCTGCACTTGAAGAAGATCCGGATTGTGTTACACTAAAATCATAAATGTTAAAGGAATAATCTGTTTGATTTTCATTTCCAAAAGTATCATTCGCATAAACAGTTATTGTTTTTGTTCCACCTGTTTGGAAAAGGATTGTTTGATTTGCATTGCATGTATAAGTTATGTTTGTTGAATTTTCACTTGTTGAATATTTACAAATACTTAAATGTGTATCTGAGGAAGTTATGTTAAATGTGTTATTTACTGGAACTGTTAAGGTTGAAACATTATTCAAAACATTTAAAATAAAAGTTGGAGAAGTTGTATCAACAGTTAAAGTTCTATTTGTTGCCCAATCTTCTTCTCCTCCATCTCCTTGACTGTAACAATTCCATGTCCATATTCCATCACTTAAAGTATTAGTCCATGTTGTGCTATTTGATGTTCCACTTAAACTTGTAACGTTAGTAAAGTTTGTTGATCCCCATGTATATAATGTTATGTTTGAGATTTGTGTTCCTCCAGTTGCAACTGCTGAACAGTTGAATGTTATTTCGCTTGTTGCAGTTTCCAAACTATCTGCTGGAGAATTTAATGCGGTTGATATTCCCACAATACTTTCTTCTGCTCCCAAAAATCCTGATGGTTGAGTTGTTAAATAAAGGGATTCTCTTTGATCACTTGTTAATACTTTATCATAAATTCCTACTTCTTCAATTAAACCATCAAAAGACTTGTCATCCAAATCTCTTTGTCCTATGAATAAATGCCTTGTTGGAGAATAAGTTAAATCAGTTCCAACTAAATTATTCGCACTTGCTGATGGAGTTAGTAAAGTATTATTTTTATAAACATTAATTGTTCCACCACTTCTAGTTACAGTAAAATAATTCCAAGAGCCGATATCTACTGTCCCAGCATAATAGATATAATGTCTTTTACCACTTTGAGAAAGGAATAAATCAAATGATTCTTCTCCTACTAGAATAGACCATCCATCCTGATTATATGCTCCCCTTGTAACTAATCCTTGACCTCCTACACTAGATTCTGGTTTAAACCATACAGAAACAGAGAAATCTGAAGATGAAAATCCAGTGTTTGTTGCAGTTCCACAATCCACATTATCACTTTCTGTTGTTTCAAAATCTAAAGCAGTTCTTATTTTCCCAGCTATTCCATAATCTGCTCCAGTATTTGTTCCATCATTAATCCCTGCCCAATCTATTATTGTTCCACTTGCTTCATCCATATAATAATAACTAACAGGGTCAAAGTATGTATCATTAAAGTTTCCATTGTATGTCGCATCATCATTTCCATAATACATATAGACACTTGATTCATTATTTGTTCCAACTCTAAAGTCTGCCCATTCTCCATCAACCTTTTCTTCTAAAGTATAATTTAATTCTGTATCTTCTGCTCCATTTAAGAATCTTATATCCTCAAAATCTGATTGCATACCTGAATCATAAGTTATATTAAAATAAGTTATGAATGAATTCGTTATGTTTGTTAATTCTCTTTTCTTTGTCCAACTTGAATTAAACCATGCCCATTCGCTTAATTCTATCCCTTGTGCAATAGGAATTGCATCAACACTTTCAAACAACCCCTTAGTTACTTCTAATCTGAATTTGTATTCAATTCCTTCATCGCTTCCTTCAAGACTTTTATAATCATAAAGTGTTTTGCTTTCTCTATATTTCGTTTCATAACCATTTTCAACTTGAGAACATTGCTCTTGATAATATCCTTCAGTAGAATTAGTTTCATTTCCCTCAATCCAAACATCATTACAAACAATCTCATAAGTTGGTATTTGGTATTCTTCTCCATTTTCTTCTATTGAATATAATCTAAATTCATTGTTCTTTTCTTTATCTTTCTTATCTTTCTTATCTTTGAACTTCATTCCATCAAATGCTTTTCCATCTTTAAACATTGTAACAGTAAATAATCCATAACAATCATTTGCTAAACATTGATCTGTCCAATCTGTAATTAAGTAACTTGCTTTCTTTGTAGAAATAAATGGTAGTCCCCAATTATCAACAATATCTATTTGTCCCTTGATTGGTTTGTCTTTATCAAATTCAGTTTTTTCCCCTAAAGACGACGCCAAAGGCATGAACATTATTACGGAAAAGATTAAAAGCATAGCTAGAAATGGCTTAAAAGTGCCTTTAGTTTTCATGATTTCCTCCATTTTATGCACCACCTCCATATAATTCATTTTCTCTTGATCCCATATTAACAAACATAATTATTCCTCCAACAATTCCAATAATAGAAATCCAAATTGGAAGTTGCATCATTATGAAATTTGC
>Ga0208904_1000798_pt1 | contig 23828 bp, 54 predicted proteins | sample AntAceMetag02UKB_FD_184774 | JGI IMG/M metagenome (GOLD analysis project Ga0208904, IMG submission 184774) | Saline lake microbial communities from Ace Lake, Antarctica - Antarctic Ace Lake Metagenome 02UKB (SPAdes) (version 2) | ecosystem: Environmental > Aquatic > Non-marine Saline and...
TCAGGAATAGAAAGATCAGATGCTTCTGATAACTTTTTTCTCTCTATTAAATAGTCTGTTAGATTACCCATTAATATATATGCTTCTTACAGTTAATTTCTATAGCTTCTTTTGGTATGTCTTTATTATTTTCTATAAATTCTATTAGAGCTTTTTCTACTGCTTCTCCCATAGTATCAGCATTTACTATTACTTTATCTATCTCTTTATGAGATTCTTCCCACATTATTCCTTTACCACTATTCCTATATCCTGTAACAATTACTTCATAAGGAGAATCTCCTACTATTCCTTCTATAATTTTCCTTATGCTCATGTTATTACCTTATGCATTAAACTTACCTCATCATCGGTAATTTTACTATCGTCTTGTAACATCTTTTCTAGATCACTTATTATTCTTATATAACCATATCTGTTAATAAATTTAAAAATTCCGTCAGCCTCAACTCTTTTTCTCTTTGCTTCTTCTGGAGATAATCCTTTAATCATATCAGGAGTAGAAGAAGAATGTCTCATCTCTACCCAATCTTTCTTTGACTTTAATAACTCTCGTATATCAGCTTCTAATTCTGTTAACTTTGTTTGTAGATCATCTCTTAACTTTGCTTTATATTCTGCTGGTAATTGCTCCATAGCAGTATCAATAGTATCATAATCTATTAAATCTCTTTTTAATTCTCCCATGTCTAAGTCAGCTTGCTTTGAATAATCACTAACCTTATCTACTACATCAGATAACTCAGAATAGGGATTGTAATCTAACTTATAAATTTTCGGTCCAACCAACCAAGATTTTAGAAACACATCGTAGAGTGCATCACTTAATTCATCCTGTCCTTCATTTACTTGTATATATATTTCAAGTGGATGTTCTCCTATAAAGATAGGATTTCTCATCGACCATTTCTTTACTTTCTGAACCCAGGCTGTACTTTCTTCTTCACTATCTGGTATTACTTCAGATCTTGGAATTATATGTATATCTATATCTGTTTCTGGTAAGTATAAATTTGTACCAATCGACCCAACTATGTGTAGATCTTTTGTAATTAGATTTAAATCTTCCTCAGGACAACTAGATAAATATTGTAAAATTGTTAACTCTACATCTTTTCTTAATGTGTAATCATCACCTTCCTTATCCCATATAGCTGGCTCCAATTCAGTAGACACTGGAAAATCAACTATCGATTCTAATATTTCTCTATGCATTATCTTTATCTTCTTGTCCTCTATCACCAGACATATATTCTTTGTTACTTAAACTAGTACCAAACCCAATAAGAGCATGACTCCCAAACTCACTACCCGTAACATTTTTAAAATCTGCTACTCTTTCTAATAAAGGTAACAATTGTGCATCAATAGCTTTCTCCATATCTCTATTATCATACTCCACCTTTGCAGAAGAATATTCTTCCTTTGGTATTTCCTCTCCAGTTTCAGAATCTATATACTTATAAATACTCATCATACCTGTTATAGGAATAGTTATTGTATATTTAAAGGGTACTTCCTTCTCCACCCCACCATAAGCTATTCTACCTTCATTCTTACTATCTAATTTCTTACTTACACCTTCTATAATTTTTCTTATTGACATCTTTTAACTCCTTAATTTTTATCTTTCCTTAAAATATAGTAGCGAGTAGTATTTATCATGTAAGTTTTACTTTAATATAGGAACTACTTATGCTACTTTAAGCTTGTATATCTACTTTTTCTTATTACAAGTAACCATCATTTTTAATACCTTACTTTTACAGGACTATCAGTACCCTCTGCATCAGGACTATGTAGTGATTCTTCATACTCTTTATCAGACATCTTATATATCTTATTAAGAGCCTCTTCATGGTATGTATCAGAAAGTAAAAAATCACTTAACGCCATCTCTAAATTCTTCTTTACACCAATTATCTTATCTCTAAAAACTGTATCAGAAAGCCCTGGAGTAAGTCTTATATTATCTATGATTTCATATGCACTAACTACTTGACTTCTTACTACTGCAGCTCTTGCTCTGTTTACCAACCTTACTCTAATAGCTACGGAGTGAGCTCTACTTAATTGTTCTTCTTTAGTTATAGTCTCTGGTGCGTCTGTTACTTCAGGCTTCAACTTATCTTCCATAAGTCCTCCTCCTTTTTGTTATTGCTTTATTCATTTAAACCATCCCACTTTACTACCTCACTTACATTACAATCTACTACTGTAGGCTTTAATATTTCATGTAATGATTCTCTTGCTATTTTTATTTTATCCATAAGAGGCTTATTATCTTTCAACTCTATACTAACAGCCTCATTAAATTCTTTACAGGATATATTTCTACTTATCATTACTCTCTAATAGTTTCCATTGTTCCTCTAACATAGCATCCCACTTAGCTTCGAATTCCTCATCACTTATAGTATCATAATTTATTTTCATTATAGTATCCCCAAAGAGAATTGAACTCTTGTCAACAGGATGAAAGCCTGTTATCTTAACCACTAGACCATAGGGATATTGTTATCCCTTTTGTTCCTCACCTTGACATAATCTATCTACATAAAAATTAACTTTCTCGCAATCATCTCTAGTTTCACCTTCGCAACCACCACCCCAAGTTATACTAAAATCTTCTGGATAGCTATGTACTATTACGTCTACCTTGGCATGTGGATTATACTTAGCAAGCTCTGCTATTAACTCTATAACAGTCATATCTTAATCCTCTTCAATTTCTAATTCATATATAATACGCATTAAATACTTAGCTACCTTATCCTTATTAGCTTCAAAATCTTCATCTAATAGCTTTGCTAGCTTTCTTAACTCATTAGCATATGTTCTATTAATATTCATTTATTAATCTTCTTTTTTAACATCTTTGCTAATCCAGCAAATGCATCATGCTCTGTTTTAAATATATCCTCAGCTTGTAAATAATTTACTTCATCATCTCTATGCTCTACTGCATAATACTTATCATCTAATCCCTCTGGATTACCTATAAGCTTTCCTACTTCTATTTTAAAAGATACATAGTTAGTAGTTAAATTAACATAAAGTGCATAACACTTCTCACCTTGTTTAATAATCATTTTACTTTCCTCTTAGCTCCCCAGACTGGACTCGAACCAATAATACACAAATTAACAGTTTGCTGCTTTACCATTAAGCCACAAGGGAATGTTTATGCATCCTTTAAGTTTCTTTTACTCTCCCATACATCATATCTCTCTTGTAATAAATCTTTTAACTTTCTTTTAATTCCTTGACTTCCATAATTTTGACACAATAATACATCTGATTTTACAAGTTGTATTAAATCCCATAAGTTACTAGGAGATAAGTCTATGTCAATTACATCTTCAAATAGACAATTTTCTCTAACACCTAATTTCATCTTGCTTCCTCATTTTTATTAACTTTACTAAATACGTTACCATCTATATCTTCCTTCATCTTGATATTCCTGTTAACACAGCATTCCTTCTTCATACTCACTAAATGTACTATATACTTTACTACATGTTTCTTTATCAACTATGTTACCATCTATATCTTCTTTATGTATTGGATAATATGCGTCTACCCAGTCAACAGCTTCTCCAATACCATACTCTTGATTTAAAGTAGTTGGACCAACAAAATAATTCTCATCCTTACAAGCAGCAATAGCTTTCTGCTCATCATCAAAGACACCTTCAAATTGCCACTCTAAATAATTCTTTAGACCTATCTTTCCTACAACCCATAATTTCATATCATTTTCCTTTATATGTGCTAAGCTAGCTGAGAGTGAGTATCCCAAGTGATTTTTGTATCCTACTAACTCACGAACACTTCAAATCACCCACCATATGGCATGCTAGCTAACACTTTTGTACATCAATACTAGCAGATTGATGCATAGCCTTACCTGGACTCTACTAATTAAAGCAGAGAGTTACCAAGTAATGACTTTATAACCTTACCAGAGCTCTATCAACAACTATAATGTAGAGAAATCCAGTAAGGAGTACTATTTAACAATAAGAACCATCCCATTCTTTATCCCATGGACTCTTATAACTTTCTTCTCCATATTTTGGAGTTCTATACTTATCCATTACAGTGGTTATCTCAAATTCCATAGGCTTATTAACTACATTGTAATTCTCATTAACTACACTACAATTAATGAATGTTGTGTTTTCTTTCTTACCATCTTTTAAACTATATATGCTACACGTACCATGACTTCCATGTATATGCCCGAAAATATGATACTTAGGATTTATTCTATCCACTGCTTTTCTTAACTCTTCACAACCTAACTCTAAATCTGACTGGCTCTCATCTTGGTACTTAACACTAGTTGGATTAATTGTATCTAATGCTCCTTTAGGTGGTCCATGTGTAATTAGTATGTCTGTATCATCTGGTATAAGATTCCAGTGAGCACGAATCTCTTCTCCTCTCGAAGCCATGAAATACCAATCATTAAAAGTAGGAGTATAAGGACTTCCCCATATCTTTATTCCACCTAAATCTATTCCACTATCTTCAAGATATAAGCAATCCTCTAAATACATGCTACCCTTCTCTGCTAGTAGCTTGTCATGATTTCCACCTACTATTATCTTATGAGTAAATGGCTGCTCAGCTAACCAATCATCAAATCTATCAGCATTTGCTTCCTTCCATAATCCTATATCACCAGCTATTATAAGTGCATCTGCTTCTGGTAATATTAGCTTCTCATATTGAGAATGCATGTCAGCTATACATACAAATTTCATACTAATCCTTCTAAGTCTTTCTTATTAATATTTACCAACTCTATTCCAATTAACTTATGTTCTTCAGAGTAATCAATAAATACATTCTGTGCTATTTCAGATGTTCTCTTTACTATCCCATTTCCTAATGCTATATATAATGACTTACCTAATGAATTATACTTAATTTTCATACTTTATTCTTACTCATATGATACTGATTCCAACCATAATTATCTGTTAATTCATGACAATCTTTACAAAGTGTTTTACCATTATGTATCTCCCAAAAAGGTTTCCACTTTGTAGCTAATCTTACTAATGTATCTTTATCTTCAAATGGACTGAATTGGTCATATTCTTTTAGAAAATCTCTAAGTAACTCACTGAAAGACTTAATATGATGACAATTTAACTTCTTACCATTACCACATTCAACACATGCATAACTATCTCTATCATAAACAGATTTACGCCATTGCTTATATTCTTCTGTATTTCGTATTAACGTACCTAATGAAGTCAATCCTCCTTCCCACCAATTAGAATTTTCTCCACTTCTCTTTTCTGTAGCTCTTTTAACTCCATCACTTGTTTCTTTAGTTAATCCAATATTCCAAGACGGATTATGCCCACTAATAAATCTCTTCTTAGAAGTAATCTTACATTCAAAAGATATATCACAACCACACTCACATATTCTAATTTCTATTGGGATTTTATATTGAAGTCTTGAATTATGACCTACAATAAACTTTCTCTTAGAAGTTACCGTACAAATAAATGTTTCCTTACATCCACAAGCACATATTCTTGTTTCTCTTTTAATTTTAAGACCATATGAATTATGCCCATGTATATATTTCTGATTAGACGCTACCTTACAAACAAAACTTTTTTCACATCCACATACACACACTCTAGTTTCACTTGGTAATGTATTAGCTATAGATATTTTATCCTTTGTTGTTTGAGTACATTTTTTATGTTTATATATACCTGTTGGCATTTTATGTAAGTTCACTTTCTTGTTTTAGTTTTTCTAATGCTGATTCCTCTGCTAATAAAGTTTTACCTATAACTTGTTGCTCTTTAATATACTTATTATCTAAATTATCTCTAATAGGTAAATCTGCTTGCAAATCTTTACTCTTAGTAATATAAGCTCTCTTGTTGCTACCTCCAAGAGTACTATGTATCTTTGTTACCATAGAATTAATTATATCCCTATCATCCTTCTCAAGAATATCTCCTTTTTTATTCAAAATAGTCTCTAACAAATCTAACGCATTTTTATCTTTCTTGACATCTCTGTTTTCTATTGCTTCTTCATTACCTGGCTTATGTTTTTTTAACTTCTCTATATCTAAATCACTTGTTGGTAAAAGTCCAGTTGAAATCAAGTAGTTCAATAAATAATCGTTGTCCCTGCGATTTGTGTCATAGCCTATATTGTCAAGTACTCCAAGAAAACTATCCAAAGTATCAGAAGATTCAGATAATGCTTTCATATGCTCGGCTTCCTCAGCTGTAGAAACAGATGACATGTGTATATCAAATAACTCAGGTGATGGATCTTGCCCAAGGTATGTTAGATGAATCTGAGCTAATCGTTTAAGTCCATTTACTAATGCTCTTTGTAATTTTTTTACTGTCCTAGCATATCTTATATCTAATCTTATTAGTGGTCCTTCTCCTAATGCTCCAGGTAACTCTGACTCATATCCTAAATAAGCACTAGGAACTTTTAATGCTCCTATTACTTGTTGTCTTAAGTACTCTATATCTATTAATGACTTTGGATCTGGATCTCCTCCTAATTCTTCTATATCTATCTTACCTTTTCCATTAGCTGTTACTGGATAGAATATATCCTCGTTGACAGAAAGAGGAGAATACGAGTGGCTAAAGGTATTTTGATTTGTATCTATTGCTTCTGCTTTCTTAAATAATGTCTTTATATGATTTATTAAACTAGCTGCTTTCTTTGGAGCCATGTTTCCTACATCTACTCCTATCATTCTTCTTAATATTGATTTACTAAGCCTTGCCATTATCATAGTATCTTCCATCAATTTTAATTGCTTGAAAGATCTTCTGGCATCTTCTAATATACTTGTTCCATACTTAGTTGTTATTCTAGGTCCAACTCCTGTTCTTGTTATTTGTATCTGACTTCTCTGTGCTGCTTGTCCTCTCCACTCTCTCTTATGTGTAGTCATTAATCTAAAATGATCCCAATCCCATGGCATAAACATCTCTTCTTGCATAAAGGAACAGAAGAATCCTAATAGTACACCATCTACATCTACTCTCTGTACATCTATTGGTGCTATATCATCCTCTATTGATGTTATTCCTACTCCTGTCATTCCATGAACTCTTAACATTAAATCACCAAATCCACCTACTGTAAATGCCCAATCCCAAATTACATCCTCTAATCCTATTATATCAAATAACTGTTCTATCTTTTTCTCATAAACTGGATTGTCAGAAGTAACCCATACTGTAGCTTTATTCTCTCTATCAAATTGTGTTGAATCATCTGAATATAAATTTAGAGCTCCTCCAGGAAGTGCAGATTCGCAGTTATGCACATAAACACCAGCAGATAATGCAAAATTATGATGTGTTGCTACTGTTATATCATATACATCTTCTGTATGATTTACTACATTTATCTCATCTGCATATAGTATCTCATCTATTAAGCCAACATTTCTTAATTGATCTGTGTCTAATAATTTAGTTGCTTCTTTATAACTTCCATTAGCTAACAGAAATCTATGGTCAGGAGTACACATTACTCTTAAACCATTACTTAATACTACATCTACAATTAATGCATCTTCTCTAGTCTTTTTTCCTGCTATAACCTTACCTACTAGTTCTTCTTGTCTATCTATGTCATAAGATAATACAGAAACATCTTCTCCTCTATTTATCTTTTCTACTATATCTTTAATTGATATATGTTCCCAATCTGCAGTTGTTACAAGTGTATCTCCAGTAAAGCACATCATACTGTAGTCCCGATATAATGCTTCTCTAGAAAATCCCAGACCTACAGACGATAAATAACCTTTATATAATGTGCCTGCCTCGCCCTGAAGTAGCTTCCCAAAGTCAAAATTTGGATCGTCAAACATATCACGAGATATTGCAGGGAGCTGCTTTTTACCAAAAAAGACTTTTGAAAACCTCTGGATCATATTATCTGACATTTATATTCCTTTTTTTACGTTTCTTTTTCTTAGGTTCAACCCACACTCTAAGTTTATTATCTTTACCAATTTGGTCACATAACAAACAATCAGTAATCTTGTTACCTGTCTGCTTAAAATAGTTACGACACATCTTTTCTGTTTGTCTAACTAATTGTCTAGCTATACTTTGAACTGTTTGCTCTATTTGTTCTTTTTGTATTTTTTTCATGCTTATACTGCTACTACTCTATACTCTTGGCTCAGCATAGCACCTGCTAAAAATGCATCCATACTAATCTTTCTCTCATCTGTTATTACAACATTGTGCATACATACATGAAAGATAATCTTATCATTACTATCTCTCTGCATTATTACTCTTTTACCTATATCTGCCTTAGTTATTTTTTTACCACATGCACATATATTATTCATTAATCAAACCTAACTTAATCAATAACTTTATATAACTTTTCCATCAACATCTTTAAATGTCCATTCTTTAGTATCCATGTTATACCAAGAAGTTAATATGCTTGTTCCATTAGTCCCACCACTAACCACTGTCCAATTAACCTTAATTGGTAACCAGAGATATGCAATACCATTATCATCTCCAATACTTCCAGTACCTCTAATTTTTATACTAGGAAATACATAACTCATAACTCCAGCTTCTGCAGACAAATCTTTTCCATCAACAATAAAATACTTATTGTCCTTTGCACTTTTATCTAATGGCATAACATTTGTACCAAGCATTTTTGAAAGCGTATCTTCAAGAGGTTTAATATCTATGCTATCAACAAGTTCTTGAGTAATCTCTTGTTTAGCAGCCTCTTCATTTATTTTCTTATCTATTCCTTCTATTATTCTTCCTATACTCATCTAATTTAAACTCCTTTTATTAATAATTTGGATCTATAAAATAAACATTTAATGTAGCTTCTTTTATACTTCCATCAGCATTTAAGTATACATCTAAATCACTTGGTATGTATCCCTTTCCACTTATCCATTCTATTTCTGGAATTACTAGTAATTCTAATTCCTTACCATCTTCTTCTCTTGTATATTCTAAGCTTATGGGATCTACTTCTATATCTATGTTATTTATTCCCCAACTTTTATACTCTTCTGATATAGCGTAAGTAATATCTACTTTCTCATTGTATTCTATATCAGAATCTACTCCTAATCTAGTTATATCTACAGATATTTCCATAGTATACTTGTTATCATTATACTCTTCTGTTAATCTTTTAAGACTCATCTAATTATTTCCTTATATATAATTATATATAATCTATGTTACATGTATGTGAATGGGAACATCTTCATAAGTAAAATAAATCTCTCCTAGATTACCCTCTACATCTAAATCTGCTATCTTCTCAGGATCTATTTTATCCATGATAATGGGCTCTTTAGTGTTATATCCACCTGATAGTGTATTTGCTATTAAGACTGTTAATCTGGATGTTCCTTCTTCCTTGAATTCATTTACTATCTTTTCTAATGACATTGTATACTCCTCTGAGACAACATTAAATACTATGCACGTGTAAGTGCCCTTGTTATGTAAGATACTTGGTGTAATGATGAATTGATGCACATAAAATCGGATTGTGCATGGGTTGTAATGCTATTATATATGCGACTTACAAATCTTAATGATTCCCAACTTAAAATGCTCTCTCTCAATTACTTCATCTTTCTCTGTTAGCTTTTTACCACAAATGAAACAGCTATCAATTTGATATTCTGAGATCTTCTTATCTGCTAATTGTTTCTTACTTAGTTTTTTCATACTTATCTATCTGAACGCCTTCTTGCTGGTAATCCTCTACCAAATCCACGTCCTGCACCTCTACCTCCAACAGGTCTTCTTGCTGGTGTTGGTATAGTAGTATTTCCATCAGGTACTCCGCAATTTCCTAATCCTCTACCTGTTCTTGCTCCTTTTCCATCTGGACCTGTTTGATCTCTGTTTGCCATTCTATTATTCCTTTATGTTAAATATATTATTATGTTATTGGTCTGTGAGGTAAGATTCGAACTTACATGTTCTCGAGTCCAGGTCGAGTGACTCTTTCCAGATTAGCCTACTCACAGAATTATATTACGATGTCTACTACTCTTAATATAACCATTGCTGGAATACTTCCCACTGTATATATAATTCTGTTACTCATGATTATTACCTCTATAATAATATAGCCACTATCTTTAAAATAGCAACTACAATTACTTTAATTATACTTTTCTTTTTATCTTTACCTTCAACTCTGGTAATTGCTTCATCTAATACTTTTGAAACTCCTACAGATTCAGCTATGGATTTCTTGATATTTTTATTATTAGACTTTCTAGCATTAGAATAATTTTCTACTCCTACCACTATGTCAGATAATACTCTATCTCTATCCTTCAATCTTTTAAATATAATCGCTTTAGTCACCCTTGTAATTAAATATACAAGTCCACTTAATATTATTGCATTCATCTTACTTCTTCCTTTTTTATTACTGAATATTTATCATCTGAATCTTCATCTGCTACTACTGTTCCACCCTTCTCTTTTGCAAGACGCTCGGCATCTTCCTTACTTAAATTAGATCCAACAACAGTATATCCTGCTTCATCCTCTTCTTTTACTTGTTTCTTCTTATCTAATCCCTCTATAATACTTCTAATACTCATATCTCTCTATGCCTACTTGCATAAATCTCATCCTCAACAGATACTATTTGTCCAATCTCTTCTCCAACTATTGCTACTACTTTCTTTGCATCTTCTTCTGATACTCCAAATACTTTACCTACTTGATTAACTGCATCATTAGCATCAGTGAATTCATCCCACTTATCTTCTAAGAAATCAATTATTTTAGGATGATTAGGATACTTTTCTCCGAATTCCATTATTTCCTTATTCTCCTCTATCTTATCTAATAGTGTTTCCTTCCTTCCTACTACACTACCACAAACTATACACTTACTATCTTTGCTCTCTTGTATTCTTCCACAATTGCTACAAAATTCTCTCTGATCTATTCTTTCATCCTCATTTGGGAATGACTCTAATACTTCTCTTATACTCATGTCTAAATCCTTCCTTTTTTAATGTTTTTCATACATTTGATTTTATCTATAACTAATTGATATGTAACGACTTAACTTGGGTTGATACTTGAATTGATTTGTTACTTTTTCTGATATCCAATCACTATAAATGAATCTAATGATATTTTATTGGCAAGAGGGTTTCTTAATTTACCCTTTTTTGATTTGCTAATTTTATCCTTTGCTTTTTGAGCATGTGGTTTTTTATGCATATGTATGTGTATCCCTAATTAAACTCTTTCCTACTCTATATAGTATAGCATGTTTTTAGCAAAATGTCAAGGACTATTTTTACTTTTTCTTCTTTATTTAAGCGAATTCCCTTTGTAACCTTATCTATATCAATTAGTTATAACTATCTTATCTTTCTTTATGAAACCTTCGCTTTAAGAACAATTTAGGGTGTTTCTCTCCCCTCTTTAAGTCTACATAAGTATTTGTTATAGCCTCACCTATTCTAGCAGATATCTCTAATGACATTGGCTTAGAACATCCACCTATAAATACAAGTGCAGCTAATAATAAAAACACTAATAATTTTTCATACTATTTCTCCTTTAATCTTTTACATATTCAAAAACTTTGTTGACCGCTTTTTTACCTTCAACTAATTCTGCTAATGTACTAGTAATTATTATTTTACAATGTGGATGATATTTTTCTACATTTATACTCCATAAGACTATACTCATGCTACCTTTTCATACGTCTTTTTAAATATGTTAGGTATCTTTCTATACTTTGCCATTTTAATTCTCCTATTAAAATAATAATTCTCTTAATTCTACAGTAATTTTTTCTATCATTTCTGTCTTGTCTACAATAATAGCATCTCCCTCGTCTAAAAAAACACTTAATGAATTACATCCAGCTCCCTTGAGTTGGCATTCTTCAACGTCGTTATCCACTCCTTTTATTTGACTTATTACACCATATAAATTATCTATTGCTACATCCAATCTACCAAGAGCTCTCTGTATTACTATATGCTTAGGGTCTCTGGATTGTGTTGCCTCTTCGTCGGGACTTTGTTTTTCATTCATCTTAGTTCTCCTTTTTGTTATTAACTACCTCTGTTTTATCTTTTGCTTTCTAACCTCTCTCCTTTTCTTCTTTCTTTTAGCTCTTTCTTTTGAACTTATATCTTTACGAGCACCAACTTTATCGGAACTAAATAACTTTTCCCAAAAATTCATTTGTACTCTCCTTTATTATTCAAACCATCATAATTAATATCCTCTAGTATATACTTAGTAGTACCCTCTGGATATGACATAATCAAATCTTGTTTATAATCTTTATTAATATATCGTTTAAGCATTCCTAACAAACTTATACTAGATATTAAACTCCAAAATACTCCTCCCATCAATGCTAAATGATGCTCTTCCCAATTTTGCCAACCAGTATCATCAATCTTTGGATTACAATTAACAATATCATTAGAATACTTATATGTTAAACTATCCTTATGAAATACCCTTTCTAACTCAATTCCTTCTATTGGATCAGGAAATCCTATTATATTATCAAACTTCTTTCTAGTTAAGAAATTATCTTGTACCCTCTTACAGAATAAATAAATTATCATATTCTTAAAATTAATTACACTATTCTTCATGTATCTTACTTTATAACTAGAATGATGACAACTATATATATGACTAAAAATAAACCTATCATAACCCATCCAGGAATGACCTGACCCTATTACATAACTCCAATCAGAAACTGCTGTATGATTAGGTAAAGTAAATTTCAGTAGCTTATTAAATACAATTATTGCTATATCTATTTTAGATTTGCTTGGTAAGTTTTTTATCTGCATTTTTTGCTGCCTCCTCTAATGTTTCAAGATCTATTTTAATACTTGTTGCAGTTTCTGATAACATTTGTTCAACAACACTTCTAACAAGTACAAAGAATCCTTCCTTATCCTCTTTACTATGAACTGGTAAAGCAGAAGTAATACATATCTTCTTCTCAGTTTTATTAATTTCATCTCTAACAGTCATTACATATTCAATTTCTTTATTCATTCTACTTCCTCTATCTTAGTACTTAGCCAACCACCGTCTATAGGAGTTCCAAATATGTATAATGTTAACTTTTTATTATCTTTAGTAATAGTATACGTTTCACCTTTACCATCATCTCTAAAAGTAACAGCCTTAGTACCAAAGAATCTTTTTAAATCTCTTATTGTTCTCATACTAAGCTAGCTTCCCTAGATTCTGGACTTTTCCAACTTTCACCTGAATGCTCCCCTTTAAATATTACTCCTGTACCTGCTCCTATTAGTCTCCTTAATTTTCCAGGACACTTAGGACATTCTATTAACTTTAGATCTGACATTTTCTGAAATACTTCAAACTTATGTCCACACTCTTTACATTCGTATTCATAATTTGGCATCTTATTACCCTTTTATAATCCGTTTTAACACATCAAATCCTTTGTTCTACGTAATATTATTAGTTATAGGTAGTTTGGTATCAAGTTACTATTTAATGCTTATTTAGAACTACTTAATAGGTCAGCAATATAATTTACTAGATATAATTTAGGAACAATAGCAATCTTTAATACCTTTATAAGATTACTTAATAACAGTATAGGACCAACTAATCCACCAATAACAAGCCCTATCGTCACAGGAATGTCCTTATCATCATTATAAAGGTCTTCCCAATGTTTAATAGCATATCTACATAACAATGCTGCTCCAATTGTAACCCCAACTCCTATAACACAACCTATGATACCTAGAGATAATTCCCAACTATATATCTGTTGTATCAATCCTGGTACTTCTTTCTATAAGAAACTGTTGTAAATTCTTCCATCTCAAAGAAATTAATATTAACACAACAATCTTCATATCCCATTGATTCAGAAAATACTTGTGCAATATGATCTATCCCAAGAAACTTTCCATATATTTTAATTACAGTGGTAGATATTTCATACCATCTATGAGTATCAATATCAATACCAGTTGTAACTAATGTATATTTATCAAAATACTTCTTATATATTTCTTCAGGAATACAATCTTCCCAAGAACTAGTCTGTTCTATGTCCTTCTTATTTAATTCTTTTAATAGCTCCTTAAACTTATCTTCGTATGTTATCATTTCTTCTCCTTTAATATATAGTTAGGTAAATCATTTAATTCTTTAGGTAGCAAACCTCGTTTAATCATTTCTTCAGTATGCATACATGCCGTAATATTAAATATTGCTTGACCTAAATGGTCTTCATCTCTCATACCTTCTAAGTATTGACTAATATGTCTTAAAGCTGCATCAATATATCTATGAAGTGGCATACCCTTCTCCCAGTTATGGTCTGCATATTTTTTTGCACCTCGTTCCATCACCAATGCAAGTCTTTTTAACATAATAGGAGAAATAAGATCGTATCTTCCCTTATCAGGTGCATTTTCTCTAACTGCTCCTGTATCAAAATGTTCTCTTTTTCCACTATCTTTCATCTTATAATTCATTATACATTTCCATCATACAACTTACCATTATATATGAATTTACCCTCAATAATCCGCACATTCTGAACAAAGAAATATCCATTTGGCAGATAATAAACTATAGCAAAACCATGACTCCATGTGTTAGGTCTATTTCTAAGAAACTCTGGGTTCTTATTACAGAGACAACCGCCATTATAACCTATAATAGCTATCTCTTTTGCTGGAGAATTAGATGACCTAGACTCTATTCTATGCGTATGGAAAAACAATACATTTGTTTTAAAAGCTTGTATATGGGCTCTAACAGAATAAAGAGTAGCATAAATACCATGAGTAGTATATAATCTACCCTTTTTCTCTATATGATTCTGCTGGTCATATACTTTATAACCTCTCTCTTTTAAATGTAACTCATCTGTTGGATTTAGCAACCCATCCAACACTGGTAAATCTTCTATCAATTGATTATACCACTCTTCATGATTGCCCCAAAAGAAACCCTTATCACAATTTTGAGATAATCTTTTATCAAACTCATCCAACACAACATTACCAGTATTATAATCATCACGTAATCTCATTGTTTCTAATGTTTTTCTTTTATGTTTATTCCAATGAGATATAGGTGCCATATCCATGTAATCTCCTACAATTCGAAACCCATCAAATTTAACATCTTCCATCAATCTATGAATAGATCTAATTGCAGGTATATTGTGTACAGGAATATGAGTATCAGCCACGTATAAATAAATTTTAAACTTATCATTAGCTTCTTTCTTTGTTGTACCTTTGGGTAATTCCCAATCTCTTTTTGCTAATAGTATCTTCTTCTCCTCATCATAATTTGCTACCTTATGTAATCCTAATCGTTTCATAGTTCTTAATTCTTGTCTTGATTTTAACTTACCTTTAGCACGTAGTTTTTGAAGATAAGTTCCTACAGTTCTTTCTCCCATCTTCATTAACTTAGATATTTCAAAGTCAGTCTTACCAGAATTATATAGTTCTATAAGTAATTTCTCATTTATATCTTTTTTCATGTTTATTCCTTCTATTATTTTAGGCTAGTTACTATAGTTCTGTATGTGTCTATTAAATCTAAATATCCTGCTACATTATCTACTCCAACTATGTCTATTTCTTTATTATAGTCCCAGTTCATCTTGGCAACTACTGTATTAGGACACTCACTCTTAGCTTTATTTAAAAAACTTGGCTTATCATCAACGAACAAATTCAAACCAAGTGTATTGATATAATCTATCTTTTCATCTGATAGTATTAACTCATAGCTATCTCGTTCTAAACCACACTGTTCAAACAACCAATCCTCTCTCTGCTCTCTAGCATCCTCAATATCATTACTTACTGTATTAGTTATAAAAAATATATCATCTGTTTCACATACTTTTTTTATCCTATAACAATCATCTAAAGATAATTTAGGACATATAGGTAACTCTCTCCAAAATGTTTTACTTTTATATATCTCTCTCCAAATTAAATCCTCTTGCTTTCTAGTAATGTATTCTCTGCAAAAATTCCACTCTTTAGGATGATTCTTCGGTATAGTAATTCCATGTATATCTTTTATTAGTTCCTGAAATCCAAGATAAAAAGATGTTAGAATTCCATCACAGTCAAATCCACATCTAAGTTTTTTGTTAATCTTCATTCTTATATTTTTTCTTCCTCTTTATTATTTTCTTCTTATCTTTGTGTACCTTTGTACCTACATTAAATTCAATCTTAACTCTTGGTTTTCTTATCTTTTTACTTTCAATTGTAACCTCTAACGCTTCCAATACTATCTTATTTATATCATCATTTGTTAATGTTTTCTTTCCAGATATCTTCTTAAACATAACCTTTTCTTCTGCAGTAATTTCATAATTCATAATAGCTGAGCCATCTTTTTGTTCTTTTATATTCAGGACTTTCATTTTACATGCTCCTTATTACCTGTAGGACTACATCCCAACAATATTGTATTTCTTATTGTATTTTTTTCATACTTTTTTAAATGTACTTTTTTTACACCAATTTTAATATGCTTCTCTATTATCTCATTTGTAATCTTATTTGGTAAATAATACTTATCAAAGAATCCCTCTTTCTTAGCTTCTCCTGATTTAATAAGAACATCAAAATCTACTGATGGTTCTGCTTTCTTGAATAGTTCCTTATAAATTGGCATACACACTTCATTAAATAATTGCTCATCTCTATCTCTTTTCATTTTTATCTCCTCCATTATTCTATGTAAACCAACCATTCTCCGTACTTTCCCTTATTACATCCTTAAACATACTCCAAAACCGTTTCATATTCCAAACATTTCCATATTCAGTCTTTACTTTTCTTCTTCTTTTTAAATTATCTTTTATTTCCTCTATCGTATTTCCTAAACCATCTACACCAATACACCAACAAAAACTACTAGCACCATCAATTCCTATATGCTTTTTAGAGTTGCTACTATCAAAACCTAGCTCTACAAAAGCAGGATTATAATTTAATTCCTCCTCTACATACCTATTACCACAAGAAGAACAAACATTATTAGTAATTCTCTTCCTACAATCCCAACACCAAATACCATCAGCACTTCTCTTTCCAATATGCTTACCATCCATAGTGTATATGTTCATTCCCATAATCTATTTCTCCTCTAACCATTCCTTCCTTACACTACCTGCTATATCAAATATCTCATCACATCTTTCTATAGACATTAGTGTATTAGCTTTCAAACTATATGCATCTTCTCCATCTAAAACATCACATAAAGCATCTATTAACTGACTTCTTGTAGCCTTTTTCATCTAACTAACCCTTATTTTACTAACATATAAATTACACATACTAAAAACATAATAGAACAACCGAATCCTAAACCTACTAACAACCTAGTAACATGAACATAGTATAATAAAGGTGTCCAGTTTTCTTTCTTATCAAGATCTAATAATTTAACGTGTTCTAAACCTTCTTTAAACATAGCTAACATCTTCATCGTACTCTCTCCTATTTAGTATAGAAATCTCGAACAGGAATCGAACCTGCATAGTTATTATTTCAAACTGCGGAAAGCAACTACTTGCATTCCACGCAATACCAACTTCGCTACCGAGATATCTATACTTAAATTTAGTATAATAGACTTGGACGGGATTCCACCCGCACGATAGGCTCTTATATTTTTTTTATGGGAACACACCTACCTAACATTGCCACCATAGCGTCTTTACATTCCGCCACCAAGTCTACTAACTATTTCAATAGATTTATTATTGTATCCTTTTCTAAGGCTTCAGGTGATAAATCAATATCACATTCTTCATTAGTATCGACAATAATAGCTCCAGCATTTGTTAATATATTATTCAACTTAATACTATTTTCATAGAAGTTAAATAGATATTTTCTACTATGCTCTGCAAACTCTGTGTCACTAGAACTAATGGATCCTCCTATATTTGTCTCTGTAAAATAGAATCTACATTCCTTAGTAGTAGTTACTAACAATCCTAATATCATTTGTTTCTTATCTATTACAGACTTAGCAACAGATATTACATTATTAGGATTTACTGTGTGATTCTGTTTCATATTACTTGTTTGTTCATTAGCTACTAGAATCTTAAATGGTACTGGTACATCTACTCTAAAATTGTAATAGTTAACAAATAGTATACAAGCATTTTTCTTCTGTCTATTAACATAGAACAATTCAGAAGCACCTTTCTTACCAGGAGCATCTGTAATGTCACCAGAGAATAATATATCTCCTTCTTCTGTTCTATAACTACTATCCCAACCAATCTTACCTGTATCTGGAGACATAAGAGATAAATCTAAATCAACACTATTACTCTTTACATTATTCCAATGTATACCAAACACCATATCCTTTGGAGTTGTTACATAAGTTCCAGATGGATAATTACCTGTAAATTGCTTCTCCGTAGATGGTAGACTATATGTTATGTAATCAGGAATGTATATTTTCTTTCCTTCTACATTCTTTTCTATACCCTCAATTATTGACCTTATAACAATAGTCAATATCTTCTTTGCTTCATCTTTCTCATCAAAATTAAAATCCTTTGCATAACCCTTTCCATTTCTTATCTTATATAGAATTGAAGGAGAATCTGTAGTCCTAAACTTAAGAGCATAAGCTAATCTAATCTTTCTGAACACGTTAACTCTATCCAATTCTATCTTAAGCTTAACTGTATCTAATTTCTCACCTCTTCCTATTACAGCAGTAATGCTATTTAGATAATCTTCTGACATAGGTTTATGATTAACCACTGCTAATCTTCTTATCTTATTTATAGTAATCTTAAGCTGTTTAGAAGTTCTAAAAGCAAGCCATAATGGTTTGAATCTGTAGAATATCTCTGCTAACCTTTCCAGGCTATACTTATTTTTATACTTAACTAATAATCCAAGAACATCAAGATTTTTATTCTCTTTAATCATAGCAATTGTAGCACTATCTTTAATCAATAATGTTCTCTTTGTTGACTTATAAACTATGAATCTAAGAAATTCAACTGGTTTATATGGAAATAATCCCAAGTAATCATATAAAGCTACCTTAACCTCTTTATTCTTTATACTCTCTATTTCCACTTCTGATAATTCTACAAATGTAGCTACATCTGTTACATCATTTATAGTTTCCTCACCTAAGGCAATTCCAGAACTAAGCAAATCTAATAACTTTACCTTTAATTCACTTTTAGTAAGACCTCTTATAACTACAAGTTTTATATCATCCTTCAACTCTGGAATCTCTAATTTCTCATTAGGAATATATACTGAATCTTTATCATAAATACTTAACGCTTTAAATCCATAAGTAGTAAAATAATGAATAACTTGCTCAATAACTAATTGCATCATACTAGCTGTCTTTACTTTATTCCAAGACTTATGAAAAGAATTAGTCATTTTCTCAGCAGTTAAACCTATTTCTTTCTCTACTACTTTTATTAACTCAACTAAGGCAAATTCCGAATAACTATAAACTACTTCAGGAGCAAACATAAATCCTCTCTTTATAGTTTCCTTCAATATAGTATCACCTGCATCAGAAATAAGAGACACTACCTCTGTATCACTTGCTAATACTACATCTTTTATCTTCTTAGACTTTACTGGAACAGCCTTAAACAACCTGATTGTAGCTTTCATATCTATATCTCCTTGTTATTAATGTAGCGAGTGGTATGGCTAAGTGCCTTTCGGCAATTGTATTGTAGGAACCACGTATGCTACGTTAGTGGGGAAGGCAGGAATCGAACCTGCGACCACCAGTTCCAATATTTTAATAGGAACTTCTTCTGCCAAAGGCTAGAAGTATTATACTGGTGCTCTGCCACTGAGCTACTTCCCCGATATAAGCGAATGGTAATTAATTTAACAGATTATTTTTATAGGAACCATTTATGCTTATTTTACTTTTATATTTTCCAATCTAATTCTCGTTCTACTTCTATATATTCAAAATTCATATCTTATCTCCTTTTCATATTTTCCATAGTATACAATAAATATATACAAATGTCAAGGATTATTTTTTAACTTTATGAAATAACTCTAATCCACCCTCTGTTCCACACTTATTACATTTCATAGGTAATGGAGAATATCTTATGTTTCTACTTCCACACTTAATACATCTTGGTATACTGTTTTTACTAAATTTACTATATTTCATTACTTTTCTCCATAAATTCTCTAAACTGTTTTATCATCTCGCTTAATAATTTATTGATATTACAAACCGCATTATAATTAATCTTTTGTAGCTTAGTAACAAAATGCCCAGAAATATATGAATTTACCATATACAGCTTGTCTATCATCTCGTTCAATCTTTCTCTTTCTTTGGTAATCATTTCTTCTCCTCCACTCTCTTTAATCTATCAGATACATCTTGTGCATATTTAGCAAGCCAACCATTTGAATACTCCCATCCATCTTTCGAGTGACCTGCCATCTTTAACATAATTTCCTCTATTACTCCTAAAGACACATAATCACGTCCCAACAAATATAAGAAACATACCAAATCATCTTGACATGTAACTTCTCCACTCTTAAACCGCATTCTTGAACTAGCTACACTACCCTTCATTTCTTCTCCTTTAATGCACCTTTAATTTGAGTATCAGTAATCTTACTTGCTGTATCCATTAATTCATAGCCTTCCTCTTCCTTACCCATATCTAATAAAACTTCACTAATTTGTCCAAAGCACTCAACAATAGTAGCAAATCTATAACTCTCTAATAATTTCTCAGCTGATAGTCTTTTTACATACTTCTTTAATTTCTCTTTCATTTCTTTTTCAGTTATATGTGCTACCTCTTTTGGTACTCTATGATCTACTACTCTAATTCCCTTTTTAATCATTATCGTTCTCCTTTATGCAAACATTGATAAACATTCTGAATCATCATTATACATAACACCACATCGTGTTAATTCAAGTATTTGCTCATCTGTTAACTTTTCAATATCCTCAGCACTAATATCTAAATAAAACTCATCATGAGCAGAAGCACTAATTAAATCAGAATCTCCTGGGAATAATTCATCAAGTAACATAAAAGCATGTAGATCAGGTCTGTTACTTCTTTTATTTTCTACTTTATCAAAGCCTCCATAGTCCTCAAAAGGTACACTTGCAAATCTTTCATTAATATTTTTCATCTCTTCTCTCCTTATTTTTACCTAGTATACTACATTGCTATTATAATGTCAAGGATTATTTTTTAACTTTATGAAATAATTCTAAACCACCCTCTGTTCCACACTTATTACAATGCATAGGTAGAGGAGTATATCTTATATTTCTACTTCCACACTTACTACAGCGTGGTATACTATTTTTACTAAAGTTACTTTTTTTCATCTCTTCTCTCTTTTTCTCCATAAACATACCACCTACCAACTTCAACATCAACTATGTGACCTGTTTTCTTTGAATGTTCTCTTCCTTTTTTCAATGCAATGTTAACATCCTCTTCTGTCCAATCACAATTTCTACAATGAGCTATTGCATGTATTACTCCGTTATCTGCCATCCTATATCCTTTAGTACCGAAGACTGGAATCGAACCAGTATGGACGTAATGTCCGAGGGATTTTAAGTCCCTTGCGTCTGCCAATTTCGCCACTCCGGCTTTCTATCTGTTTTAATACATCAAATCCTTTGTTCTGTATACTAGTATTAGTTATAAGTAGTTTGGTATCAGTTTACTATTTAATGCTTACTAATCCCATAATCCTATCATATATTTCTGTAATAACTTATAACCTAATTTTATTTTTGCTTCCTCTTCAATAGTTAAAAATACTATATCTACCTCTTTTATTATTCTAGCTCTTTTCTTCTTAGGTGTATCTCTTAAACTATATACCTCATTATTAGCTTCCTTTTCTACTAAAGCAAAACCCTCTGAAATATCTTTTAATATTTTATCCCACTCTTCTTCTGCTACGGGACCTCCCATATTATTTTTTCTTAAATAGTCTACACTTTCCTGTATAACACTAGGTAAATAATAACCTAAACTCCAACAATCTCTATCAGCCCAACCCCTCCTACCACGCTGATAAAATGCTTTTATTTGATATGGTATATCTGTTAGTTCGTCCCATCTACCTAAACACCAATAGAAACCATTCTCTATCTTATTCCATATCTTTCTTATACCTATAGCATTATCTCTCTCATCCATTTCCTTCATAAAATCATCCCAACTACCCATCTCTATATATTCTTTATTCGTATCTACAATTACTTTTTTAGAACTACTACATCTATTTATTATCTCTATTACAATAACACATACTGAAATAGGAACAGCTAGTAGTATTAATATATAAGCTATTAGTATTAAACTTAGTTTAGTTTTCATCTATCTCTCCATTATTATCTTTTCTTATCTCATCTATTAAATCAGATAATCTTTTTACATACTATCTCCATAAATATTATTTAGAGGCAGGTTGGCATGCTTTGACTTTTGTCAACGGAACATCACTCCAACATTTAATCCGACTGCCTCTAATATTTTATTTATTATACAATACTTATTATGTAATGTCAAGGATTATTTTATACCTCCAGAATTTCGTCTTTCAATATCCTTACTATTTAATTCTACCCAATACACTTCGTATACTATACAATCCTCTTTTACTTCAAATTTATGAAAGTATCCAGGTTCAACAATGCTCATCTCTCCTTTACTTAATATTGTACTATCTACCTTACCTGAAGGATCCTTCCATACAATTACTTCTATCTCTCCACTTTCAACATAAAACATATTAAACTTAAATCTATGCTTATGCTCAGATGAGTATCCTGATTTCTTACCTGACAATCTATGAATTTCTACATTATTTTTATTAAATAGTGATGTAGTTTCTCCCCACAGCTTACCCTGTTTACTACTCATTTCTTATTCTCCAATATCTCCTTTATACTTACAGGTCTAAAATTCCATACATCCACACCAACATTGTATGAATTTCCTTTCACCCGCCAACTATCATGTACATGTCCACAAATGTTTATCGTATTAGTATAGAAACTCTGTATAGGCCACCTATGAGTATCTACAATAGGATTATGAGTAATTATTATATTATCTAATATAAATGGTTGCTCATAAACTTCCCATCCCATACGTGTTAGTGAAGTTCTAGACCTGTCGTGATTTCCTCTTACTATTATTTTCCTTCCATTTAATCTATCAAATATCTCTTTTAACTTATCATAAGAACCCAAACCAAAATCTCCTACATGATATACTGTATCTCCTTCTTTTACTACATCATTCCAATTTTTTATCATAACAGCGTCCATTTCTTCAACTGTCTTAAAAGGTCTATTACAGTACTTAATTATATTTTTATGAGAATAATGGGAATCTCCTGTGTAATATATATTAGTCATCCTTTACCTCGCACTCTTCTACCATCTTAGTTACGATATCAAACGCTACTATATGTCTTTTATTTCTATATAACTTATCCCTTAACTCCAAAATATCTACCCTCCTTACTTCTGTATTATCTTTAAACCTTGTTTTCATCCATCTTACATAGTCCTCAGGTAACAATTCATCAATAGCTTGTGAATAAGGAAAGCTAGTAAATTCTCCATCAATATCTTTTGGCTCTCTTATCTTTCCTCTATAACAATGTCCTTTAG
>Ga0208904_1000800_pt1 | contig 23779 bp, 21 predicted proteins | sample AntAceMetag02UKB_FD_184774 | JGI IMG/M metagenome (GOLD analysis project Ga0208904, IMG submission 184774) | Saline lake microbial communities from Ace Lake, Antarctica - Antarctic Ace Lake Metagenome 02UKB (SPAdes) (version 2) | ecosystem: Environmental > Aquatic > Non-marine Saline and...
GCAGATGCAAGAACTCCTATGACGACAGCAGATGCTTTCACGTCCCCCCACACCCTAGAGGCAGATGCAAGAACTCCAACGATAACCGCGCTTGCCCTCTCCATGGCAGATAACCGACTTGCGGCTGTCTTTACTCCTATTATTACCGAACACGATTCGTCATAATCACTTTTCTCATGCCAACTGAGGTTCTGGACATAACCATCCCACTCCCGAGTAGTACCGGATTTAATAGCTGCAAAAGCATAGCAATATCGCCACTTAGTTGTACCAAATCCAGATACAGACAGCGTATCCAATAGCGTAGTTCGTGCCGAATTGGAATAGATTAACAAGGATACAGTGTCGTTCCCAGCAGCCCTGGACAGTGTACAATAGTAAAGTGTATCCTTTGAGGCTATGTAGTCATCTTCGCCTGTATCATCACCTTTCATCAATCGAAAATAAACACTACCATTTGAGTGGTGGAACGTGGCAGCATAAGGGTCAGTGGCAGCCCAATCAGCAGTACCGCCTGGAGTCCCAACAGCATTAGCAAGACCAGGCCCACCAAAACCGAGGTCAACTACAGGGTCTTCGATGTAAATCTCATAATCTATATCAAGGGCATCGAAATGGTTAGCCGTAAAATCCTTGTATAAATAACAATCAACATTGCCTAACACGTCATTGGCATCAGCTTTAGAAGCAGTGACGGTAAGGTCTGCGCCTGTGTCAACTTCTGTGTATCCGGTAAAGTTCTCAGTAGCCATTAGTTAAGAATGTCCTCAAGACTAATTTTATCCTTAAACTGTATAACGTAATCCTTGATAGTCTGCCTTAACTCCACCAAATCGTCCGTTATAATCTGTCGTCTTGGGCTAAACCAGTCAGTCAGGAATGTTTGCCATTCGGCTTCTGTTATGTCACCGTTGCGAAACTTAGCACCTTCTTCATTGTGCCTCAACCTTAGAAGTTCCTGGACAATATAAGTATAGGCATATTTGAGTGCGGTATTCTTAACCTTAGTTGGAACTATGTCAGGGTTTGGATATTCAATCATCTAACTACCCAATTTGAATTGCATTTTGGCCTCGATGGTCAGGGTATCACTGGTTTCCATAGCCAATGCATCGGCGAAGCAGCACTCCATAAACACCACATCATCATCGTCATTCTCGATGGCAAAGCCAGTGACGGACTGTGCGCCGGAAGCGGTAAAGACGTGGTCTACCTGTACGGTGTCATCGGCCACAGTTGTCTGTACGGAAGCTACGGTATCTGCGTTTACCAGTACAAATCCGTTGGCTGCAAGTTTAGTCGCGCCTCCTGGGTTGGCAAAGGTAGATGCCTCGGCTGCGGTACACGCGCCGGTCAGCCCCACAATGGACTTGACGCAGGTAGCGGCTTCACCGGCTACGAACCTTCCAAGTTCTCCGTACCCTAAGTTTGTTGGTTTTTGCGTTTGCGCCATGATAACCTCCTTAATGGGTCTACATTATACTTCCTGCACACCGGGCAGGTAAGTTTAATATTAGCGTGTATTGCCTGCCAGATAGTTTTTGGGAAGAACTCTCCTGTTCTGTATCTGTCCAGTATCTTTTTGTGGCGGTTCTCCTCCGCATAGGCTACTCTCCGCTCCTCATAGTTTGCCACTAAAGCATAGAGCAGGGCACCCCTTAAATACCACAATAAACAGTTCAGTCTCAAGCAAGTGGGAGCCTCTGGAGGTAGTAGGTGAATCTGGCGTGAGATAAGAACACCATTCTTGTCCGAGTGTTCGGCTCCCCACGTTATTCTCAGTCCTGATTGTGACTCCATATTTAACTCCTTGAGTAAGTCGTCGTTATCTTTCTTTTAACTATAGTCTTAAGTGCCGAGCGATACTCCGCGTTCTGCCTGTCAATGCTATTCGACATCGCGGTGATAGCCCTACTGATATTAATCTGGGACGATATCTCTCTGGAATAACCACCAGCTTGGTTGAGATACGCAGTGGCGTTTGATAGCTCCCTGCCAGCATAGACACCGTACTCGGTAGCTGGCCGAGACAATTCCATGTACCCTTTGGCCTGGGATAACATCGAACCCGCCGTCTGTAGCTGTCGAGCTGCGTACCCGCTATGCTCTGCGGTCTCCTGGTCCAGCGCCATGTAGCCTCTTGCCTGATTGAGATATGTACCAGCCGTTTGTAATTCCCTGGCCGCAAAGGCCGAATGCTCTGCTGTTACGGCATCCAGAAACATATACCCACGGGCCTGATTGAGCAAGCCTGACGCATTCTGTAATTCCCTTGCGGCGACGGCTCCGTGTTCAGCAGTGACGCCTTCAAGAGCGAGATACCCACGGGCCTGATTCAGCAGAGCCGAAGCGGCCTGTAGTTCCCTTGCAGCAAACCCACTGTGCTCAGCAGTCTCTTGGTCCAGTGCCATAAACCCCTTGGCTTCATTAATGGCCGTACCAGCAGCTTGAAACTCTCGAGCTGCAAGATTACCGTGAGTATTCACTTCCTGGTCCAAGCTGAGATACCCGCGAGCCTCTTCAATGTAGCCTCTTGCGGCCTGTAAGTCCCTTGCGGAGTATTCCCCGTATCGGCCTGACGTGGTTGACAGGTTCAGGTAACTGCTTGCCTGCTGCAAACTATTATTGGCGGCCTGTAACTCTCGCGCAGCCGTACCGCTGTAATCGCTCTGTGGCTTGCCGCCGATATTAATCTTATTGATAAATGACCTGGCTGAATCAAGGTCAGACAATGCCTGTCCTATTCTGGGAGAGACATCGTCCACCGCTGAAAGAGCGGTAGCACGTTCATCATCAATCTGTGTCCGCCCGCTATCCAAGTCTGCGACTGCCTGGTCAATCTCTGCCTCAACCTTGGCGAGTGCCGCGATGGCTTCCGTTCGCTTATCACCGACTAACGCCCGCCCGGCAGCAATGTCACTAACTGCCAGGGTGTATTCTGCCCCAACTTTCGTCACAGCGGCGATTGCCTCAGTCCGCTTATCTCCTATTAAGGCTCGTCCGGTACTTAGGTCGGAAATGGCGAGAGTGATTTCTGCCGACATCGCATCAATAGATGCCACGGTTTCCGTGCGCTTATCGCCTATCAGGGCTCGACCCGCTGCCACATCACTGACTGCCAGCGTTAGCTGTGCCGACATCGCATCAATGGAAGCGATGGACTCGGTTCTCTTATCACCTATCAGGGCGGCGCCGGTACTCAATTCAGCTACCGCCAGATTAATCATCGTGGTCATGTTATCGACGGCGGTAATCGATTCGGTGCGCTTGGCACCTATCAGAGCTCGGCCAGTAGTGAGGTCCGACACAGCCGTCTCAATTTCACTGGCCATACGGTCAACAGATGCGACTGCCTGGTCGTACTTGGCTACGATATATTCGCGCCCAGAGGCAAGGTCGGCCATAGCCTGGGTTAACCGTGCGCCCATATTATCTACAGCCGTATTGATATCGTCGACGCGGTCAATGGCCCCACTGAGCCGATTGCGTCCTTCATTCAGCCACTGATAAGATGCCCTGACTACGACACCGAGGACAAGGACCCGTATCTCTTTGGGGTTGAGGGTCGTGGTTTCATCGGTAAGAGTGTGCACCTTATTACAATAGATACGCGCCACGTAATCGCGGTACTGGGTAGCGTCCACGGTATCAACGCCAGCATCAATGCTCTTTACCGTTTCTTCCAGCACTAGGGTGGTGTCATCGGTAATGGAAAAGACACGATACCACCGACTGGTGCCCGATGGTTTAATGAAATACTCGGTAGCCAGTTCTCCGTCAAAGTCAGTGCCAGACCCTGTTACCGTGGCAGAGCCTGAGACGAATGTTACAGTGCCGGTAAGCGTACCGTCCGACCCCGTATCCCCGAAGGCTCCACCCATGTCAACCTCGATGGTCTCGTTGTCCAAGACATTGAAGTTATGATAGTTCCTCGGAGTCCCACCTACCGGATACTCAACCCGGTCAATTTCCAGTAACCCATCAATCTCGCTTATGTCAAGCATCTTCGACCCGTATGTTACCAGCGCCGTCTCCACAGCCTGAAGGGGGGATACGCTGGAAATGTCAACTACAACGTCGCCGATGATGGTCCTCATCTGGTTATCCGTGAAGTCGTTGGTTACATCAATGGCCACAGAGTCTCGAAGGGCCTGCCGTGCGTCGGCGATGATGGCATCAATATTACTCGCCATAACGGCCCCCTTTACAGCTCAACTATGATGTACTCTACGTTGCAGGTTGCGGTGTCAGCTATTGCGAAGATAGCCGCCGCCGCCGGGAACATGGCAACTTGACCTGGTAGCAACTTGATGGTGTAACTTCCAGTTATACCTACCCTTACAAAATAATCGTCCGATAGATTCTTAATCCAGACGTACCCCGGCGTACCAATAGCCGCGCCCTCAACAATGGCGGCCTCTTCAGTGTGAAGTATCGCCTGAACCTGATGAGTGTAGGCATCTCCGGTGACATCGACGGTAATATTGACGGCTCGCGTCACACTCGCGCCGCCTTTGTTGAAACTGAGTCTCGCTGTTAAAGCCAGCTCATCGCTCATAATTGACCTCCTTGGTCACTTTCCTGGGCAGGAGCCCCGCACCACTTGGCCAGGGTCTCTTCGTCCGTTGAGGCGGCCATATCAGCAGCGTCAGGACTGTATTCCGCAGAGGTTTCCCCTCGCTTAATCGATAGCGCGGCGCAGGCCATATTTTGCTGTGCCTTCGATAACGTCATATTACATCCCGAAAAATCTTCGTTCAGATTCGAATAGGTCGGCTATCTCTTGGGGGGATAAAGCACGATTGTAGATTTTCCAAATACCGGAGTCTCCATCAAAGAAAGAGGCTTCATCACCTAGCGTCACACTACTTCCAGCAAATGGAGTGGCGGTAGTGACAGCAATAAAGTTCCATGCTGACAATGTTATCGCTACTGCGGCGGCAACTGCATTAGTAAAGAATGTCGGTGTAGACCATCCGGTAGCCGTCATGTCACCACTAGCGTCCATCTCAATGCTATGGGTTCCCCCATCAAAGTCAGCTATACTCCGAGTAGTAATATCATCAGGATATACCCAAGCACAGACTGTCTGAATATCTTGGCCTAGGTCACCAATAGCAATCTCACTGGTACTCCCATTAAACCCGGCTACATACAACCCACTGGCCAGACGAGTATAAGTAATATTAGTATCGGTGCAGACGTTACCGAAGCGGCTACGGTCATAGCAATGGTCCGGCTCCACGAAGGTCTTTTCCTGTTCGAATACTAAACCGCGAGTTAATGACATATCTAAACTCCGAAAAAAGCGCGTTCTTGAGTGAATATTGCCCGTATTTCAGCGGGGGATAAGGCTCGGTTGTAGATACGGTGGATAGCTTGCTGTCCAGTAAAGTACATAGACAACCCCGCACCTATTCTATTTATTGCAAAATACTGCCCAGCCACACTGGGAAACGTGTCCGAGCCAACGGCCACACTATCTTGACAAAAATAAATATTCAAACCAGCGATAGTAATATCATAAGAGTGCCATTCAGTATTACTAGTTATTATTGTACTGGTAGTAACATTACCATTAACACTACTCTCCGCAGTTAATCTTGCACCAGATGTCAATACAATTGAAAGACCAGCATTTGTTGTTGAGAACCCAAAACAGTAATCCGTGTTTCCAGTATCGCTACGTTTTGCCCACCAATGGATGGTAAGTTCTCTATTCATATAATAGATTGGAAACAACAGAAGACGCGTGCTTATATATGCGGTTCCGTCAAAACTGTTTACCCATAAGCCGCTAGGAAGCTGAACCGCAGTCACATTCGTCCAAACACCGTCATTACCCATCCGGCTTCGGTCAGTTAACTTCGTTGGTATGACACCACCAGTGTATGGCTTTTCACAGAGAACAAGTCCTGAGCTTTTACCGTCCATCATATATCTCCATAACAGTAGGTTTAGGTACGTCTGCCTCAAGGGAAGCTATCTCTTTCAGGAGAGCATTCACCCTTGCTTTATCAGCCTCGTTCTGAGCCGTCCTCGTAGCGATATCAAGCTCCAGGCCAGATATGATTTGCTTGCGATTGCTTACGACTCCAGAGACTACCCCTTTGGTCGTTTCACTAATTGCCATTTATGGCCTCCTTAATTTCCAGGTACGCCGTCAATGAATTTATGGCTGACAACGTGGAACCCTGCGCCCTCTGCATTTTGGATGATGCCAACTCTCAGGCCGCAATTAGCGGGAACCCAGAAGCCAACAGGAAGATTAAGTAATGCAGTCATTGAGTGGTGAGGAATTGCGACCTCCAGCATAGCAGGAGCCGCAACCAGTTGGGTCATAGTCCATAGATTTGCCCAGTTAGTACCGTCAGCACTCGTTTGGATATTAACATCAACGGTTTCGCCACCGGCCCACGCTCCACTATCCCACGACAGGAAGCCACCGCCAAAGTAAAAAGGTCTGGCTGATGCTGCCCGTGAATAGATGTACTGGATGGCCGCTGTCAGCGTTACCGGCGAAGCGATAGTAGCGACGTTGGCGAAGTCCAGCATTGCCTGCTGATTATCATGGAGGCTCTGAACCGTCTGCGCTCCACCACGGAGAGCTTTAACAAGAGCCTTTGCATTACTGCTTATAAAATTACTCATAATCTCTCCTATGTCACATAAGTGAATGTTATGCCATCGCCGGTAACCTCGGAATCGATGTAAATGTCATTAAGGTTATCGCAGTCCAGACCCATACTCTCACCAGCCTCCAGAGGGGTTCCTCTCCTCGTAGCTACAGCCGCCACGCAAGTTGACCCGCCAACGACTATAATGCCGGTGTTGTTTGTTTCTGCAGTAATGATAACGGACTTGGCTGCCGTAGAAGCGGCGATAACATTGGCTGTACCAGCAGTGGTCACCGCAGCCCTTGCATCTGCTACCCCGGTAACATTGTGACCAACCACTCCGATGTCAGCAGTACCAGCGAGCAGGGTAACATCACCGATATCAATCTCGGCATTGGATAACACTACCTCTGTTCCAGGCTGAAGAGGAACCGCAACTCCATTCAACTTGATGTCGGCGACATAGGCCGCGTCAAATGTACCAGATGCTTCCCAACCGTATTCAATCGTGATACGGTAAATCGTCCAGCTCTTAAATAGCGCATCCGCCATGAACTGAGACCAGAGGTATTGAGTACCTGCCGTCAGGCCAGTGCCAGTGGTATTCTCTCCATAAAAGAACATCCCTCCGGTAGCTGGCGTGAACTTAAAAGCGTTCCAGCCCGAAGCCTTGGGCAAGTCTGCGTGGCCACCGAGCTGCGTAATCTCTGCCCGATTATCGTAATCATTGGGGTCATGCACCCAGATAACGATATTGATACCCATCGTTTCGGTTGCGGTCATATAGTACGACCAAAGTGCGGCGGTAAAAGTGGAAACGAAAATCTCATCAACGGGGATGTTGACCCTCGCCCAGTCATCGCCAGTCTGGACACCGCCCGTCAGCATGGCAAGCCATCCCGTGGAGCCCTTTTGGTCGAGTGGGGATGTTTCGCCTCTAACCCATGAAGCCAGTCCGTTGTTTCCAGCGGCCAGCGTGGTTTGTCCGAATAGTGGGTTTGCTACTCTCTGAATTGGAATCGACATGGTTTTCTTTCCTCCTTGCTATGATTCCCTTGCAGTTTATTTATTTTTTGTGAGTTTTTCTGTGCGTCGAAAGACCACCCTTCGATAAACATATTTTACCACAGACGGAACACTTAAATTCCTCTGCGGTTACCGGCGCCTCTGTCGTGGTTTCCGTTTTGGTATCCGACTCAGTAGTAGTGGTGTCGGGCGGAGGCGCTGTCGTCTCTTCCTTGGCGGTCGTGGTGGCGTTCTCTGGGGCCAGCTCGACAACTACATCAGCCTCTGGTTCCATTGAGACGAAATTCTTGGGAGATATTACCGTGCTCCCTACTATTTCGTATTCCTCGCCAGCAATCCTCATTCGGTCGCCGACATAGCAATTTCTTAAACATCGATACTTCATACTTCCTGCAAACTCCTTATTATTTTCCGAGGGTAGGGGGGAATTAACCCCCCATCCCCAGAATTATACCACGATGGTATTAAGTTTCAAAGGCATTGGCTGCGGTACAGCCGATTATCCTGGTAGCATCATCAACCAGGTCGAAGGAATCAGTCGCTCTCATAAAGCAACCGGCATAGATGATGTGCCCAGTGGTGGCATTGTCGTCGACACCGATGGAGCAGGCTTCGCTCAACTCGCCGATGTAGCAATTCTGGAACCTCGAGCCCCAGGCATTGACGCATCCAGCAGCAATGGCGATACCGACATCTCCGCCGATATGACAGTCTTTGATTACGCAACCGTGGAAGTGGGTTGACGTAATATTGAAGCCGACCGTGAACTGAGCAGCCGCAGCGCTCTGGTTATTCCACATGCAGTCGGTCATATTGACTCCGCCACAGATGCCCATCTCGAAGCCAGCAGCGGGAGTGCCACCGGGGTCGCCATTCGTGGCGAAGCAACAGTGAACAAAGTTACTTCGGAACAGGCTTGTCCCTTTAAAGGCATAGCCGCCAGTACCGGCCTGGAACTGGAGGTTGTAGAAGTTAACGCCGCGTACCGTGGCCGTGGCGAGAACGCCCTCAGAGGTGCCGCTATCCGCGCCAATCCTTGCGATGCCAGCGCCGTTGCCGAACGGGTCCGCGCCGATACCTATGATGTCGCAGTAGCTCGGAAGCGCGACCAATGCGGTGTAGGCCGTGCCAGTCCCCTGGATGACGATGGTGTTGCGGATATAGTCATTGGTGGTAACGCTACCCCTGTCCTGGCGGTAAACCTCGGACGCCGTGATAGCGGTGCTCGGCTGGTCCATAGCCCTGTCCCAACGAAGGCCATCATTGGTCGCGCTGCCCGTGATGTTATTCACGAAGTAAGTGCGACCCAGGGTATTGTAGCTCCCGAAGCCGTAAGCGGCCCCACCGGGAACTATCTCAATGTTCTTGAACTTGTTTATGCCTCTCCAAAACATTATGAACCTCCTCAGTTCATTACGGTAGCAGGTTCGCCCTGATGACCGTATACGTTCATTCTATAAGTCCCAACCGAAAAGGCTTACCCCCTCCGGTTGGGACTGCGAGTTACGGATTCAGTACGGGCTGCGGAGACAGGAAGGCCGAAACCGTACCAGCCGTGGTAGTGGCACCGGCAATCGTGTAACTCGCTCCGATGTACTGTTGGGTAATCAGCCCTGCGGGCAGCGGAATGCAGATGGTCTTACCCTCGGTAAGAGTGGTATAGGCGATGGCCGCCGTCTGCAAAATGACTACCGAGCTGGCATCCAGGGTGGCATCTTCTTCGTCGATTATGGCAAAGACTACCGTGGCAGCACCCGTCGAAGCGAACGCCTCGTCGACTACGAAAACCATCCAGGTCGGGGCACCGTTGCCAATGTCGCCAACAACACTGCTGAGGTTGATGGCATTGGACGAGTAATAAGTGTCAGCAGTCTGACTCAGGTCCTGACCGTCACTTAAGAGTAACTCTTTATCGACAAACATTAATTTGCCTCCTTGTTATACGTTGGGTTAGCTCACCGCTGATTCGGTGGAAAGCAGGTTATCGCAAACATGAATCGGGGCGCCCAGGAAACTGACCATCGGGTCGCCGGAAGGATTCGCCAGCGTCAGGTTCACATTCGCTTTATTCTGCGCCTGCATATGCAGGTACATGGCAATGGTCTTGTTGGTGTACCAGTAGGTCTTACCAAGATTGGCAAGGCCATCGGACGGCCTGGCGTAGTAAGCCCTGAGCATCTTGTCCATCAGGTCAGTGCCAGCGCTGGCGTCAGCCATCAGGTCAGAAACATCGATGTTGCAGATGCGGATGTTGTATCGGTAATCCAGTAATGCCATGCCGAGGTTCCACACGAAGTGGGTGCGGAATACCTGGTGCATATTACCACTGGAATCGACTGACGTGACTTCCCCGAGGTCCTGGGACGTGAGACCGGCCTTACTCGCCTTCGGGTAAATCATGGAACAGGTTTTCTCGCCCCAGGTAATCAGCCATACCGAGGTATTGTCGGAGCCGGAGCCACCGGCGTCGATTATCTGAGAACCGTAATCGCCGGTCGTGCTGTTGTACCGGGGGGACAGGCCGTGCATCTGCTCCGGGTCGGTGCCCTGGTTGCCATAGAAGATGGCGGTGGCGCAGTCGGAGCTGAGACCGGCAATGTATGCGTCATCCTCGGAAGCGCGGAATGCGGCGGCATTACCACCGAGATTGGCGACAGCGGTATCCGCCTCGGAATACGCTTCGAGCAGGCCGCAAGCATCATCGCGCTGCACGGTGGTGCTTTTCGACGCGGCGACACCGTGGTTCAGCTTACGCCAGGTGCCCGAAGGCAACGTGGCTCGCTGAGTGCTCCGATGCCCAGTCGTCAGGTTGCCTTCCATGACATTGGCATCGTTTACGATGGGATTGGTGGCGGCCAGTACCTCAACGATACTGTCAATTCCACCTCCGGGTTTCTCTCGCTTGATGTAGTCAAGCAGGGTTAAGTACGAACTGCCTATTGCGGTAGCCATTGGGCCACCTCCTTATTAAAACATTGTTGGATATCGTTCCTTGAGCGCGTCGCTGGAGCTACCCCCCGTTGACTGACCGGAATCACCTTTGGGCGGGACGACCGGAGGATTGCCACTCTTAAATGCCTTGGCAAACTCTTCGATTTTAGCCGCTTCGGTAAGACCGAGGCTATTCACTTGGGCTTTGAACTTCTCGATGTCGATGTGATTCTTGACAGCAACGGTTACGATGCTGTTATCCAGTAATATCGTCTGCGCTGACGCCAATGCGGTCTCACCGGCCAGCTTGATGCGGTTCGCTTCACGCAAGTCTGCATCTGCTTTATCGAGCTGCACTCTTGAGGCTTTTCTCTGCTGATATAAGGTACGGGCTTCGGGACTGGTACTGGCTTCAGCCTCTTCCTTCTCGTCGATTCGACGCTGGATGTCATTCAGCTTTGCCAACGCTCCGTCATAATCACTCTTAACGCCTGCGAGAGCAGAGGTCGCTGTAGCAGCCTCGTCCTTTGCAGCCTTAAGGTCCCGGCCCCACTCTGCCTTGCTGTCACTCAAGAACTTTTCGTGCTCTGCCCTGGTCAGTGTTTCGGGTACTGTTGAGGTCCCTTTGCCAGCATCAGAGGTCTGCCCATCGTTCTGGGGGTCGCCCTGTTCTGGATTTTCTAGGTCGCCCATGATTTGGTTCCTCCATTTAATCTTCTTAATTATACCAGTTATGTCAAGTAAAGACTATTCGCCTGTGTATGGGCTCGTAGCCTCCCTGATTCCTGTGATTGTTTTCTCTGCGGTAGTAGGGGTAGCCTTTGTCCGTCTGTTCTCTATTGATGTCCATCCGAACGCTATCTGTCCCCACGTATCAAGTGGCCTGTTGTTCCACCTAATGCGTCGCTTTTCGGCTGCGGTGGCTGCCTTAAGATACTCTTCTACATAAGCGCTCCATACCTCCCTCGTTGGTACTCTTTCCCAATCATCCTTTGAATAGGGCGTACTATCCAGCAACCCGATGTAGACATTATCGTAGAAAGATGGGTGCTCTTGCAAGTACCAGTCATCCTCATACCAGGTTCGCTTCTTCCCAGTGGAATCCTCTGGCCAAGAAGCCGGTATCCCCTCAACAGATAAAACCTTGAAATCAGTATAGCGGCCTATGTACGTTTCTGGAACAAGCTCTTTATATCCAGTCCTCTTCACATCAGCAACCCCGAAGTCACTGAGTGTTCCATCCTTATTGAAGAGCATCGCCTGCCTGGCTATATCCCTGGGTGATTCGCCTGTTACAGTATTCAGCGGGTAGTCTGGCACGTAGTACGCGGACTTCTCATCGGTCAGGCCGTCCAGTCGCTCGTAGTCATCTTGAAAATCATCGTAGATATTGTCGTATGCTACCACCGGCACAAGTTCTGGATGCGCCAATGCCTCACCGGCTCTACTGTGACCAATCGTCTCACTCATGAATGTGGCAAAGTGCTTATTCTCAGGAGCTGCAAGAAACCTGTCGCGGCGATGCCCGGCTAAAGGCAATTCCTCGTAGCTCATATAGGAATCAACAAATCCATCAGGGACATTACTCACCTGATGAGCGTGCTCGATACCATAAGCGTCGCGCTGTATCCTGGCGACACGGTAATCGTTATCTCTGTCCAGCATATCCTCACGGGCCAATGAAGCCAGCAGGTCCCTCTTCTTGCTCGCGGTAATCGTAGACCACCACTGAGGATTATAACCGGCTGGAGGCTGTAAGGCGTCCACCTGGTCGTCGTCCATGTTGTTGAAGCGCTCAGATATCTCAGTCGTATATTTGGTGTCCTCATCACGGTACTCAATATCGATGCTAAGCGACGGTTCATTCCACTCAGTCATATTTGATGTTACCAGCTTGGCTGCCCTGGCTGTAGCAAATAGCTCTGGGTGCTCAAAGAAGAAGATCTTGACTTCAGCACTGTTACCGGACCCGGAGTCGATGGCAATCTGCTCTCGCTCCGCCCATAACTCCACGTCGTCAGCACTATATTCCTTACTGATGGCCTGCATCTTCGCAAGACTTATTCGGTATCCGTTGTTAGGATACGCCTCATCGAATGCTGCCCACCTATCATCGATATCCTTTATGTAAAGTTCACTGCTGTTATCTTTCAGTTTGTCATAATACTCTCGTTCGTCGCGGTACGTAGCCCCGAGCTGGTAATATTCTACCGCATACGAAGGCTTGGCAAATCCATACCAATCACGCAATGCTTCGTCGGACGCAAGGACCAGCAGCGATTCATGGCTCTGGGCGCCGTACATCGTAACCGCTTCCTCTCGCAGGAAATAATTACTTATAGACTCCTCATCAAGAGCCAGCATAGATTTACCGGCATCAGTGATAAGAGGGGCTGCTGTTTCCGGTATATCGTATTGCTGTATCAATGATTTACTTTCATTATATGCCTCAATGGATAGCACCTTGGCCTGACCCCATACTGCTAGTTGCGCGTTTTCTTTAGGATGTGTCAATAAATAATCCGTCTTGGGATTGACCCCTATTTCTGGATTTTCCAAAAGGAATTGCGTTTGCTCCTCGGGACCTAACTTCCAATATTGGTCAAGCAACGCATATTGTTTTGATGTCATATTGCCTAGTTCAGCCTGCGGGTATTTCCTGTCGAATGCTTTTACAGCATCTTCTCCGGTAACAGTCTTTGTCTTGTATCTCCCGCCCACTAATTCCTCAATAGTCCAAACAGCATCACCACCCTCGGCCACCAATACTTCCCTGTCCCCCCACTGGCGATAATAATCTTCATACTTTTCGGCATCCAAAGACGCAGGACTGTGATTAGGAAGCAAGTCGACTTCCCTCTTCAAATCCCTCGCCTCAATTATTACCTTGATTAGAGGGGGATACCCCTTCCTCTTATTTATCTCTTCGATTGTGACATCCGATAAAACACTCGTTACTTTCCCATAAAGGTTATTGGTTCTGAAATAGTCCACATCTTCGGAATAAAGCGGCGATAACTCACTGGTGGGTAATCCCAAATTCCTGACCAGTTTATGAAAATAAGTGTTATCCAGTTTCATCAGATTGACGCCAACAAACTGCGCAGCTACCTGCTGCGCTATCTCCTCTGGCCACTCATCTCTTCGAACTCCCCCTATGCCTTCGCCAATGGATAGAGGAACCGCACCCTCCAATTCATAGAGCAATCCCCTAATGATATTCTCAGGGAACTCGCCTTTGATTATTTTGGTCCCGTAATAATCTCTGTTCAATAGCAAGTTTATTTGTGTCTTAATCGCAGGCGTAATACGGTTGACGATAAACATTGGCATTCCGGCAAATGGCACAGGGAACGGGATTCCCTCTACCTCCTGCGGGTATATTGCTCTAAAGATAGACCGATAGGAGCCGCCCAAGGGTATCCTGAAATCCCCAACAATGACACTGAGGAACTTCCCATTGTAAGGGTCGGGATTGACTGCATCCCAAACGGCCTTCCATATCTCATCATCATCTGCCCCTTGTGCTATTGCAGACGCAACGGCACTGGTAACAGAGGTAGCTACCACTGAACCCGCCAGCAGAGTCAAATGCCGAATGGCTAAACGCTCCTGATTAGAAAGTTTCTGCCCCGTGATTAACTTGGCATACCCCATACTGCCTTGAGATATCAAGCTGGCAGGTTGCCTTATAAAAGAATACGAGGTGGGGAACGCCCTCAACAGCGCACTTCTTTTTTGAGATTGCCCCAACTTGGCGGGAGCCACCAGCGGGTATACCTCTCGCGCTACCTCAATGGCAGCCACCTTCGCTTCTATCTCAGGCACTCCGCTTTCAACTAATCGTGTCCATGTCCTGTTCCACAGATTGAAGGTGCCTCGCGTTACTGTAACATAAGTCGTCTCGGTAAATCGGTCAAACCCCGGTATCTTGCTCAGGAACCCCGCCGCATACTCAGCAGGAGTCCCGCTTAATTGCCGCCCCATCATGGAACTAAACTCCGCGAATTCTTCCGGGTGCGCGATAATATCGTCCATTAACCCATCTACGGTGATGGAATGTTTGAAGTCCCTGTTCTCAAAAGCCTTTGATACTGCTCCGCCAAAAGCCTGGAGACTGCCAACCGGGTCGGCCTGGACACCTATCAATCCCTGAATAGCAAATGGCGAAAAGTCACCTGAGAACGCTCCGGCCCTCCATCTCTCTATAAACCGCAGAACAGGATTGTTAGTTGTCTGCCGCGCGGCGACAATATATTTGGCCTCCTTCGCAGTAAAATACCGATACAATCCTTCCTGAACAAAGACAAAGGGCTTGAGATTTGCAACTTTCCACGCAGGTCTAATCTCCCGAATTTCATCTTTGACTTTCTCTATCTGCGCCTGAATATCAGCTAACTGTGTACCAGCCATAGCCTTTGAGACATATCTCCCCGCCTGTAAATAGAAAGCATCATCTAGCTCTATCAAGTCTGCTTCTTCATGAGAAGATTTGAGGAAATTATTGAGAGCCTCGATTTGCTGGACGGACAGAACACGCTTGTATCCTTGCAGCCTTTGGAGCCGCTTCCTTAATCCAATCATCTTTTCGTAAAGTTCTGGATGAGTTGTCTCCATGGCTTCGAGCTTGGTCAATCCACCAGCCACTTCCTTGAACGTCACTCCGGCAGCAGCCTTTGACTTAAACGAGTCCATCCCCTCAATAAGTTTCTTCACATCCAGTTCCGGGGTGAATGGAGTTTTGCCCCCCATCCTATCGCGGGCTGTTTTCCATACACGGGTCTTCCCGCGCCCTGATGCTACCGCCCTTGTCTCACTTCCAAGCCACTCAATTACATCTTCGGACACATCCACATTCGACAGGAACGCCCCGCCAGGATTGGGTTCAAACTTGCCAATCTCTGCGCCGTATTCATTAACCACATAATCCAGTGTAGTATTATTATGCTCATTGATTGCTTTAACGGCGGATTCTTGAGTCGGTGTTAATTTATATAGTTGCGGGTTTTGGACTATATCAAGGAGTGTGCCGGTTATCGGATTATCAGCCTCCTTAGTTGTGCCGATAAATTCTATATCAGATTTCTCTCCCCTTAATACATTCTCCCCGAATACCCCGTTTAATATCTTGAACAGGGGGAGACGGGTAACAATCTGCTTGGTGTTAACCTCGGACAATGCTCCTACTTCTGCCACCTGAGCAACCAGCAAATGCTCCGCCTCTGTTCCTATTACTTCCAATGCCGGCCTTTCAAATCTTAAAGCCGCACCAAGACCAGGAATACGTTGCGCCAGCTTGTTTAACGCACCCGGCCTATCCTGTTTAACAATCTCTCGTGACTGATGAATTATCTTGCCGCGCCTTTCTGGTTGAACAGGAACATCGGGTATTCCTACCGTCTGAGGGACAGGCTTTGACGGAACCGCCTTAACAGGCTCCCCGCGAAAGGCAATCAGCACATCCTTAAATACGGTCAGGTGGTCGCCGGTATTATAGGCGTCGTAGCCAAGGTATTTTGCCGTGGCATACTGCACTTCGGCATAGGCTTGCGTCCCCTGGCTCCCGAAGTTGGCGCCGAACTCCTTGCGGAACTTGGCCATCAACCACTCTTCCGCATCACGAAATCGTTCCTGCTCTTCCTGGGATGCAGTCTGCGGGTCATATACCGATAGATTTTCATTGATAATATAAGGAGTCCCCGATACTTTGGCATCCGCTTCCTGCCCCTGCGAGTAACCATACCAGCGTTTAGCAAACCATCCTTCCTTAAAATGCGGCTTATATTCCTGCGCGAATTGTAGTTCCGGCTGAGTTTGTCCGCCGCCAGCCATCTCTGGCTCTATATGGGTGAGATTAGATTGATTACTGTAATGTGATATCGCTGGTTTCGTTACAGCCGGAATGTGGATAATACGATTATTCGCCAGGTCATAGATGACATCCTTCCCCTGCGCCCGCCCGATATCAATGGCGGCAGTCTTATCGTCTACGGCAAACACTACATCCAGAGTTGTCTTCCCTTTCTCGTACCAAGTGCCGACACTAACGCCCTTGCGATTAAGTAAATCAAGATTGGCATTGATGAAATCAGTAATCTGCTGCGGAGTAACATCTCTTCCATCAAAATGCTGGCTACGTTCTGCAAAACCTGCAACGGAATAAGCCTTGCGCCTGGCAAGATTCCCGTCATAAAGATTATAGGTAGACCCCACCTCATTTTCTTCAGCTTCTGGAGCGATCCCTTCTTCGCGAGTATTATGCATAGCTGTTATATCATTAGCTATGGCCGCAAGTTCTTCGGTAGGAGGGATAATCTGTACCTCACCGGCCATTCCACGCTCTACCGCGAAGTCGAGCCTCTGCTGAAATGTCATTGAGCCCCACTCAGCCGTATCAACTTCTTTGGTTTCCGCTACTGCTGGAACCGCAGTCTTTTCCTCAATATTTATATCCGTAATCTTTATCTCTGTCATCTTGGCAGGAATCTTGTCTGTAGTTATGATGCCCTTATCAACCAAACTACCTACTATTGCAGCGCCTTCATCGGTTGCCAAGTCGACGTTAACAGATAATCCTTCAGACTTAGCTATACCGAGGACCTTAAGGTACATTTCAGTGCCCAAGCCTTGTTCCCTAAGCTCTTCGGATACATTCACTCCCTCAATCTTCATTGTGGTCTCGGTTATTCTGTACTGGATAAAGTTTCCAGTAGCGTCCCCATTGGCATCGTAATCCCTGAGCACTGTGGCTCCTGACTCATGCTGTTCTTCTCTCAAGTTAAGCACTGGTTTACTTGCTGCTATTTCCGGCAGTGTAATCACTCCCGTTTTTTTATCAATAATACTTGGCAAAAACTCTTCAATCATATCGCGTAACTCAATGTCATCACTCAGATCACGATGCAACGACTTCTTTACCTTGTTGTAGGTATTCACACTGACGTGTCCGGAGCCAGCCGTAATTGTAACAAGGAGGAATGTTGGAGCGGCCACCTCTTTGAGCGCCTCAAAAGCATTAAGACTCCTATCTCGCAAGCCAGCCTTAACCTCAACCCTCGACTGCCCCAATGAAGTAATAGTCTCAGTTCCAATCTCTGTACCATACAACTCAACAAGTTTCGTGATTATTCCCTTGGCGATTTTCTTTGTAGCAGTCTTTGCGAGCGGGCGAAATAATACATCAGCGAATGCGAGATTGCTTATCGCCTCCGGGACTGCTTCCCACATACCGTACTGAAACGCAAGAGTTCTGAAATCAGCCTTCAGAGTAGCCTCCTCCTCTATACTGATATTGCGACCCTCAGTCTTTTGCATCTCCTCATTCTTGAGGTCAAGGTATGATTGCATTATCTGATAGTTTGCCATCTGGTATGCAGCCCATCCTGACGCAGCACTGCCTGCAATCCAAGCACCTGCCCTGGTGAAAGGCGCTACCGCAGCCGCCGCAGCGCCACCAGCCCCCATCGACACAATGGAGAAACCGAGACTCGGTGGAATCTGCGCTATATCGGCGTAGGTTATTGGGAAAGTGGTCGGCCCTTGCTGCTTCATAGCTAACTCGACAAACTCCGTCGAACTATTATTCGCAGAATCAATCCACTCAGTCATCCAATTTGGATAATTTATATTAGCTCCGCCTTCGCCTCTTAACATTATGAGAGATGCAACGGCCTGCTCTGGAGTCCTAATCAGAGCTTCTCCAAATATCTTAAATGCAGTAACTCGATGCTCTCTCCCAGTAGCGGTAAGAGTATACATTTCTTCAGGAGACTTCTCTTCAGCTGACCCGACAAATGGTTTCTGCTCACCGCTTATTACTTTCATCAAACTTTCAGTAAAAGAAGGTGGCGATTCATACTCGGCTATTTTCCTCTGATACTCAATATCAGTAATCTCTGCCCCAGTATTAACATTACGCCAGGCCAATACCTCTTCCTGTGGAACCACCTCTGGATAGAACTCGTCAATCTGCTCTTCCGTGGCGCCGATGGCCAGCAGTAGCTCCTCGGTGTTCGAAGTCCTGCCGGTGTCAGTAAGTCTCTGAATAAATACCTGCTCGAAGTCCTCATCAGTGGCAAGCCGATTAACAAGGTCATCGACTATACCAGCTTTATCCTCGTCTGGATGAGAATCAAGTATCTCGGGAAATACAGCATTCCATACCTTCACCGAGTTCTTCCGGCGCCCCTCCTGTTCTGCTATAAGGGTATCTAATTCTTCATTCGTAAGAGTCGCGGAGATACCTTCAGGCAGCAACTCGGGATGCTCTTGATAGAAATTCTTGGTGTTCTCCAGGTTCATCGACGCCGGGACGTAAGTGCCGTCAACCCAAATATATCCGTAAGGATTGATGGGCTGAGACGCTTCAGACATCGCTTCCGCGTATGCCTCATTACCGATGACATCGCGAACCAACTGCTCCGGCAATCCTGCGTCCAGGGCATCCTGTACCGGCATACCAACGAATGGAGCGAGGGCGTCGACCTTCTTGTTCCAGTCGTCAGTGGCCCACGTCTCGTAGTCCTGCCAGAAATTATCTTCACCCCATTTTACACGAAGTTCATCAGGGAGATTCGGGAGTTTCGTAGCCTCAAAGTCAGCTATTCCCTGGTCGTACTCCGCCTGTTTCTGGGCATTAGGCACGCGATAAATCGAGAGTTCTCCACCCTGTTTCCAAACCCCATAATCCTCAGGGCTAATCTCGCCTTCGAACCCATCATCGCCACCGATGTTGATATCATATAAACCGGCGCTTGCTGTATCGATACGAAACGGTGCGTCCGGGGTCTCATCAAAATGGCTGGTGAGTTCCTCGTTAAATCTGCGGTCGAGTATTTGCTCGGCTGAATATCTCTTAACCGGGTCCTTAAAGGCTTTATCCAATGAAGATAATGGCATACTGCTACCTCTCTGATGTTACATTCTGGGTAGGAGCCTGTCCGGGTTTGCCCCGCTCCTTCATCTTCTCGAGTAAACCACCGATAGTGGCCGGAGCCTTGGCCCCCGCTACCGCAGGTTGCATTGCTATAAGCACGCGCTTGTCAAATTCCTTGTGAGTTAACTTGCTGGCCATTTACCCCTCCGCAATAGAAAAATCATAATTTTTGTACTCCTTGTTTTCCACTCTTTTAATTGTGTTACAATTAGCACATAGTACCTGCAATCCTTCTGTTTCTCCATTAATAATATGCTTGTAATAATCTGTTTGATTCTTAAATTGCTTTCTATGAGAATTTCCACCGCCATTCTTATGGTCTACTTGCAAAGCCCTCTCATCAGAAAAACCGCACTTCGCACATCTACCACCCAAAACAGATAATGCAGCCAAGCGTATTTTGCGCCTTAGTCTCCTGCCTGTCAAAATTTTAGCAGCCCTTACCTTCAATTTATTCTTCTTTCCCCACGCTCTTCTGTATTCGAGTTGTTCTTCCCTATTATTCCAATAACGTTCTTTATCCTCCCTTCGCCTCTCCCCTCCATCAGTTAAACGTTTAATTTTTTGCTGGCTTCTTATCCTTTCCTTATTATCTTGACGATATTGCTTCATGTAGGAACGAATACTTTCTTTGTGCTCCTTCCTGTATTTCCTCTTGTACTCTTTAAGCTGCTCTTTATCCATTTGTATATTATAACGCAAGTGGAGTAGACAAACAAGCGAAGTTTACTCTGCCGTTTGGCGCCGGACTGTAACAGCTCGGCTATCACTGCGTTCTTCCTGTTCTTCGGGTCCCATATCTTCCTCGCCACTTATGTTGGCATTGCCCCCACCACCACCAAATACCGGCATCGTCGGCGTGGCCGTTCCTGTCGGGGCACTGGCACCATCACCAAACCCGATTGGATTACCGGACATTCGCTGCCGGAGGATTACCTCTAACTGCTGGAGGACGAACTCGGCCTCTATGTAGTATTTCTCTGCACCAGGTTCTCCGGCCAAATCAATGAGGTCGTGGCCTCTCTCGAAAAGGTTGATAGCCATATCGCTCTGCCTGGCGGCCTGGGCGTTAACCTTGGCATCCTCTTCTTCTGGGTTTTCCAGGTGAAGAATGTCGCGCCTGATAGTGTCGTCCGACAGAAGTCCGGGCCTTATCGAAGCAGCCATCGAGTGGTTGGCGGCATCCTGTTCCGGGGAGATGGAGTAGAACTTATATAGCATCGTGAACTTTTTATCCAGGTCTGCCGGGGCGTACTCTCTTTCCTCGCCCTCTTCGCCCAACTCAGCGGAGTAACCACCAGCGATGTACTGGTCGACAAACATCCTTGCGGTCTGCCGGTAATAAGAACCCTGGTCGTACATCCTTGACTGGATAATGGAGGCGCGTTGTGCCATCATCTTGGCGATTGCAACCGATGACAATGGCATACTCAAAGTACCGTACTCCATATTAGAGAACGTCGCCCTCTGAATGGCAGAGAGCAGCAGGTACTGGAACAGGCGTGTAGCCTGCTTAACATCATTGATTGGGAATGGCTTATAGCCACCACCCTTTTCAACCGGCAATACAGTCTTTTCCCCATAGGGTGACTGCTCTGGCTTCGCTGCCATCTCACCGAGCTCACTCTCGTACTGCATCGGCCCCAGGAATGACCAGACCGAAAGGGTCTGAACGATTGACGCCAGCCGATTCAACTCTGGGTACAGTCCGCGCACCGTTGCGTAGATACTTTCTGCGCGATACACAAAGAAATCCTCGTCCGCGAGGGCAGGGCCGGCAGAACTTTCAACGACAACCCACGGAGGATATCCATAGGTATTCGGCTGGTCAAATATCTTCTTACCGTCCGCATACACTTCGTTTATATCTTTGTCCCAGAAATCACGGACCTTGATTTTCTTTCCGTTCGGAATATTGGTTGCCTTTGGGTACTCAGACTTAAGCATCCGTTCGTTTCTGTGAGTTACAGCGTTAACCCACGCTAACCCATTGGCGTCATACTCATACGTTGCGTACCTGGAATCAGCCTGAAGTACATCGGGATAGAACTTCCCTCCGGCTTCCATTAACATATTCCTGGTTACGATTGTGCCGCGCAAGCAGTTCTGTTCAGTGATGAACGGACGAAGCATGGTTCTGCCGCGCTTGATAAGCCGATTATCGATGGTCGTCAGCAGGTCGTCCATGAAATTCTGGACGTTAACCTTGTCCGTCTCCGACAACTGGCGCCCCTTGGCGACCGCCTGCATGGTGGCACCGTTAATGATTGACATAACCTTCTCGGCGAAGATACGTGGCTCGTTCATCGTGACGTTGGTCACCTTCGGGATAGGCTTGTTATCCGTGCCCTTAAGAACAAACGGGTCGAGGAGATACAGGGAGCGGTCGGCATCCTGCCTGGCATTCCGTAGTCCGAACTCTTCTTCCTTTTCCTCTACCATCTGTAGATTGGTATCAACCATGACTCTCTCCTAATATTCCCACGCTTGAGCGCCACCTTCTCGATGTACCTTATTGACGGCCAAAGCCGTAGCCAGGTAGCGGAAGCAGGCAAGGGCATGGTACTTTGCTTCATTCTTTATGGTGTTGAGTGGCTGCTTGGTCTCTGGGTCTATTACCCATAGGCAGTCGTGTATCTGCCGTAACAGCTCGCTCAAATCCTCAAACACATATATCTGACTGTTCCCCATCAATGAGATGCCACGCTCCACCTGCAGGTTGACCTTGCTCATCTCAGGAGCCATAATTGGCCAACCGAGCCGACGATATAACTGCCTAGTCTCTTCCTCGGTATTAGCATTACCGCCAACCGCTCTGGCCAGCTTCCTGTCACCGAGGAACTCTTGGAACGTGTCAATATGCTGCGGTGCCGCGAACCCTGGTCCGGGGGCGTACTCCCTATATATGACATAGTCTCCGTACCGCAACCACGGGGATGCCTCTTTCGGGATGGGTAGCTTGACTTGTGCGAGAAACAAGGCTGCTGGATTGGCGGTGCCGAAGTCGTGGCCGGAGTAAACGGGCCAGCTCTTGGGAATCTCGAACCGCTTAATCTTGTTCAGACTGTCATTGAACTTGCCGTATACTAACCAGGAGGACTCGAGCTCGTCGTCCTGTGCCAGAATCTCCCGGCGATAACTGTCCTCGGACATATCCGTGGATATCTCTGCCAAGGCATCGGTGCTCAATGTAGGATTGTCGTAGGAAGTAAAATGAAAGGCCACCCATCTGCCAGTCGTGTCGTCCATTGCTTTCTTATACAGCTTGGAGGCGTGGCGCGGGTCCTTGGCTTTCGATACACCCTCGCTCTTCAGTGATGGCGGGGTGAAAATAAATACTGCATCGCCGTTATTGTCAAGGAGCATCGGCTGGCCGACTTCTCCCCAGGCGTCCTCGTTCATCATCTGGAACTCTTCCAGAAACAGGAGGTCAGCGTAGTCACCGCGAAGGGTCGATGCATTCCAGGCGGTCTTTGCTTTGATACGAATCTCAGTGCCCGGCACCTCGATGGTATGTTCAGACTCATCCTTCTTAAAGTAGCCCGCGTCAATGCCTGGCTGCAATGTGGTGACAATCTCAAACCAGAACTTGCCGACCTGCTCTGCGGTGGGGGCAGCATAAAGGATACGCTTCTGACGAAGTGTGCCGGTGCCATCGCAGTGGGGACATCCGCTCCCGAGACAAGCGGGGCATACACCGAGGATTGCAAGACAGGCTTTAATGGCGGAGCCGTAGGTCTTGCCCCATCTACGCCCGGACTTACAGACCTGGCGCTTGGCTATCGATTGTACGAAGGCCGCCTGCTTCTCGCTATGGGGCTTCGGTACTTGGATGCCAACCTTGAGGGTATCATTATCCTCGACTGCCGTCGTCATTACCTATCGTTCCTCTTTACCCTTGACTAATATCTTGGGTTGGTTATGAACCGCGCACTGAAGAACTACGTCAAGTCCTTGGTCTGGAATATCCCAACGGACTTGACCCCGTCCTTCATAAGTTTACCGATGGCCGCGTTGAGTTCTATGGCATCCACTACAATCAATTCAATTCCACCTTATTATATTATCCCATACTTGACTTACATAACGTGATACGTAAACATGGAAGCATCCACTACCGTTCTCGTCCCACGACTTAATTGCCTCGTCAGTGGCCCGCTGGTTGATATCTTGCAGCGACTCAAGGACGGCGGTATTGCCTGCTTGGATATTCATTAGAAGGAACCGATGTCATCATCCAGGCCGGGGAGCTTGGGAAACGACAGTCCCA
>Ga0208904_1000803_pt1 | contig 23745 bp, 19 predicted proteins | sample AntAceMetag02UKB_FD_184774 | JGI IMG/M metagenome (GOLD analysis project Ga0208904, IMG submission 184774) | Saline lake microbial communities from Ace Lake, Antarctica - Antarctic Ace Lake Metagenome 02UKB (SPAdes) (version 2) | ecosystem: Environmental > Aquatic > Non-marine Saline and...
ACTCCCGGAAACGCTTTAAATAAGCCTCTTCTGCCGTCACAAACGATTGCTTTAATACTCCATCCTCTCAGTTTTAGGAGTTGTATCCCTTGTCTGTATAAAATGATGGTTTCATATTTAACATACCACCAGTGAAGATTATTCTTCTGATAAGCATCACGAAATACCATAACACCAAAGTTGCGTCTATAGTAAGTTGTATCCATGATAATTACCGTCTCCGCAGGCTCATATTCAGGAATAATCACTTCATGTTTAATAAGCTTAGATCTAATTGTTTTGATAGATAAATTATGCTTTTTAGCTAACTGCTCGAGGCTTTGTTTTCCATCAGAATAATCTATAAAAAGCTTATCTTGATGTCTGCTTATATTTCGTAATTTACTTTGAAATTGATACGAACAATTATGACATTTATAGCTCTGTCTGTTACGCTTTTTACCATTCTTTTTAGTTCTTATGGAACCACATCGGGGACATCTTTTTGATCATGTTTTTATTTATAAAATAAGAAATCCTATCTATTATCCTAACATTCAGTAATTTATAGTGATTTTAGCCTCACAAAATTACCATTAGGCCTAATTATTAGAACAAGAAAACACTATCCACAGATTTCCGGTCTACGCTCTTCGAGCTTCGCCCGGCAGGCGCAGATTACTGTTCAACCACGCTGTGGTTGATTTTTCTGGGGGAGCTTTTTACCCCGGGTTTCACCCGGGGATATTGTTATTCGACCCCGCTGGGGTCAACGTATAATGATTATTTTAAGAAGTAACCCTGAGCTTGTTGCCTGTCGGCCGTAGCCTTGGCGAAGGTTGGAAGGGTTTAATTAATAATAACCCGGGATGAAATCCCGGGACTCGGAATCATATTGTATCACAACCCTGAGCGAAGTCGAGGGGTTGAACAGTTAAACCCTTCCATCAGGCTTCGCTTTTCGAGTTTCGCCCGACAAGTTCGTCAGGGTTGTTTTTCTAAAAGGTATTAAAATCCCAGCATTTCATGCCGGGTTATTCTGCGTTTAACCCCTCCACAGGGTCGGGGTAAATGTATGAGTTAAGATTTGTTAATAGACCTGCCAGCTCATCTTCCTAACGGGAAGGTGCTGGCTGGTCGAAAAATAATACAACTTTCTCGACCATCCGGCAGCCAACTTTCGGCCGGTCCAGCCGGAAGGTCTTATCAATACACAAACGATGACCCACCCAAAAACTCCTGTATCAAGGAGGTCGGTGGTATCAATTCTGTACTGAAGGGCACAAACAATTCCATAAGGCGACAGAGTCGTTCGGCCTCAATCTTAACGGTTGATGTGTCCGGAATGGAAGAAAGCGTTTCCAGAAGAATGCCGCTAAAAACTGACCATTCATATTCCAATGCAGAGTTAAAGTAAACATCGGCATGCTCTTGGTAGGGGAAGATCCATTTGTCTTCACCACGGCGGACGGAGACCCAACGCTGTAAGGTTTCTTCGGGAGAGTGACCTCTAAATTGCGAATCGCGGTACATTCTGCGCAAGAGACGCGTATCGGATGTTGAAACACGATTATACAAATTGAAATTCAATTGAGTCAGTGCTGAAATATAAATACGGATTTTTGTCTCATCCGGAATTGGTTCGGCAAGTTGGGGATTAAGTCCATGTATACCCTCAAGGATCAATATCTCATCATCGTGTAAAAGCGTTTCTTCTTTTTCGTATTCTTTTGAACCCTCTTGGAAAAGGAAACGAGGAAGGTGTACGCCTTTGCCATTCATGAGATCTGTCAGGTGGTGGTTAAGAAGGTCATGATCAATGGCATCAAAATGCTCAAAATCATATTCTCCATTTTCATCCAGAGGCGTATGCTCGCGATCGACAAAATAATCATCGAGTGAAATATGTTTCGGCTTAAGTCCGTTAATGCGAAGCTGAAGAGACAAGCGTTTCATAAATGTTGTTTTACCCGAAGCGGATGGTCCGGCAATAAAGACAAAGCGCAGGCCTTTTTTTCCGGTGATCACATCGGCGATCTCAGCGATCTTTTTTTCATGCAAAGCTTCATAAAGCTGGATCGCTCCCGCTTGTCTGCCCTCAAGGGCGCGCTCATTCAGATCACTGACATGACGAATGTCCAGCATGTTTCCGCGTATCTCACTTTCACGGATGACCTTAAATAAATTGGGTGAAGGAATAAATGGCGGTATCATGTCTGGTGATGTGCGTGTCGGGAATCCAAGCACAAACCCTTTTTCATAAGGCCTTATTTTGAACTGCTTTATATATCCGGCTGAGGGAACCAATGCAGACACAAACCAATGCGGGAATCCACAAAGATCGTATATGCGCAGATGGTTCTTGGGGGAGTTCTTTAAAACATTAAATCGTTTTAGCTCGATCTGATCCAACTCATCATGAGTGATAACGCGCTCCTCAAATTCATGATCGGCCTTAATATAGAAATACATTTTTGTTTCAAGGAGGTCAAGATAATTTTCAGGAAGCGTTTCCGGACTAACGGGTTCGCAGTAGAATCCCTTTCCCAAGGAATGCTCTATTGATATGCGTGTATCGTGGAACAGTCCTTCCGCTGCCATCAGCATAAGCGCGGTTGTACTGACGGCAAGACACTCTGAACCCAGCGTGTCATTGATATCATAAAAACAGCAACGCGATACAGAGGATGGAATAACATTATTCAAGCTCTGAAGTTCCGTATCACAGGACATGCAGAGGATATGACCCAAATCGTCAGGAAAATGTTCGCGGACAATATCTATACCCCGAATATGATCGTTCTGTTCTATGGCAATTTGTTTGTTATTATAAGATATTATCATTTTTTTGTGCGATTCCTTATGTTGTCATTTCGACTGAATCCGCTAGCTGGCGGAGGAACGGAGAAATCTCAAACGCATGATTTATTTTATGTAATTTGAGATCTCTCCACTACCCCTGATATTCATCAGGGTTCGGTCGAGATGACAAATATTTTCTTACGTCTTACGTTTTACATCTCACGTTTTACCATCTCACATTCAATTCACGGTTGGCTTTGACTTCATCAAGGCGCTTGACCGGAGTTTCCTGCGGGGCGGATGTTACGATCTCAGGATTATTTTTGCTTTCTTTAGCGATCGCTCGCATGATGCCGATAAAGTGATCCAAAGATTCTTTGCTCTCAGTTTCGGTCGGTTCTATCATCAACGCTTCATGAATGATCAAGGGGAAATAGATTGTCGGCGCATGAACCCCATAGTCCAGCATACGCTTGGCAATATCCAAGGTGCGGACACCTTGCGCTTTTTGTCGGTCACCCGAGAACACACATTCGTGCATGGTCGGAGATTGAAACGGCAGATCATAAAGATCTTCCAGAGAAGCCCTGATATAATTTGCATTGATAATGGCATACTTAGAAACATTTTTCAGTCCGTCCTCGCCCAACATACGGATATAAACCCAGGTTTTGACGATTACAGAATAATTACCCCAGAATCCCATGACCTTTCCAATGCTCCGCGGTTCGTTCCATTCTATTGTATAAAGTTCGTCTTTTTTATCAATTCGCGGAACCGGCAAATAAGGCACCAGTTTTTCAACCACGCCGATAGGTCCGGCACCGGGGCCACCGCCGCCATGAGGAGTGGAAAAAGTTTTATGTAAATTGATATGTGTAATATCGAAATGCATGGCTTCGGTTTTGACGACCCCCAACAGTGCATTCATGTTTGCACCATCCATGTACATCAAGCCGTCTACGCCGTGAACAAGCTCTGATATTTCAAGAACATTTTTCTCAAAGATACCCAATGTATTGGGATTGGTCAGCATAAAGCCGGCGACCTCGTCGTTGAGTTTGGCTTTAAGATCATCAAGATCGACCAAACCTTCTTGGGTGGATTTAACGGTCACAGCATTGTATCCGCCAAGATGAACGGAAGAAGGATTGGTGCCGTGAGCAGAATCGGGAATAAGGATCGTGGTCTTATGGTTGCCCTTTGCCTTATGATAGGCGCGCATGATCATAACACCGCACAGTTCGCCATGAGAGCCGGCTGCAGGCTGCAAGGTAAATCGTTTCATGCCGGTGATGGCACAGAGATACTGTTCAACATCATGATAGATCTTTAATGCGGCTTGTATCGTGCTTTCTTCCTGAAAGGGATGAAGTTCAGATATGCAGGGATTTCCCGCTACAGCTTCATTGATCTTTGGATTATATTTCATGGTACAGGAACCCAAAGGATAGAAGTCCTTATCAACATGATGATTCAAAATCGAAAGATTGACAAAATGACGAACGACCTCCGGTTCACTGACTTCGGGTAAGCCAGATTCTTGGGAACGTAGCAGGTGTTTTGGTATATAATATTCTATGGGACGTTCTGGAACATCACATGCCGGAAGCACAAGGCTTTGTTTGCCTTCAGCAGAACGCTCGATCAATAATTTTCTTTCCATAACTGACTCATCCTTCTCTTTATCAATGGATAAAAAGTTATTAAAATATTTTTAAGTATCAAAATGCTTTCGTATTATATTGCCACTAAAGGAGACTCATTGATGAAAAAGATTATATTTTTGTTATTATTGCTTATTTTGAGCACCTCGGTATTTGCTGTCCCGGCGAGTCCGGAGCCTGCAATTATCACATATGAGGATGGAAGCAGCTTGACCGTATTTGTAAAAGGCGATGAAAATTTTCATTGGTATGAAACCCTGGACGGATTTCAAGTTAAAAGAAATTTAAAGGGTCAGTTTGAATATGTTCAAAAAGGTTTAAACAAATCCAATATTCTATCCACAATTATTGCACATGATCCCAGTGTTCGCAACAGCAAAGAAGTAGATCTGGTGTCAACGCTCAGCAAGGATATTATTGTACCCGAGAATCTAACAAGAAAAATGGGAATGGGTGCGCCCCTCACCTCGCCTTTTGATCAAACGGATTTTCCTACACTTGGAAGCAGAAAATTCTTGCTTATTTTGGTTGATTTCCCCGATCTGCGCATGACGCATCGTGCAGACGATTTTGATAGTCTGATGAACGGTAAAAACTACACTTATAACGATGCTATTGGCTCTGTAAATAAATATTACAGAACCACGTCTTTTGAACAATTTGATCCGACCTTCGATGTTGCGGGTCCTTTTACGCTTGATAGCAGTTACACATTTTATGGAAAAGATGAAGGCGATGATTCGGATGTTAATATCCAACAATTTGTTTTTGACGCAATAAACGCAGCTGATCCAACCGTTGATTTCTCAGACTACGATCTTGACAGTGATGGTTACGTGGACAATGTATATTTTATTTATGCCGGTTACGGACAAGCATCCGGTGCTCCGGCAAATACTATTTGGCCACATCGATGGGCATATTGGGCCAGCACATTAACTGTAGATGGAAAAAGAGTTTACGATTACTCTACTTCAAATGAACTTTACGGTACATCGGGTACAACAAGAACTAGCATTGGCGTTATTTGTCATGAATTTGGACATGTCTGTGGCTTGCCCGATTTCTATGATACAGATTATACGGGTAGTGGCGGCAATTGCGGTGGTCTCGGTGACTGGGACGAAATGGCGGGAGGCGCATGGAATTATTCCGGTCGTCGCCCTCCGATCTTTAACGCTTGGTCACGGATGTACTTGAGATGGGCGAGCCCGGTAGCGCTTAACGGGGTTGAAAGCGTGACCCTAGATTCAGCATATACCAGTAATGATATCCGTTATTTTATGTCGCCGACAAACGATGAATTCTTTATGATGGAAAATCGGCAGCAAGTTGGTTTTGATGCGGGTATCCCCGGACACGGATTGCTTATTTTTCATATAGATATGAATTCCAGCAGATGGAATAACAATTCACTGAATTGCGATCCATATCGTCAGGCTTTTGATCTTGAAGAAGCTGATGGTTATGGGAATATATCAGCATCATATATTAATGCGGGTGATCCCTTTCCCGGTACCAGTGGTAACACATCTTTCTTGGATATAGGATCTCCCAATGCTTTGGATTGGGCGGGAAATATTTCTCGCAGTCCGATTCGCGGTATTCAGGAAACTTTAGGGGTTATTACATTTAATTTCGGAGATGAACTCGTTGATAAACCAAGCAACGTGGTAATGACCGCCGTCAGTGAAGATTCTGTGACGATCAGCTGGAACCTCAATGATGATGCCGATTCGGTCATGATCCTTTGGTCGACCAGTGGTCCTGTCGGTTATCCCGAAAGTTTACATGAGTATGATCTTGGTGAAACTGTATCAGGCGGCGAGGTCGTTTATAAGGGTATCGACACCGTTTTTTATCACGTCGGTTTGCAAGCGGGAACGACTCAGTATTATGCCCTTTACTCTTTCAATGACAGCTCTTATGTTTATTCGGATAGGGTCAGTGGTTCGGCAAAGACCGCATCGCCTGTATTTTATGAAACGGATTTTTCAGAAGGATTGCCCGAAGGTTGGGTGATCTTTGATCGTTACAATAACGGGTCTTTCTCAATGGATAATCCCGAAGGAAGGGTCTTGACCTCTACGACCGCTGACAATGGCTTTATGGTTATGGATTCGGAACATGCCGGTGATGTGCAGATCGATGCTGAATTGATCACGCAATCATACAATTTTGCACTAAGTCACTCAGTTGTTTTAAGTTTTGAACATCGCCTCGAAGTGAACAGTTTGACACTTGCAAGAATCCTCTTTACGGTCAATAATGGACTTACATGGTTTGTGGCGGCCAGCTGGACTCAAAATACGGTTGATCCTCTTCGCACAGAACTGGACCTAAGCGCCGATGTTAGAGGGTTCCGCGATGTAAAATTCAAGTTCAATTATCGTGGTACCAATGAAAAATATTGGTGTATTGATGATTTTAAGATCTCTGCCGCGCAAGATACGGGATTGTCTGCCGGTTTCCATGCGGCAAATATATCCGGCTCAAAACCTTTGACGGTCAATTTTATGAATACTTCGGTCTCGGGTCCCGACAGCATTGATACTTATATGTGGGAATTCGGCGATGACGGTAATTTCTATTATGAAAAAGAACCGGTTCATACCTACACCAGATCAGGGGTATATTCTGTATCACTTGCTACTCAAAAGAGAAGTAAGAGCTCAAATTGTTTTAAAGAGAACTATATTGAAGTGTTCAATAATGCACCTGTGGTAATAAATGAAGAGGATACGCTGGATGTTCGGAAAAACGCACCCAACACATTCAATTTGAATCAGTTCTTCATGGACCCGAATGGTGATCCTTTAACATACAGTTGGTCGGGGAACTCTTCAAATTTGAATGTTTCTTTACAAGATGATTCACTGATCGTTTTAACTCCGGGCTCGGATTATCTTGGAACGGAAACGGTGACATTTGTTGCCAAAGACAATGAAGATGACAGTACGAGTCATACGGTTGATATTTGGGTGAGTGAGACAGGAATAGTGGATGCAATGCCGGGTGATTTTCGTTGCGATCAGAATTACCCAAATCCATTTAACCCAAGTACATCAATACGCTACCAATTACCCGAGAATAGAAATGTAAATCTAAGCATTTATGATCTCAGCGGTCACAAGATCCGCACTCTGATAAATGGTATTCAAGATGCCGGATATTACACCGTTCAATTTCAAGCAGGTGATCTGCCGAGTGGGGTTTATATATATCGTTTAACGGCGGGGAATGATGTGCAGACGATGAAGATGATTCTGATGAAATAAAGATTAAAGATAAAAGTAAAAAGAAAAAAGTAGGAGCTCCGGTGGAGCTCCTTTCTTTTATGGCACACTTTTGTCTTTAAACTTTAATCTTTTGTCTTTCCATTTTTGGTATTCGAAAATGGACACACTTTCATACACACACCGCAATCGGTTCCGATGCGTTTCCAAACCTCATAACATTTCTCGCCCGTAGTCTGCCAGTAGTGGCGTCCACCGTCCTCAGAGGACGCATCTGCGGGTATAGCATGTCCCAAACATGCCTTTTCGCACAGATGACAGGTCTCGCAGAATTTGCGGATCCCGAAGTCCTGTTTTTCATCAGGGACGAGCTCAAGATTGGTTGTAACAGCACCCAATCGGACTCGCGGACCGAACTCTTTGGTCACCAGAAAACCAATACGACCAAGTTCACCAAGACCCGCTTCTTCCGCAAGCGACGGAAGAGGAAGAAGATAATTTGCGTCCATATGATTGCGGGCTTCGTAACCCAGTCTACGTAAATAATAAGCCAGGATCATCCCAATGATAGAGATCTTTACATAAATTCGTGAAACCTCAATATTTTCCTCAATTGCCGGCGCCAGATCGATCTTGTTCTTTTCCATTTCAACCGCAAAAACAATGGCAAAACCATGGTCGACATCAACGGCCTCGCCGTAATTTTCCGGCTTGCGTCCGCGATGAGAATAAAAATGGTCCTTGTTTATCTTGGCAATTCCGATCAGGTCAGCACCGTATTCCCTTGCTGTTTGTTTTAAAAATTCAGTGATTTTTTCCGGTTCTACAGGAAGTCTTTCGGAAGTTGGCAAGCCATCAGATAAATGATTGATGTCTGCAAGAAAAGAAAAAGCGGCGTCAACGAGATTGTTTTTAACAGGATCGATTACGGGGTTCTCTTTTAGTCTTTTGGAAAGCTCGCGAAGATGGTCGTCGATCTTTTTATTTTCGGGATGGCGCTCATAATAATCACGATAAGCATCTGAATCCGGGCGCAGGGCTTTACGAGCAAACATGGTGTCGCGTTCGTCAAAAATTTTCATGATTAGCCTATTAAAATTGTATCAGAAGAGACAAGGCATGCCTTGTCTTTACAAATGTAATTTAAAATTAACTTTAAAACGTTAATAAATCAGTCAATCAATCCCAATAGTATCACGTAATCGTTGTACCGTTGCAGCTGCGATCATACGTGCTTTGTCCGCGCCTTCTTTTAGAATGCGGTCAATGTGGGAAGGATCTTCCATAAGTAGATCGTATTTTTCTCTCATAGGAGAAAAATGGGCGTCTATGATATCAAAAAGTTCTTGTTTTGCATGTCCCCAACCCATGCCTCCGGCCAGATAGCGTTCTCGTGCAATGCTTTGTTCTTCGGGAGTTGCAAATAATTTATACAGACTAAATACATGGGATGTATCCGGATCTTTGGGTTCATCGACTTCCTGGCTGTTGGTCACGATCTTCATAATGATCTTGCGTAATTTCTTGGTAGGCAGAAACAAGGGAATAACATTGTCGTAACTCTTGCTCATCTTGCGTCCGTCAAGACCCACAATGACCTGAGTCGTTTCGCTGATGACAGGTGCCGGAACCGTCAGGATCTCTTTACCGTAAGCGTGGTTAAGCGACTGAGCTATATCCGCGGCGATTTCCACATGCTGTTTTTGGTCTTTTCCCACAGGAACGATATTGGTATTGAACAAGAGAATGTCTGCAGCCATCAAAACAGGATAAGTGAAAAGACCCATATTAACACCGGCATCCGGATCGTTTCCCGCCAAAGTGTTTTCCTGAACAGACGCCTTATAGGCGTGGGCTCTGTTCATCAGTCCTTTGGAAGTAAAGGCCATCAGAATGGTGGTCAGCTCAAATGTCTCCGGTACATCGGATTGACGGTAGAACATCATGGTATCGGGATCCAGTCCGCAAGCCAGCCACGAAGCGGCTAATTTATGGGTCAGTTCTTTCAATATAGCCGGATCTTTTATGGTGTTCAATGCGTGATAATCTGCAATAAAATAGCGCGAATCATAATGTTCCGCGAGCTCAATGGCGGGTTTAATGGCGCCAAAATAATTACCTATATGAAGGATGCCTGATGGCTTGATCCCCGTTAAACAAACTTTACGGCTCATGATTTTTCCTTTTCAATAAGCTTGTCGATCGAATAAATGCCTTCCAGCATTCGATCCAGTTTTTTTGAATAATGCGGTGTTGCCGGATCAAAGCTATTCAACTTAACTTCGCCCGATGAATGAATAAATTCAGGTGAACGCCGCATGATGGCGACATGGGTAATATTACCTTTATCGTTCTGAAAGAACGCCAGATCGCCGGGTTTCGCGGTTTTCATTTCCACGGGATATTTTTTCAAGACCTTGATCTGCTGAGAAGCATCACGAGGTAATTGGAGGCCTGCAACATTAAAACACATTTGGGTGATACCCGAACAGTCACACCCGTTTTCTGTCTTACCACCCCAAAAATAGGAGCACCCCAAAAGTTTACCAACAGAACATAAAATAATATCACGCGGATCGCTGACGGTTAGCGTTTTTTGTTTAAGATATCCGGTAGAACCATCAGGCATTAGGACTTCATATATATTGTTATCATTCTTTAGGTAGGGAAAAGAAGCACCCATAGCGGCAACAGCTTTGCGTAGTGCTTTCATTTCAGCAGTTTTAAATATTGAGAGAAAAGGCGTATGGATCATAAGTTTTGGAAGTGAAGCAATCATTTTTCCCATTTCTTCGCTTAAATCAAGAGTTGAAAAATTTTGTGCCCAGGCTTCATAGCCGTCGGGAGTACGTAATTGGATCCAGTCGCCTTTCTGATCCAGAACGTCAACGATTTCCCACATAGTACCCTGTGTCACTAACTGGGATGAAAAGCGTGCTTCTTCATACATATTTGCAAAAGGGGTTTTAATGATCTTTTTCATGTCAGCCTCTTAGAATAAAATTAAATATGCAAGGCCACCGAGTAATCCACCAGCGACCGTATTTGATAAGTTAACGACATCATTTGTGATTTTGCGATGTCCACTGACAAGAGGAATATTTTCGTTATCACAATGATGTTTCTTTTCCGTTATTTTTTTACAAGTGGGACATTGATACTGTGCCTGAATGGTTGCGCCAAGTAAAGAATCTACAAAAGCTCCGATCAACCCGACAGCACTAATGATCCACACAGCTGTCCAGGACATTTCAATATTGGTAAAATATTGCAAAGAAAATTTTCCTGCAATAGCAATCAGGAATGACCCCATAAAAGCACCTGTTGTTCCAATAATGGTCAACCCGCCGGAGGTGCCTTGCGGGACATGTTTCCATGTCAGGATACTGACCGGTTGATGTGTGCTGAAAGCACCGATCTCTGTGCCCCAAGTATCAGCTGTTGCAGCTGCGATTGCTCCCAGAAAGATCAAATACCATAAAATTTCCAGATTCGGCCAGATTGGGGAAAGGAAATGCCAACACATAGTAGCGATCATTGCAACACCACCATTGGCAAACACCTGATAAATATCACGTTTTCCGGTTTTTTCAAAAACCGTTTCCAATTTCTTTTTATGTTTTTTCCCCACTTTTGTCAAGAGTGTAGAGCAGAGAAAAAAGATTATTACAGGTATCATCCATTCCATACCGCCCAGACCAAATACAACTGTCCCAAGTAACCACGCACCCATAGCGCCTGAAAGACTTAAGGCTTTACTTCTATAGGCAAGATAGGCTATAGCAATCGTTATGCCCATCCAAAGCATCAGGTGAAGCTGGAATTCCGGCGTGCCGTTATAAAGGGCATCTAAAATGACACCTGCTCCTATTGGGACCATGAGATTATCGGTCCCTTTATGAGAGATCGTTTCTGCTCCGGCGGCAAAAATAGCGGCAAAAAACCCAAAACTTAATGCCGTGAACCATGTAATGGATTGATCAAAGATCCCACGGAATATTTTCATACTAATGACAGCCACCACAAAAGAGACCAGAAACATTGCGGCTGAACCCTGGAGTGATTTTTTATCAGTTAAAACCGTAAACAACAATGGTTTTTTTCGTGATTCTCCCACCCAGCTTGCAACCGGATCTCCAAAGGCCATGATCAGCATGGCAGTTTGCAGAATTGCGGGATCTTTATGCCAGAACCAACAGACGAGAATGAAAAAGGAAATAGGGAAGTAGACCGTTCCGTAAGAGATACGATCGGTCTCATGGATCCCTTTAAGCAAATTCATTTTGACAGCAAGAAAATTCATGATCCCAAAAATGAGTGCTACCAAAAGAACGGGAAGTTGGGTTTTAAAAATAAAAGGAGCAAAACAAACCAGACATCCCACCAAAATATGAACCAAGCGACGGGTTGTATGAGGATGTATATTTAATTTTTTAAGTAATAAATCTGCCAGACCGAGTATACCGACAATACTTATTGTAAAGACAAAGAACAATCCCCAATCTGTGCCAAAAATAAAATCCATTAGTTACACCGAATTTAGTGTGAGATATTACAAGAATTTCCCTTTACTTGCAAGATGGAAATAGAGTTAACTGACCAGTAGGCAGTAAATGGAAGTTAGAAGAAGAATTTATTTAATTTGTTATAATGATCAAAATCTCAAAAATTCGTCTCACGTCTCACGTCTCACGTCTCACGTCTCACGTCTCACGTCTCACGTCTTTGATATATTCCTTTGAATTAATGCAAATTCTCAATAAAATTGGTGCACGGGTAGGGAGCTTAAGATGTTAAAATCAATCATTATCGGACTAATTCAAAATATTGCCATTCTTTTATCTTTCACTTTGATCTATGATTTTTTCTGGGCTAAAGACGAAAACATCAAAAAAATATCAGGGAAGATATTTGCCGGTATACTTGTTGGATCCATAGCTGTTATTGTTATGTATTTGCCATGGACCATGCAGTCCGGCATTGTTTTTGACAGTCGTTCGGTACTTTTATCTATTTCGGGGTTGTTCTTTGGTGGTATTCCCACGATCATAGCGATGTCCATAGCAGCCATATATCGAGTTATTATGGGCGGAGATGGTATGTGGATGGGCTTGGCCGTGATTATCAGCTCGGGATTTATCGGCTTGACCTGGCGTATATTTTTCCCGCCAAGAAAGATCAAGAAACCTTATTATAATATTCTATTATTAGGACTTATCGTTCATACTGTCATGTTTCTTTGTACGCTTCTGCTTCCCGGGGAGAGTATTCTCAGTACGATGAAATTCCTTCTTTTACCCTTGATCTTCGTATATAGAAGGAATACAATGCTTTTAGGTATGTTAATGTTAAAACGCTGGTCGGTCTGGCAAAACCAAAGGGCTCTTGAAAAAGAGGAACAGCGTTACCGAACGCTTTTTGAAAATGCCGGAGAAGCGATCCTTGTTGCAGAGGGCGGATATATTCGTTTTGCTAACAAACGCCTAAGTGATCTTACAGAAGTTTCATATGAAGAAATATTGTCGAGACGATTTACGGCTTTTATTCATCCGGACGATCGTGAATTTGTAATGAGCATTCACAATAATCGCACTCATGATATTGACGCACCAAAACACTATTCATTTCGCCTCCTTACTCGCTCAGGTGAGACAAAATGGATTCAGATCAATTCAGTATCGGTAGATTGGAATGAAAAACCGGCAAGTTTGAGCTTTTTAAGTGATATAACCACCAAGCGTGAAGATGCCCGTCAATTGGTCTTAGCAAAGAATAAAGCGGAAGAAAGCGATCGCCTTAAAACCATCTTTCTTGCAAATATGAGCCATGAAGTTCGTACACCCATGAACGCCATACTCGGTTTTTCTGATCTTTTGGGTACTGAAAGGTTAAGCAAAAGCAAACAAGCCCACTATTTAAAGATGGTTCAAACGGCCGGGAAACAGCTGCTAAATATTATTAACGATATTGTTGATACTTCAAAATTGGAAGTAAATCAATTAAATATCAGCAAGCAGGATTGTAAACTGAACGAAATTTTCAATCAAAGTGTTGAGGTCTTTTTAAATAATCCGCTTTATCAGGAAAAGACAGATGTCGAACTAAAACTGGACTTACCTGAAAATTGTGAGAGCGTCCAAGTGCATACGGATCCCTACCGTATTCAACAGGTTTTAGATAATTTTCTAAACAATGCAATTAAATACACGGACAAAGGAACAATAGTTTTTGGCTGTGAAATAAAAGAAAGTGAAGATTATATTAATATCAGACCTTACGTAAAAGATACTGGGATCGGGATCCCCGAAGAGAAAAAACATATTATTTTTGAGCGTTTTCGCCAGGTTGAAGAAAACCAGTATAGAGAAGGTGTTGGCTTGGGGCTTAGTATTTCAAAAGGTATTATTGATCTGATGGGTGGAGAGATAGGTTTCGAATCAAATGCCGGCAAAGGATCTACTTTTTACTTTATACTTCAGCTTGATAAGATTAAGGAATCCACCAGTTCCAAGAAAACAAAGCAAGCTAATATCCCCGATCTTGAGAATAAACATATTATGATCGCTGAAGATGATATGATATCTTACTATTTGATCAAAGAATATCTTCAGGAAACAAAAGCAAGAATTTCACATGCTTTTGATGGTGAAATATTATTGACATTGCTCGAAGAAAAATTACCGGACATTCTCCTTTTGGATATCAATATGCCTAAGAAAGACGGTTATGCTTGCCTCGAGGAAATTAAGGACAAAAAATATAAAATGAAGATTATTGCACAGACCGCTTATGCCATGGAGAATGAAAAAGAGCACTGTTTGAAGTCGGGTTGTGACGGATATGTCTCAAAACCAATTGACCCGGATACCCTTTTTGCTGAGATCGAACATGTACTGAGTGTCAAAAAATAAGCAGGCGGTTCTGTTATAGCACGCGATAAGAAAGAGAACTGAAATTTGATATTGAAATGAAAAAACAACAAGAGATCATTTGGGCTGTGATCGGCGCGGGCCGGGTTTGTGAAAAGAAGAGTATGCCGGCCATGAAAACAGTACCGTATTCGAGTGTAAAAACCGTCATGCGACGGAATGAAGAAGCATGCAAAGATTTTGCGTTCCGTCACCACATTCCCAATTGGACTCTTGATAGCAAAGACATATTTAATGATTCGGAGATTAACGCTGTCTACATTGCCACGCCGCCGAATACACATGCTTTATATGCAATCAAAGCAGCCAAGGCGGGTAAGGCCGTCTATGTAGAAAAACCGATGGCACGGGATCATGACGAATGTTTGAGCATGATCTCCGCATGTCGTGAAGCAGATGTTCCGCTTTTTGTTGCATACTATCGACGTGCCCTACCGCATTTTTTGAGAGTGAAAAAGCTTTTGGATCAGGGGAAATTAGGATTATTAAAGTCAGTTCGAATAAATTTTAACCGTAGTCCGCGAATTGATGAGATTGAAAATCCCGAAAATATCTGGCGATTACAACCAAAGATATCCGGCGGCGGACATTTTCATGATCTGGCATCCCACCAATTGGACCTGATGGACTTTCTTTTCGGTCCCATTATGGAAGCAAAAGGTAAAGCCGAAAACAAAGCAGGACTTTATGAACCTGCAGATACCGTGTCAGCGGAAGTTACTTTTCAAGATGGTTTAAAAGGATCCGGTGCCTGGAATTTTGTTTCCCCAGAATTGGATGTTAAAGACGAAATAATCATTATTGGCGAAGAAGGGGAATTGCATTTTTCGACTTTTGCCCATGCAAGAATAGAAGGCATTTCCGCGAGCATGGGGCAGATATCTGAAGAGACGATCTTACCGCAACACATTCAGGAACCACTGATCCGGACGATAGTATCAGAATTACGGGGCGAAGGGAAGTGTCCCAGTACCGGGGTCAGCGCCGCCAGAACAAATAGAATAATGGATATAATTTGCCCATAATAAATATATTTTTTGTCTAGACAAATCGGGAGAAAAACAAGATGATGGAAAAACTGTTAACATATAATCCTATACTCCTGGCATTGTTGGGAACCATTTTTACTTGGTTCATGACCGCCGCCGGTTCTTTTATGGTTATATTCTTTAAGCAGATCAATCAAAAATTATTGAATTCCATGCTTGGTTTTGCCGCGGGAGTCATGATAGCGGCATCGTTTTGGTCGTTATTGGCACCTGCCATTGATATGGCTGAGGCCAATGGACAGAATCCATGGCTGGTAGCTGTAATTGGTTTCCTTTTGGGGGGCGTGAGTCTTTTGGGTATTGATAAATTATTGCCTCACTTACATATGGGTTTACCGACCGAAAAAGCAGAGGGTATTAAAACATCCTGGGAGCGCTCTATCCTTTTGGTGCTGGCAATTACATTACATAACATACCCGAAGGTCTTGCTGTAGGTGTTGCCTTTGGTGCATTGTCTCACAATCCCACTATTGGTGCATTAACCGGTGCGATCGCCCTAGCCGTAGGTATTGGCTTGCAAAATTTCCCGGAAGGTGCGGCCGTATCTATCCCATTACGTCGCGAAGGCATGTCCCGTTGGAAAGCATTCAATTATGGACAAATGTCAGGTGTCGTAGAACCTATTGCCGGAGTTTTGGGGGCACTTCTGGTTCTAAAAGTTACATCTCTGCTTCCTTATGCTTTAGCTTTTGCGGCCGGTGCGATGATCTTTGTGGTCGTGGAAGAATTGATACCGGAATCACAGCGGGGTGATGAAACGGACTGGTCTACCATCGGTGCAATAATTGGTTTTGCAACTATGATGTTGCTGGATGTTGCTTTAGGTTAAAGGAGGAAAATATGTCTAAAAAAGAACACCATAACCGACCGGATCTTATTGGTGAACATCGCATGGGTGATATGGGTCAGCTCATATCTTTCATTCTATTTATTCTGGTTTGGATGGGCGACAGCTTCATTTTTAAAAAGACAATATTTTTAAATGATATCATTTCTTTGTATATCCGTATTCCTTTGGCGATAATCGCAATTAGCATCTCTCTTTACCTTGTAAAAACAAGTATATCGATTATCTTTGGTGAGAAACGGGACAAGGCTGAGGTCGTTCGCAAAGCGATCTATAGCAAGATGCGGCATCCCATGTATGTCTCTGAGATCTTGATGTATTTTGTTTTGCTTTGCCTGAACCTTTCTCTTGCCGCAGCAGGAGTTTGGCTGTTGATCATTATCTTTCTTTATGGGATCTGTCGCTATGAAGAAAAATTACTGATAGAACATTTCGGAGATGAATATAAGAAATACATGAAAGAGGTTCCCATGTGGATACCTCATTTAGGAAAGAAGAAATAAAATGCTGAAAATATCAATTGTCTATGACAACACAATACACCAAAAAAACCTGACATCCGACTGGGGATTTGCTGCTTATATCGAAACCGATGAAAAGCACATTCTCTTTGATACCGGTTCCGATGGATATATACTTCTCGAAAATATGAAACGAATGGGACTGGATCCCAAGGCCGTCGATACGGTCTTTGTCTCACATAATCACTTTGATCATATCGGCGGTCTTGCCGCTTTTTTACGCGAAAATCCGGATGTCAATGTTTATTTACCTGAATCTCTTCGTGGCGTTAGACATGCTAAAAATGTTATACATGTCAATAAACCACTAGCTATCACCAATACGCTTTATTCAACCGGTGAGCTAAAAGGGATAGAACAATCGCTAATTATTAAAACACCCCAAGGCCTTGTGGTTATTGCAGGGTGTTCACATCCCGGATTGGATAATATTATGAAAGCGGCCGATAAACATGGTAAGATCCATATGATAATCGGTGGTTTTCACGGCTTTGATCAATTTAACATTCTGGAAAATGTCGATTTTGTTTGTCCAACACATTGCACCCGTCATATTAAAAAGATATCCGAACGTTTTCCGGAAAAATTCATTCAGGGTGGTGTTGGGCGCTGTATCGAAATCCCCTTTAAGGAAAATATATGAAAACCTATCTCGAATGTATTCCCTGTTTTGTAAAACAAGCTCTTCGGGCAGCCCGGTTATCAAGTAACGATGAACATGAGATCAAAGCACTGATGGATCGTATTGGATGCAGGATCAAGGACATTACTTTGGACCAAACGCCACCTGAAATGGGACTGATCATTTATGATGAGATCCATAAGATCACAGGTATTGACGATCCATATAAGAAAGAAAAGAAAGCTCACATCAAAGAAGCAAAGTGTTTATATCCAGAGCTTAAGAAGAGATTGCAGTTATCTGATGGCCCACTGTTAATGGCGGTACGTATTGCAATCGCCGGTAATGTTATGGATCTTGGGATGGATAAAAAATTTCATATTGAAAATGATCTTGAACTAATCCTTGAAAGAGAATTTGCAATTTGTGATATTAATGAATTCAGAGATAAATTAAATAAAGCCGAACATATACTGTATCTTGGGGACAATGCGGGTGAATCCGTATTTGACAAGATCCTGATTGAAACTTTGGCCAAGCCTGTCACCTACGTGGTACGAGGCAGAGCTATTATCAATGATGTAACTATGGAAGATGCAATAGATTCCGGATTGGATGAAGTTGCCGAGATCATTTCTTCCGGTTCACCGGCGCCTGCTACGATATTAGATCTATGTAATGAAGATTTTTTAAAAAGATTTAAACAAGCAGATATGATCATCAGCAAAGGGCAGGGAAATTATGAAGGTCTTTCTGACACGGATCGGCCTGTGTTTTTCCTGCTGAAAGCTAAGTGCCCCGTGATCGCCGGTGATATTGGCGTAAAAGAGGATGATATTGTTTTAAAGGCTGCCGGGATAAAATCATGAGCAAAATAAGCAGAAAAAGTGATGGTCGTCACATTCTGTGAATTTTTCGTGTAAAGATTGAAGTTGTAGGATTTTTAAACTAAATTAGTCAATTAAAATGAGACAGGATTATGATCGCCGTTATACAACGCGTACACAAAGCAAATGTCACCATTGATGGACGAACCAGCGGACGCATTAATGCGGGGCTTGTAATATTGCTGGGTGTTGCTAACGGTGATACGAAGGCGGATGCCGATTTTCTGGTTGACAAGATAAGCGGATTACGCGTTTTTTCCGACGATGAAGGGAAAATGAATATTTCCATAAAAGATATGGGAGGGTCCGCGCTGGTGGTTTCACAATTCACGCTTTGCGGGGATTGGCGGAAAGGTCGCCGTCCCAGTTTTACCAAAGCTGCCAAACCGGATGAAGGTAAAGAGCTATATACGTATTTTTGCAAAGTATTGAAGGCATTTGGTGTCCCGGTAGAAACCGGAGAATTTGGCGCCATGATGGATGTTGCCCTTATAAACAACGGGCCTGTTACATTTGTGTTGGACAGTAAACAAAAATGATCGATAAAGAGGAAACAATGAAAAAGAAGATTCGTGTTGTTTTAGCAAAACCCGGGCTGGATGGCCATGATAGAGGTGCGAAGGTTATTGCCAATGCCCTGCGTGATGCCGGGATGGAAGTGATTTATCTTGGATTGCGACAAACCCCGGAGATGATCGTAAATGCCGCCATTCAGGAAGATGCGGATGTGATATCCCTTTCTATTCTATCGGGAGCACATATGACGATTTTCCCTAAGGTTCTGGAATTGCTGAAAGAGAACGAAGTGGACGATGTCTTAGTCGTTGGCGGTGGTGTTATTCCAGAAGAAGACATGAGCGAATTGAAAAAAATGGGGGTTGCGGAACTCTTTGGACCGGGTACACCAACGACGGTAACCATTGATTTTATCGAAAAATGGTTCAGGGACAGTCCGCGTAACGCATAGAATTTCGGGGGCGAAATGAAGGCGACGAAGACGACAATGAAACAGTGGCCGGTAGATGACCGGCCGCGTGAAAAATGTATTCAGCAAGGTGTTGAAACCTTAAGTCATGCCGAACTGCTGGCGATATTATTGCGATCCGGCACAAAGCGATCTTCAGCTTTGGATATTGCAAAACAATTGCTTGAAGAGAATGACGGTCTTTTACAGCTTGGGATGATGACAACAGGAGCTCTTTCGAAGTATCACGGAGTGGGTCCCGCAAAAGCGACCACACTAAAAGCGGCCTTTCAATTGGGTGCACGTTTTCACGAAGTATTGAAAACGAAAGAAACACCGGTGATCACCGGACCGGAAAGTATTGCAAATGCCTATGGTGAGCGCATGCGTCTATTGCAAAAGGAAGTATGCAAAGTTATTCTGCTGAATCGGGCACATCGTGCTTATCGGGATATAACTATTTCCATCGGCAGTATTTCCGCATCCATCGTGCATCCGCGTGAGGTGTTTAAACAGGCCATTGATCATCTTGCCTCGGCGATCATCTTGATGCATAATCATCCCAGTGGAGAATTGAAAGCAAGTCGTCAGGACATTGAAATCACCAAGACTATTTATCAGGCTGGTGAGATATTGGATATCCCTTTATTGGACCATATCATTATCGGTCATTCCGGATATCTGAGTTTGCGGGAACAGGGACATATGGAGTAAATTATGGAACAATTAAATTATTATGAAGACAATCAATCCGTTCTTAAGCATCTTGAAAAGAACGAAACGAACGTCGCTTTGGAAAAAGCAAAATTATTATTGGACAAATATCCGAAAGATGCCCTGATCTGGTTTTCAATGGGTTTGTGTTATCACCAAAAAGAAGATATTTTTCAGGCCATTGATTGTTTTACACGGGCGTTGAGTTTTGATCCGAGTTTTATTTCTGCGGCAGAAATGTTATTGAAACTGAACAAGGACAATTACTCGCTTGGAGAATTAAAATATATCTACAGTTTGATCATTTCTTATAAAGACGGCACCGATGAGATGTATAATTTTATTCAAAAATTTAAGGACACGGCAATAATCTCAAAATTATCTATTCCCAATATTGGACAGGATAAATTAAAAACTGAGGACTTGCCGGGTATTGATAATAATGCCTACATCCAGCACTTGATAACCGAAATGGATAAACCTGACTCAAAAAATTATCCTGAGACTCCTCCCCGCAAGGAACTTTCCATTGTGCCGGAACAGCAATTTGTCCCGCCACCCAAGAAAAGGATACCGGTTCAAAACAATAAAAACGATCAAAGTACCCGCTATGGAATTGAAACCCTGACCATGGCAAAACTATATATTCGACAAGGGTTATTTGAGCAGGCAATGGGTATTTTGTTGAAATTGCAGCAGCGCGATCCCGGATCAGAATTAGTAAAGGCCGAAATCGAGCATGTAAAACAACTCATGAATGACGAAAAGAAGGAATCATAATGAACAGTCTGCGCTTGAAACGATTACGTAAAAGAATGAAACATGATAAAGTAGACGCAATGTTCGTCAACTCCACTTCAAATCTTAGATATATTTCCGGTTATTCGGGTTCTAACGGTATATGCTATATTACAGCAAATGACGCATGGTTTTTTACAGATTTTCGTTATAAAACGCAGAGTGCCGCAGAAGTGAACAATATGCATATTGAAGTACCTGTAGGAAAAGATCTTTTACAGGCAATGAAAGAGAAGGGCTGTGTTAAAATATCTGATATGATCGGTTTTGAAGGCAATCACCTGAGCTTTGAGCAATATGATAAATTAACAAACCTTTATCCTGATAATAAATTTGTTAATAAAGCGCAGTTGATGGAAGAACTGGCTTCAGTAAAAGAAGACGTTGAAATTGAATATTTTCGGGAAGCGGCCCGCATTACGGATGCCGCTTTTAATGAATTGCTTAATGAGATCAAACCCGGTATCTCAGAGAGAATGCTGGACGCCAAGTTATCCTATATCATGAAAAGTTTGGGATCGGAAAAGGATAGTTTCGATACGATCATCGCATCAGGGGTCAATGGTTCGCGGCCTCACCACAGTCCGACAGAAAAGCTTTTGCAGAAGGGCGAGTTCGTTACCATTGATTTTGGTGCAATGTATAAGGGATATCACGGAGATGTAACACGAACGGTCTACCTGGGAAAAGCTGATGAAAAACAACGCGAGATCTATGCCATCGTTCTTGAAGCTCAGGAGCGGGCTTTAGCCGGCATCCGTCCGGGAATAACCGGAAAGGCGATTGACGCACTCGCGCGTGATTATATTAGCTTAAAAGGATATGGTGAATATTTTGGACACGGGCTTGGCCATGGTTTAAGTTTGGAGATCCATGCTAAACCCCGCCTTTCTTCGACCTATGATAAAGAATTAATGGTTAATCAGGTTGTGACCGTCGAGCCGGGCATCTATATCCCCAACTGGGGCGGTGTCCGTATCGAAGATGATGTGATCATTACCGAAAATGGCATTGAGAACATTACCAAGGCACCAAAAGAATTACTTGAACTCTAATGTTGGATATTAAGATAAAAAACATCGTTTTTGACCTTGGAAATATTTTGGTGGATGTCAACTACCGACGATTTACCGATGCCATGGGTTGGGACTATGATATGTTCATGACTTTCTTTGGATCAAACTTCTTCAGAGAATTTGAAGTGGGGAAGCATAGTGAAGAAGAGTTTTTTAAAGAATTGAACAATTATATTCCATTAAAAAAAGACGATGAAAAAGAATATAGAGATAATATCCATAAAACCTTTTCTCTTCGTCCGCGAACCTGGGCCATGGTTCATTGGTTGAAAAAACATTACAATATTATACTTTTCTCAAATACCAACTCTCTGGATTTTAATGCACTTGACAAGGAGATCGACCTGAAACGCGTGATCCGTTCTTCATATGTGTCATATGCTCAGGGTTATATAAAACCCGATTCGCGGTCTTATCAGCGCCTTATTGAACTTTTCAACATTGATCCTTCGGAAACTCTTTTTGTTGATGACCTAAAAGAAAATATTGAAGGTGCAAAGAAAGCCGGATGGCATGCTGAAGTTATAGAAAATGAAGCAAGATTGTTTGAGGTTTTAGATGAATACGGTGTAGTATAGCCTGTCATTTCGACCCCTGATCGTTCGCGGTCAGCTGACGGAGTAGTTGGTAGCACAGAAGGAAAGAAAACAAAGAGCTTAAGAATACTAAGCACAGATTTCCAGTCTTCGCCCCGCGGGCTTCGCCCTTCTGGCCCAGATTATACAGATCTATCTAATTGTTCAACCCCTCCATGCGTCGGGGTTGTGAGTACTTGGAATGTCTCTGTTCCCGAGGTTACACCTCGGGTTATTTTTATGTTCAACCCCTCGGCGTAGCTCGGGGTTGTGGGAAGCGGAGGCTTGGTGGTCCCGGGATTGCATCCCGGGTTATTGTGCAGTTGAACCTCTCCAGCCTACGCCCCGAAGGATCGGGGCTTCGGTCGGCAGGCCACAAGGTCGAGGTTCTTTGGGTGATTATTTTATGGCTCGAGAAATTGAGAGGTATAATCCGATATCCCGGCGATCAAAAAATGGACCCCGATCATGTCAAAGTTTAAATATCAGCTAAATTGGCCTAATGGTAATTTTGTGAGGCTAAAATCACTATAAATTACTGAATGTTAGGATAATAGATAGGATTTCTTATTTTATAAATAAAAACATGATCAAAAAGATGTCCCCGATGTGGTTCCATAAGAACTAAAAAGAATGGTAAAAAGCGTAACAGACAGAGCTATAAATGTCATAATTGTTCGTATCAATTTCAAAGTAAATTACGAAATATAAGCAGACATCAAGATAAGCTTTTTATAGATTATTCTGATGGAAAACAAAGCCTCGAGCAGTTAGCTAAAAAGCATAATTTATCTATCAAAACAATTAGATCTAAGCTTATTAAACATGAAGTGATTATTCCTGAATATGAGCCTGCGGAGACGGTAATTATCATGGATACAACTTACTATAGACGCAACTTTGGTGTTATGGTATTTCGTGATGCTTATCAGAAGAATAATCTTCACTGGTGGTATGTTAAATATGAAACCATCATTTTATACAGACAAGGGATACAACTCCTAAAACTGAGAGGATGGAGTATTAAAGCAATCGTTTGTGACGGCAGAAGAGGCTTATTTAAAGCGTTTCCGGGAGT
>Ga0208904_1000806_pt1 | contig 23651 bp, 18 predicted proteins | sample AntAceMetag02UKB_FD_184774 | JGI IMG/M metagenome (GOLD analysis project Ga0208904, IMG submission 184774) | Saline lake microbial communities from Ace Lake, Antarctica - Antarctic Ace Lake Metagenome 02UKB (SPAdes) (version 2) | ecosystem: Environmental > Aquatic > Non-marine Saline and...
TATTTAAGCAGCAAACAAAGCCATCCTATATTTACCGGTGCTTATATGATCGACTGGCATGAAACGCTTATTAAATTTGGTTACAACCAGCAGTCGCTTATTGGTAAAAGACCAAAGGTAGTGTGTAAATGTGATTATTGCCACAAAAAACGAGTGATCACAATCAGGGTAAAATCACGTATAAAGGACGGGCAAATGTCGTGGGTTTGTCCGTCCTGCGTCGGTAAAAAAAGATCAAAAACCATCTCTGCTCAAATGCGTGACAATTGGACAAACCCAGATTATCGGGAGAACCAAATTGATAAAAAACAAAGCGACGGTTATAAACTAACCCAATCTACAAAAAGCAGACAGAGATGGGAAAACCCGGAGTACAGAAAACAAATAGAAACTGGTATAAATATTACAAATTATATTCAAAAATCGCGTACACAGTTTAAACAACAATTTAATTATTCGTCAACAACATTTGGAAATTGGTCTGATAAAATAAGCATTGTTTGTAATGCCTGCAACAATCACATAAATATTAGCCCACAAAAGCATATCGAGCATGGATATTGCCACAAATGTGGTATATCTGGTGGACAACGTGAAATCGCAGAATATCTAAACACCGTAGGTCACCAACCAATCATTAATGATAGAACACAACTTGATGGTCTTGAGTTAGACATCTTTCTACCCGCCAACCGCTTGGCCATCGAATTTCATGGTATTTACTGGCACTCGTATGACGTAAAAGAAACGCCAAAACAAAAGAAACGACACCAACTAAAAGCACTGAAAGCGGCGGATGCTAACATTACGTTATTGCAATTTTTCGATTTTGAATGGGATAACCATCGAGAAATCGTACAATCAATGATTAAAAATAAACTCGGTTTATCTAAAAAAACCAACGCCAGAGATTTTAAAGTCGCAGAAATCCCGAACAAAATTGCCGCCAAATTTTTCACCGACAACCACATCCAAGGACACAGAGTCGCAAAAACAACCCTTGCCTTACTAGATAATGATAATATAATGATGGCAGTATCATTTAGTAAGGCAAAAGATGGTTATGAAATCATCAGAATGGCAACAAAAATCAACCATATAGTACGCGGTGGTGCTAGTAGATTATTAAGCCACTTCAAGCAAGAACAACTGTGCACATACGCGGATCTTAGATATTCGTCCGGCAACGCATACGCAACCTTAGGCTTTAAAAAAATTAGCACCACACAACCAGGATATTTCTATACTAAACAAAAAGGAGTTAATTATCAGATTTTATCGCGACAACAATGTCAAAAACATAAACTAAGCAAACTCCTTGGCAACTCATTTAACCCAGAATTAAGTGAAGCTCAAAACATGTTTAATCATGGATATAGGCGTGTATGGACTGCTGGTAACTTATACTTTCAAAAATAATACAAAGAAGGATCAAAAAATGACTGGACTATGGCGACGACGAAAACCCAATCCGAATCCCACACCAGACAAACCGGTGCCCTCACCAAATAACCCAACCAAAGTACCACGACAACTACTCAAAGCCCACAACGAAGAACGATCAGGATTTGACATACGTGGGTTGTATCTAAGTCGTTCGCTATGCCAAGTAGCCCAAGCACATGCTCAATGGATGCTTGATAATAAAACAATGTCCCACACTGGCGAAAACAAATCAACAGTTGGAACACGAGTACGAAACGCTGGCTACACCGCCGTAGCTGTGGGCGAGAACATCGCACATGGTTATAGTACTATAGAATCAGTTATGAAGGGTTGGATGAATTCTAGTGGGCATCGATCCAACATTTTACGCCCACAATATATCGAATGTGGTCTCGCACAAGTTGATGATTATTGGTGTGTAGTCTTTACCGCACCACCACTAATCGGCGATAATTCCACTACCAAACCTCAATTACTATGCCCAACCCCGCTTGAATCACCAGACTGACCCTTCCAACCTGGGGCATTTTTATCCATCTTTTCTATCATAATAGAACTTATTGGGTACAACAATAGGACCACCTTGGCTCATTGGTATACCACCCAATTCCATGGTGAAAGCATCTATGTGTCGTTGAGCCGAAACATCAGGCAACTCATCTGGTGCCAACTTCATAGGCATCATTAAAGACGGCCCGCCCTGATCGGCAAAAGTTCTTTGTTGTGCAACTTGCCCAGCATCAGTAAGAATTACTGGCCCAGTCTGGCTTGTGAAATCACCATTGCTACCCACTGGAATTAGATTACCAGCATCCACGACAAAAGCATCAGACGTACCAATCAAAGCCAAGCCGCAAGCGATTACAAGATCGTCGAAGTTGCCAGCACCATCTTCAGCCTCGGTCTTATTCGTATCCCGCCCAGTCCTATCACGCTTCCGAACGTACGTTTGGAATTGCTTCAAAAGACGAGTACTGAATATCTTATAGCCTTCACCATCCTTTTCAGAGATGAAGTCCTGCAAGAATTTATTCAAAGTCGGCTTACTGGCCTGACTAGTAGAAAAGCCGTACTGGGAAACCTTCAATGCTCGTTGTGTCTTCGAATTACCGGCTGTTGGTTTATCGTTGATTTCTTTTTTACGCCAGACCCTTGGGTACATGGTGTCAAAGCGAAGACTATCGATTAAAGTATCACCACCATTATTCCGTTCAATCACCGCCAAAGCAGAATTATACCAGCGGCCAATTCTGTCAATATACTTGACTAATTCTCTTGGTAAGCAATGAGCCATAAACTCGGCAACTTGTTCCATCGTATCAACATCGAAAACTTCAATCGCACTATAATCACGGCCCTTACCGGTCGCAATATCAACACCCATCACGTAAGCGTGGGCCTTGGTCCCATGGTCAATAACCACGTTCCCACGGCGTTTTGTTGGACTAGCAACAACCGGCGTTTCCCAAATCCAAAGGCCCTCGTCTGGGTCGGTGAAGTCGAAACTGAGGTCTTCAACTAAGCCGCTAACTGGGTGCACATAGGTTTGGTAGCCCTTAACCTTTTGGACTGGGTCTTTGATTGTCGTTTGGACTTGGGCCAACACTTGCTTCGTTAGAATAGTATGGCCAGATCCAACGAACGACGCCATAATTTCCTGGTCGAACTTCCAAGCATCACCCTGTTCTTGCAGAGCATCATACTGTTCTTGTAGCCATGGCGACCAATATGGGCCGAATTTGTCTATTTCGTGTCTGTCGACGCACTTTCGGATCCCGTCGCGAGGTGCAATCCGCTTCATTTGTCGTGATAGTGGGTCTTTGTATTCGATTTTCCAGTCCATATCCCACCAGTTGACCATGATGGGATTGAAACCGTTTATTCCAGCTTCAGCATCAGTCCAGGTGGACCAGTACCAATTACCAATTCCATTAGTCTGGTGATGTACAAACGTACATCCAATGAACGAATGTCCATTTGGTATGGTAAAATCCATTAATTCCGATTCTGAATCCATTATTTCTACTATATCATCATAATAATAATCAGAATTCGCCAGTTGTTTAAGTATATTATAGCTACCATAATGCCGTTTATTATTTGGTACTCTACTCAAAAAAAATAATACAAGATCTTTAGAAAGCTTTTGGTTTTTTCGGTTTTTTCTACCAAATAAAACATTATTTTGAATCCCACACAAATTCATGTCTGTTATTGACATTTGTGCTTCTATTCTAAACTTTCGCACTAGTTCAACAGCATGTGGGATATATTCTATTGATGGTCTTGTGTTAATATAATTTTTTTGCTTTCTAGCTAAACCAAAACCAATTCTTTCATAATATTTCCTTGCTTCCCCAGATCTAATCAACAATCGCCCGTGTGGTAGGCATTGAGAAACATATGACCTATTGTTTAAATTAAATTCTTTTTCATATGCACCACGCCATTCTTCTTTACAGATTATTCCAAAATTCGATAACAATTGCCTAACTTGAACCAATAATTCAGAAGATGTTGATACTAAACCAACTTCACCATCCCTTTTCCTACTAAAACCATCGCCATCAAATAATCCCATTAAATAATGTCTTATGACGTTGGCAGAGCACTGAAACAACCGCTTGGGTATTTGTTTCAACGGTGCCTTACATCTTTCAAACCCAATCCATTCTAAAAACCTATAAACCCCGGCGGAATTATTACAATCCATCGAATATGGTTGTTTTTTGCGAATTGTGAATTTCCAACCAAACTTATTATTAAGAAATTTCTCCCTGATTTCAAGGTCGCCGCTAGCAACATTAATCGACGAGCTAGTTAGGCATCCTTCGGCTGTTATAACACCCAATAAATAAGCCAATTCTCCATCTATAGTATCAATCCGCCAACCAGTCTTATCATCAACATAATCTAGCTTATCGTTATTGCCAAAAATAAATCGACCGCGTTCTATTGGCAAATAATCACCAACTTTGAGATCGGTGGAATATGTATAATCTATCTCCCCAGTATTCTTAACCGATAATATTCTATGGGTTGTGGAAACTTCAGTTTTATATCTTCCCCTAGTTGTAATTATTTTGGTTGCTTCTTTTGGCCTTTTATAAAATTTTGTTGGTTTTTCTAAACCATCCCTACCTAGTACTTTAGGACCATTGTAATCAGCATGATAATAACCCTCGTCAAACCCATCATACTCGTCTGGTTCTAAATCCTTGATCTGGCATAGACCATTCTCTGTCCAGATATAAGTATCTGGGGCAACACAAGTGCTGATGACGATGACGTTACCACCATGTTGCAATGTTGGCCAACCAGCCGCCCAAAGTGTGTCCATACCATTAATAAATGCAGATTCATCGATAATGTTCAATGATGAGGCGTTCGATCGGAGGACTTCCGGGTGGGAGGTGAGTGATTGAATTCTGGAACCATTGGGGAAAATGATCTCATGTTCATTTTGCTTAACTGGTTTCCAAACTTCTTTCATCCATGGTGGAAGATGCTCATAGAGAAAAACAACATGGTCCCGCAGGAATCCCATCGCATCTTCATTACGACGGGAGACGATAAGAATTGTCTTATGCGGGTGGAACATGGCGAACCAGGTCGCGAATGCCCCAGAAATCTTTGAGATACCTGAATTATGAACAACAGCACCATCAACAATATAGTTATTGTGTGGTGGGACTGATATATCATAAACTTTTGCAGTTTCACCTTTTTGGGTGATTCTTTTTATTTCGCCCTTTTTCCGATTAAAAAAGAAACCTTTGGTTATTTCTTTTCTAGGTTTTTTATTAAATATTCCAATATTTTCAACAAACAATTTAAAATCGGTGCCTCCATATATTCTTAATTTAGGCATCGATTGTTCTGTCGCCGGGTAAACCCTTGAATTAATACCAAATCGCGACAATAATTGTTTAATTTGATGCAACAAACGCATTGATTCTTGACCAATGCCAACTTCATTGCAATTGCCGCCTGAATACCACCCATCGGCGGCAAACAATCTGTTTAGAAATAATGCTATAGAATCGTTTTCCCAGTCAAAAACAACATCTGGTATCTCTTTTTCTTCTCTAGTTTGCCCAGCTATTCCAAGGTCTTCAACCCATTTCCAAAATATCTTATTAGAATAATATATTCTATACGATGTTATTTTACCATCTTCATCCCTATTATGTGGTTTAATTGGTCTGCGTAAACCAAATAGCTTCGCAAAATGCTTTTGGTACTCTAACAAGTATCTCCAACATGTGTTAGTAAAATGGCTTTGGTTACTGTTACCATAATAACCGTCACCAATCATATAACCTAATAATATTGCTTCACTTTCATTAGCAACAAACCCTGTTCTTGGCCAATCACAGACTTCTAATAATCTATCATCGGTTGTTAAATTTTGTGCTTCTATTTCACCACCATATGTGAAATAATTATGATCTAGAGTCGCGACTGAGGTATGGCCAGTTTTTGATTTGACCTCACATACTTCCATTTCACCATTGTCGAAAGTCTCTTGAACTGGGACTATATCCAGCCTTTGGGTTTCATTATTGAATGAATATACCAGATCACCTTCTCGAATCAAATCAATTCGCCGGGGACCTGTTGGTGTCCATACCATTTGATCACCGCGAAAACACTGTCGGCATTTTCTGAAAATGTTAAGCCTATGCTTACGGAAGCATGTGATAGCGTGTTTTTGATAGGTGAATGGCTCGAATGGTAGAACACCGGCTGATGGGTGTTTCAGTCTACCAAAGTTGGCGAGGAACCACGACACGGATTGTTGCGATCTCCGGATGATTTCTTCTTGTTGTGGGCTCAGATTAGCCATTAAGTTTTCTCTTCAATCGTGTTAATGCTTTACGCAACCCAGGCCATCCTACTGCTTTGTTGTCCCAGTATTCATCTGCCATGATTTTATCGCTTGTATCGGATGGTTGACTGGGATTTTTGTTGATATGGTCGAATGGAATATCGTATTCTTCAAACCAGTCTTTTATTCGTTTCTCATCGCCCCTACACGTGTTGATGACGATTGTGATGGGGAGTTTTCTTACTTCCTTCATTACTTCTTGAGCGTCTTCCATCGGCTCAGGAATTTCATCTGTGTGGTGGTCTTGCTCTTTGGCTAAGGTGCCGTCGAGATCCACAGCCAGTGTGAATTTTCGGTCTTCGGCTATTGTTTGTAGTCGCATTATACCAAGTCCTCATCGATCAATTCGGATAATCTACGTATGGCTTCTTGTGGATTTTTCCACCAATCACCACCCATGCCAAATTCACCTGTGTCTTCTTCTTCATCGTCTTCTTCTGGTTCGACACGACCAATCACCTGTTGGTTATTCACATTGGTGCGACCAAATAATGATTGAAATCGACCAAAATCATCCCCTTGTAAAAAAATAGCAGCTTGTTCTTGTGGGACTTTCACCATTTTGACTGGTATTGTCACTAGGACTTGGCTTGCCATAGCATGTTGGCCACGCCCTTCTTTTTCAGACGCAACCACTGACCCTAAAGTCTTTGCTATAGAAGACAAAATAAATATCAAATGCTCTCTACTATGATTATGCTTGTGGGCATGTGGGGTTTCTTCCCAATTTTCACTATCAAAGTCATAATAATCACCGGTATTAATTATATGCCCGGCATCATACTGCGATATGACTTCAATTGCCTTCTCCAAGTTTTCATCACTTAATGTTTTAGCATTCCTCACATCTGTGTAATTCAAATTCATTTCGAACGGTAAATCAATAGCTTCCGGAGCCTCAAACATATAGAGGTTCGCATCTGGTGACCCCGCCGCGATTTTTTTGCCCCAAGTGCAAAATTCAGTCCCATATTGTCGCAGGGCATCTGTCCCATCCCTAGTCGCCGGAAAAACAGCAACACTTTGCATGGGGTAATCAACCACTTGCTCTTCATCGGTATTCAAAAAAGTATAGTATCGCATTATACACCTTAGTCTAAGCCACCGCTTGGCCCCGGTCTGCTAAGAAGCTCGTCTAACTCAGCACCTGAGGTTTGTAAGTTATTGTTTTGAATATTAATGCCCGCTTTGGTTGCGGCGATCATTTTGGCTACGCCTTCCATCACTTTGACAGCGTTGCCGTTGATGTTCGCTTTTACTTCGACGGCTTTGACTAACCCATCGACATACATCCGTGCCGGTATTTTATTGAGGGTGTGGGCATCTGTGCATGCCTTTTGTAGCATGTTGATTACATCTTGTGCTTCTTGGCGATCTGAGCGGCAGGCTTGAAGCACTTCTTCAGCCACCATGTCCATTTTGTCGAGGTATTTGCCAACTTCGGCTGCTTCTTCTTCAATGGCTTCTACTTCTAATGGGTCATAATCATCACCGTCAAAAACGCGTTGATCTTTAATTTCGGAGACTTCATCAATAGGCCGTGCCACTTTTTCATCACCGGTTATTACGGTGTTTGTTACCGGATCAATGGGCTCCGGTTTGGGCTCCGGTTTGGGCTCCGGCTCAGATTCTTGAGCTTCAATTATTTCTTCTTCGCTTGGCAGAAATTCGTCCTGCTCGTCAAGCTGGTCAAGAAGATCTTTCAGTTCATCATCTATTTCTTTGGACATGGATCACCTAGAAGATTGCAGAAATTAGATAGCCAATCGCGGTTAATACCGGGCTTGCTCATCAATTTGACGGCCATAGTCCTAATAGTATTATAGTCTTCCACGTCAGCCAATAGCTTTTCATCGATCGGTTTGCCAATATTCTCTTGAAAGAATTCAACGGCTTCTTTCAGACTATTGGGCATCGTGCGTTTTTGGGTACGTGCACTATGGCGATGCCCCGATTTTCCACCGTGTTGCATTTGTGTGCGATCCGCACGTTCACGCTTAGGTTGTACTCTATCGGCCATTGTGATATCTTGAGCACAATGGCCATCTTCATCTTGATGGCTTCGAACAGTATCTTGAGCGTGATTCACTCGTCTACGCACACGATCCCTGGCCGATTCTGGAGTAGCCTCTTGGATAAGACGATTGAAATCGTCGGCGGTGGCTGTTTTCGACTCAATCTTAGTTAGAAGAAGAGAGAAAGTCGCAAATTTAGGTGTTCCCTCAACCGAGCCACCTCCCTCTGTCTCGCCCTTCATCTCAGCTTCTAACTTTTCTAGTCGATCGTAATAATCATCGCCTTCCTTGAGATGAGCCCAGGCTATCTTACCGGCATCATCCTCTGAGTCGGCAACCTTCGTTTCAGGGTCGTCATGGTGCTCTTCCATTTCGACCTTAACGCCCTTTTCAAACTGGTCTACAGAGAAAGATACTTCTTCCCAGTCGATCCCAATTTTCTCGCCTATTGCTTTCGCATCCATGATCCATCTCCACGATGGTTATAACTAATAACAAATCCGCATTAGTATTTTTGATTATTCTTCAAAATCAATTTGAAGTCTTCGACGATCCTTAGGTTTCGCAATATTGCGATTGATTGGAGAATCGGTAAATTCAAAACTGCGGAGTTTGATAAGACGGATAAATCCTGTCACAATAGCTCGCGATAAACCTGTGCGTGCAACAAGCTTACCGATTGTACCATCATGCGGTCTATCATCATTAAAGAGCAACCATTCCAAAGCCTGAATAATCTGCATATGGTCTTCATTATAAGTGCAGATCTGCCGGGCTTCCTCTAAGAAACGAACCATCACATCACTAACAGGACGAGACTTGTTTCCAAGGTGGCTGACATATGATTGAGAATTCTTCCGGTCACGCCCCTCCTTCTTAATATAGGCCAAAATCACCGTACGGGCAATCTGGGAGTTGTGTACTACCATCCCGTTTGCCACATACGAATGTGATGGCGTATCCACTGCAAAATCAAGCAATTCATTGCTACTGGTAACAATCTGTCTAATTGGCAACCATACTAGCTTATTTTTAGTAGTGGTGTGGTTAACTAATCTATCTTTTGCAAACGTATAATCAATATCGTCAGAATAATCGGCCCAAGCTTCTAACGCTTTCTGTGCAGTTTCTATTGTGCACTTATCGGCTTTTAACAAACGACGCAACGAATTATAATTTGAATGTCCTACACCATATTTTGCATATAAGGATCTAAATCGATCATTTAAACCATAAACAAAATCACGGATATGTTTTAAATTATTGACATTAGATTGTTTCCGCCATATTCCAAAACTAATAAAAGTATAGAACATCTCTGAGTCGCGAGAAGATAATAAAAGCTGAGTCACCCCGGTTAATGTACTAGTATAATTCTTAAATTCTCTAGTAGTACGTTTATCGTGTGATATCTTGGATATAATTCCAAAATTTAACAGAATCATACGCAATTGGGCTAATAACACTTTAGAACTAGTGGTATATCCAACATTACCATTTCGTTGGTTAGAATGCCCATCTCCATCAAACATGCCTGACAACATTTTGGCTATCAATCGTCTTGGTAGGCATAGCAAACGTGGTGGTATCAACTTCGACTGAGCAGTAGAGTGCTCCCCAAAACCAAGTTGTTCCATTAATTCAATAAAGCGAACGTTGCATAGTGAAACTCGTTGGTATTCGGGTTCGTGGATAAAATTTAACCCCATACTATTATTGACTAATTTGTCGATTATCTCATCATCTATATTGTAAATCACCAATTTACCATACGAATAAGACCCCTCAGCGATATACAACCCTAAAAAGTATGCTAGTTCTTCGGTGATTTTAGGTGGGTTTACCCATTTACCACGCTTAGTTAATTGTATATCATCTAGATCACAATATTCGCCAAATTGGTTTTGCCCACAGCGAATAGCCACCAAATCGCCGGTTGTGATAGTGTGTGCTTCTGGCCATCCAACACCTTCATGATTATGGATATATAACCTATGCTCTGGTGAACATTCCAATTCATATCCACATTCAGTGGTAAAACGAAGCGTGTCTGTATAATCTCTACATTTAACAGCTTCTACTAAAGCTAACCCATCTAACCCATCAACATGAACTGGTAATCCGGCCTCAAAATGATCTCTTACTTCAGAGGCAGCTAATGGCCCATGGCAGGTGGGAATCATGGTATCAGGAGAAACACACCACATGTTAAAAACTTTGGACATACCTCGATAAATGATTGTTTCAGAACCACCATAGAGATCTTGCACCGGCTCAATAATTGGCTCGTTTGCCAATTTTGCATCACAATGAGGGCAGAGTCGACCCCTGTGCATCTTCATCACTTCATCCATGGTTTTGATACCATATTCACGTTCGCCAGGGATGTAGAGAAGAGATTTGGCGGGATGGTCCGGGCTGTAGCATGTTCGGCAATGTGGCCGTGCCCGGTACTTGTAAAGAGTTTTTTCAATTTGGACCCAGGCTGTTTGGAGAAGGTCGCCGAAAGCAGACTCTTCTTGGCCTGGATAGATTGTGTGAAGCCCTTGCTTCCGGATAATCTGGCGGATCAGTTCTGTCGCATTGGACATAATCTGATCGCGAAGCTCTATTCTAGTACACCCGGTCCAAATATACTTTGTGAGATCCCACTCGACTATTTCATTGATGAAGTAGAGCTTCCTCTTAGTAGATACAGTTTTAACATTTTGAGTACTGTCTTGTGCGGCATTTATTGTTGGTTTTGACATAACTTACTTACTTAAAAACTGAATATCAATAATGAAAAAAACAAAGAAAAGCACAACACAAGTGTTTATCAGCAAAGCATTGGCCATGCATCATGATAAATATGACTATTCTAAAGTAGATTATGTTGGTAGTAAAAATTTAGTGGTTATAATATGTCATAAACACGGCGAATTCTTGCAAACGCCAAGCAACCATTTACGATCATCAGGATGCAAAAAATGCCAAGAAGAAAAAACACGACAGATCACAGCAGCTAATTTCAAAAAAAGATCGACCCAAAAACATGGTGATCGCTATTCTTACGAATTTGTAAAATATAAAGATTCTTTAACACCAGTTATAATCGGATGCCCACCACACGGTAAATTCAGTCAGACCCCACAACAACATCTTTTAGGAAGAGGATGTCCAAGTTGTGGTAGGTTAAAAATGGAAGAACATGCCCAAAAAACAAAGAAATTACACGCTTTTGACTTTATAAAAGCCGCAAATAATCGACATAATGGAAAATATGATTATTCTGAATCGGTATATGCATCGGCCCACGAAAAAACAGTAATAAAGTGCCCCAAGCATGGTGGGTTTTTACAAACACCATCGTCCCACCTAATTGGAAATGGTTGTCCAATATGTGCTAATGAGAATAAATCAACCCCATTAGCTTTATTTATTTTAGCAGCGAACAAAAAACATTATGATAAATATGATTATTCTGAGATGAGTTATGTTAATGCTAATTCAAAAATCAAAATCAAGTGTCCAATCCACGGTCTATTTATGCAAAGAGCGTCGTCTCATCTGGTCGGAAACGGTTGTCCAAAGTGCGCAATAGATAGAATGACGGATGATACAAATTCGTTTGTCGCAAAGGCTAAAAGAACACACGGTAAAAAGTATGATTATTCTAAAACAACATACAAGCATTCATCGCTGAAAGTGGTAATAACATGCCCAACCCACGGTGAATTCAAACAGATAGCTAATAATCATACCAATGGAGGTGGTTGCCCAAAATGTTGGCAAAATATATCAAAGCAACAGTTAGAAGTTGCGAAATTTTGCGAAAGTTGCGGTATAACAACAGAGACTAACAATAGAAGTGTCATATCGCCATTGGAAATAGACATATGGATAGAAAGCAGAAGACTTGGTATAGAATATCACGGGGCTTATCATCATTCGGCAAACTCAATCGAAAGAGATAATTTTTTAAAATACCGAAATCGTGATAAGGCAAAAGCGGCTTGTGATAATAAGATAACATTGCTACAAATTTTTAGCAACGAATGGTATGATGAGAGAAAAGGGAAGATATGGCAATCCATGATTCGACACAGGCTGCAAAAATCTGTACCAACATATGCAAGAAAATTACAAATTGTTGAACTTAACACACAATCGGAAAGAGAATTTTTTAATAATAATCATCTGCGTGGGTATTGCCCATCATCTATTTGCTATGCTTTGACAAATGGGGATATGATACTAAATGCTATGAGCTTTATCAAACGCAAGTCGTACTGGGAAATCCAAAGATTTGCAACGCACACTGGGTTTGCAGTAGTGGGAGGAAAAAGTAGATTATTCAAATGCTTTAAAACAAAACAACATCCCATTCGCGTTATAACATACGCTGATTTGAGATACTCTGACCCACAATGTTATGGTAATCTAGGCTTCATATATGAAAAATCAACAGTACCAGGGTATCAATATATCAAGAATGGTGTGGTTTTGGCAAGGCAGAAATGCCAGAAGCATAAATTAAATGTTTTGTTGGCCGAGTATGATCTCAATAAGACTGAACGTGAGAATATGTTCAATAATGGGTATCGTAGATTATGGGACGCAGGGCACTTGAAATTTGTCCTAGATTTCTAATTCAAGTACTACCGTTCTCGCTTTGGACGTTCGAGGAGTTCTTTTCTAATATGGAATCTGCTTTTGACAAGTTGGGCACCATCTATACTCCCACCGGGAAAAATCACGGTGGTCTTATACCCAGCGGCGATCATGGCTTTCAACCGCAATCGTGAGTGCTCGTAGAGGTACTTGTTACTGCGAAAAAAGAAATCAAAAATCCGGCTCCGCCCACGTGAATTATGCCGAACCGCTCGGCCAACCTTTTGGATGAAATCAGATCTCAACTTCCCCCCAGTAGCAACAATCAAATTCTCACAACCGCCATCAAGGTCAAGACCTCTATTAATAATCTTACCACCAATAAGTACGTCAAACTCTCTGCGTTCGAACTCACGCAATCTTTCATTACGCTGACGTTTTGGTGTTTTACCAAAAATGAAATTGGCAGAAAGACCAACATCTCTAATAGAAGCCTCTAAATTATAGCCCAATCGTTCCCTATCAACAAGAGCTAACGTACCGTCTCCTTGATACTTCTTACAAAGACCAGCAATCAACTTGTGAAAATCTTTATTGTCCACAAGCCACTCATCATAGGCAATATCATAAGCAGACTGGTCGTGAATACTCCCCTCAAGACCAAAAGCCAACATATAATAGTCAACAGGAATAATTCTACCAATTCGTTCTAATTCCTGCCGTGATTCGGTGGCAACAATCGAGCCTAAATGTTCCTGTATCACCAATCTCTCAACCGGCTTAGCATCATCAAAGATGGTCCCGGAAAAACCATACCGACGGCGCCCCTTGAACCAATGGCGGAACATATTCTTGAACGGGTCGGAAGTAGCTTTATCCGCTTCGTCAACAAGAAGCATTTCGGCTTCTTTGATATACCGTTGTAAAGACTTAGCATTTTTCCGCCGTGTCTTATATCCTTTAAATGATACTTCCCATCGTTCAAGCTTCTTCTCGTAGGTCTTGTCAGTATCTGCCTCAGTTCTTGAGGGAACCTTCGGCGGATTGGATGGTATTGTGAGTGATTGAATAGTACCAACCACAATCCGCTGACCATTCGGCTTTTCACCAGCATAGAACAATCCAACCTCATCAATCACATCACGAAGTTCAAGCCGTTGCTTAAGCTGTTCTACCACAATCCGCTGATCGGCAACAACCACTGTGGGACAATTAATTGCTTTGCATATCCCAGCAATAATTTCTGTATTATGAGACAATATACCATTTGTCCAATATGAGTGATCAAATTGCTCCTCTATTGAAGGCCCATGCTCGCTAGCCACTTGCAAATCATAGCAATTTTCGGCAGACGATTCTAAATTTATAGACTTTATTTTAGAGAATTGCATAATTGATCCAAATGGTTGCGCAAGTTAGTGATTGTAGATGCGCCAACAATTACAAAATAAACATAAGAAGCATATTTATTATCAGCCGCAAATTGATTGCCCACTTTTTTCTTTATATCATCAATATCGTTTGCAGCAGTATAAGTGCTTTTGATTTCTATAATATGTGGTGTGGATTGACCAACCAACGATAATTCAAAATCTGGAAACATATATCGCACACAATCACTAGCAATATATCTTATACTTGGTCCACGGGACAAATTTGAAATTCTCAAATCATCGTGGCATACTTTTATAAAATATTGCTCATATCTAGATTGATAAAACATTTTACCAAACCTACTATCAGCATAACCTTGGATACGCTTTGCACATTCAAAAATGGCTCTCACTTTTTCAGGAGTGTCATGGTTTCTGTGCCATGTCTTCAGCCTAGCCGCTTTAATCTCTTCTATTTCTTCGTCGCTTTTCGTAGCCATTGTTTGTTGAAATTTTTCAACCACGGCTGGTGCTGATGGATAATTCCCATTTACTTTTTTTATTTCCAGCCCACGACGAGCATGTTCCTTCAAATCAACATGCCTCATTAATTCCTCAGATTGTAAAGTATTCTCTACACCATACCTCTTAAAATTGGTACGTTTAATCTTCTCCTTAATATCCTCATGAAGCATCGGATCGCCATTTTTTTCGGCCCAAGCACCAATACCCAGTTTCCAATTCTCCTTACCAAGCTTAGAATATTTCTCCTTATTCTCAGCCATCATCTTACTACTAGCATCACGTCGCAAACAATTCGCACACAACAAAGACCTATTCTTTCTAAATCCAGGCAATGGTCTTGTTGTTGTCGCCCCACATTCACAAACCCAATGACAATTGATAATTGATGATTGCTTCCAATTACCATTTTTCCTTTTCGACTTGCCATATTTTCTCGTAAAAGTAATCCGATACAACTCCGGAAAATGTGGTTCTGGCACCTCATCCAAACTTATATCAATAGTATCGGTCCTAAGCTCACTTTCCAACCTTTTAGGCTGTAAGCAATTTCGACATAATAATTGTGAATTTTTGCGAAATTTAGACAACACTCTAATATTGCGTTTACCACACTCCACACAATCAAAAGCACATTGTATAGTAAACATCTGACATGGATTACGTTTAGACGACCTGGCGATGTGATACTTCTTTTGTATTTCAACCCTGTCGATATTATCGATGTTTGATACATCATGCCCAGCATCATCTGGTGATATTATGATAACATCTGTGCGAAAATCAGCCATCTATCGCCACCTCATCATCAACCATCAAGTCTTTGAGCATAACCCACCCGCGCTTAGTAAACACCCTATGTTCTGGCACTCCTCTAAGCCAATGGCCAGACTCTAATTCTAATTTCATTATCTGCCGCTTATCAGTCTTATACAAAGCAGTAATATCCACCAAACCACCGGGATATTTCACACGTAATCCATCAATAGATCTATATTCTTCATCCTTAAACCCGTCAAAAAGAGTGCCAATCTCAATTTCGCCGAGTCCTTCTATGTTTATTTTTGACTCAAATGTGCAGCACTTACCGCCGCCCGTGGGGACATCTACTAAACCGCACTCAACTTTACAAGCTGCCTGAATGCCGCGAACTTGATGCGGATCGAGTATAATCCCCGGCAAAAAATCTGGCTTGATATCTTCCGGCTTCAATTTTTCATATTCCCACTTTAGCCTAGTGTCCCTAATCACCAATGGTATACCATGTTCTTTACACACACCACGCAGCATACTTAGCAAAGGCCGGGCCATTCGCTTTTTAGCACGATTGTACTTGCGATAGATACCATCCCAATTACCACGTTGGGCGGGGTCGACATAATGCCCAGGATGGGAAACGCTAAACTGAACCCATAGGATTTCTTCCTCAGCGTCTGTAATATTATCAAACCAAATCCACTGATTATCTTCTATAGTTGCTCTCATAATGATATAATACGCATAGAGGCCGGATTGATAAAAATCCGACCTCTCATATCAACTTTCTAATTCTCGTCAACCTCAACACAGGGGATATCAAAATGTACCCGCCCACAATGCTCACACTTCGTAGGCACGGCAAACGTACTGCTTGTTCCACCTTCGGTCGACCAAATATGCAAAAGACCACTCGGCATCTGAATCAATACGCAACCGGGGTCGAGAACATAAGGATTTGGCGAAGGTCCATCGATAATCGTGATATGGCCAGTATAGTCTGGCATGCCCTCCGTTCGTAAGATACGATCAAAAGTGTCAATAATCTCACCGAAGTTGTCGACAGTATACTGTTTAACAATCATTTGGTCTCCTACACAATTACGCATTTATCCGTATCGCAGTACATCGCACCTTCCGCCTCTTGGCCAAAGAAGTCAGTATAATCTGCCGGTTTCAGAGTAGCATTATAATCATCGACTTCTTTAACAGTACAAGGTTCATACGGTGCCTGAGCATAACCATGATTGGATAAAGGCAAGAAACTAATCCCCTTAAGTTGATCCTCGAACGTCCCAATAATACGTGCAATATCACCAGCTTCCTCTGGGTGGAACTTGATAGTACACGAAACTTGGTTATCGGCCCAATACCGCTGGTAATCAACAACATTAACCATCTGCTCCCACATCGAAACCTCGGAAACAGGTCTCACACGGTCATCACTGATAGCAAATTTGACAACAACAGTACGATCCTGATCCTTAACATCCGGCTCGATGTGGAACCCAGCCTCTTCCAAAAGCGGAATCAACGAACTATCCTTGGCAATACGTGCTCGCCGCCAATACGTGCAGGCTTCCGGGTGGTGAATACCAGGCGTGGTACCAACAACCAACGAAATCGTGCCACTCGGCTTAACAGAAGTCACCTTAATAGACTTCTGGATGCACAACCATTCAGAATAAAGCTCCCAGCGTCGGATTTCGTGGTATCCAGCGTCGCAGAAATCTTTTAGAACCGTTCGACGGCCAAATTTCTTGAATGCTTGCACAATACCACTTTGTGACAAACCAATTCGCCTATTACGAAGCGTAACCTGATTCGTCCGTGGGTTATGTGTTGGAAGCAACGTTACCGTCTTTGCGTAAAGATAGGCGAACTTAAGAGTTCGCATGTAATCATCAGCATCCTCGTGGTTGGCTGGGAATGTTTCAACCAGATTGCATTGATAGGTTAATGAATTCCCAAAAACACCCATATGATTATCTGGTTCGTCAAAACAAAATGTATCATGCGTGCCACCCAACTCCTCGACACGCACAATTTTTTGTTTTTTAGCCATATCAATCATTTTATTTGGGTACCGTGGATTAGACCGCAAACGAGAACCTATTTTCACAGCCACTTTATATCTGGTCGGGATCTCACCAGCTTCAAAACTTGATATTTGGACATACCACAAATCATACTTGCGTACACCCTTGTTTGTTACTTGTCCCTTTGGATGGCATAGGTTCACAGATGCATGGTTGATACCAACCCTTCGCAATAAAAGCTGAAGACTACGCATATGTTCTTCAGTTCCATAGATCCTATATCCATCGGTATGCGGTTGCCTAACAAGGCTTCCATCTGACTCAATCCAACCAGCAATAAATTCCAAGGCACTCTCTTGGTCAAATTCAAACACCCATTGTGGGATTGGAGATTCAATATCTCTCAATTCTTTGGTTTGCTCAACTGTCACAAGATTTTTAAGAGAGTATCTTCGATAAGGGTCGGCATAGCCCTCTTTGATTTGTGGTTTATAAGGTATACCACCAAGCTGTAAGGCTTCCATCTTTTCGTCAGACCCACAAACAACGGCCATTGACCGTGTATATTTAGGACGATCAACAAGATCCAGAAACCCGTCGCCAGTAATATAACCCATTTCAAATGCATTCGGCTCAAATCGACCAGAAATCATACCCAACGAATATGGGTGTGACTTACTACCTGAGACCAGATCTTGAGTCTCAACTCGTCGGTACACCCGTTTTCCAGATGGTTTCACCAACCAACCATGATTAGATGTAGTGTCTAAGTATGAACCATCTGACATGTGAACTCTAAACAATTTCCTATTAGAGCCAGTCATCCTAGGTTCAACTTTTGACCAATCATCACCGTTCCAAATTTCAATCGATTTTCCAACCAATTCTGCAATTGGCTGGACTCCATCACGCATCTGAAGCATCGTACTACCGGCCACACACAACTCGTATGACTCAAGCGATTGTTCAAGGCACGGATTGCCACCTTTGACACGACCATCAATACCAGGTTGCCGACCATCGATCATGCGGCCATAGTCACGCATGTTATCAAGCCACATCAGACCGGGCTCACCATTAGAGGCGATATGTTGGCCGATGGTCGTATAATCCATGCCGACACTGGCGAAAATCGAATTGTTTGATGCCCAGCGATGATGATTCAGAGAATTCCAAGTATTAATCGCCGGAACCAACCGCTCTTGGGGGATGACCAATTCGCCATCTTCTGTGAAATCCGCTAGTGATGCTTTGTTTCGGTCTTGGGCGAAAAGATTGGTGGTGATCTCGGAGAATTTGCCGTAGTCTTGTTCTTCAAGCGTCTCCAGCGGATTCTTCATTGAGCAGTATTTCTCATCGTCGGGTTCGCCAAAGGCGATCTCGGCGGTACGGCGGACATTGCCAGCCACGACGCAACGACCAATATAATTCATCAGGTCAGTGATATCGACACTGGTTAGTGCTTTGCCAACACAACGATCAAGATGCTCCCTGATTAACTCATGTAATTCAAGGAGAATTGATGGACCTGAGGCTTTGCCACCAAACCCTTTAATAATACTGCCGGGTTTTCTGATGCTGCTATAATCGAATTGGATATTACCAATTTGGGGCTTTTTGGTATAGGACCAGATGAGCACTCGCATCGAGTCAACCCAACCTTCACGGGAGTCGTCGATTAAATAGCGGTTGTGCTTCTTATCTGGTGCTTTAATTTGGATTTTCCCGGCACCTTTTGTGTCAAACCCAACCCCAACTCCCAACATAGACATGTCCATCAGGAAGCAAAATGGCTCGGCGGGATCAGCTTCAATTTCGTCGTCGGTGGAGACAAAGCCACAGTTGCAAAGAGCCGCACTTCCACGTTCCCACATGAACTTCGTACCCATCATCCACATGCCGCGTCCGGGCGGGAGAAATTTGAATTCCCACATGCGTTGGAACATTTCCTGGGCGGATATTTGTGCCTTATCATAGTCCCACGGGATGTGGATCTTTCGGCAATGGCGGCGTTGGATCTCGTAGCAACCTTCAACTACCCGTCGCAGGGTGTCAAGAAAGCTTTCTTTGGTACCGTCTTCTTTCAGGCGAGAATATGTGCGATAGAAGACAAATTCGCCCATACCATTAAACCCGAAATTGGGTTTTTTGTTGGCATACGTAGATAAAAACAGGGCATCCAATTTGAACTGAATATCGCCGTTAGTATGCCGTATATGACCAAAGTAAGTCTCTGTGATACTTTCTTCGTGTGTATCGTTCGCTTTTGCTAGTTCTATAGACACAATTCTCTCCAATCGGGGCCTAGAATCCGTTTTATGTTGATAATATTATCTGTGTCCTCAGTAAACTCAGATCGCAGCATATATAATATGGTCGCTCTCGGGAGAATTTCCCTTTCCTCTGGGTGGGTCTTAGCAAGACGTGCTAAGGCTCTCCCACACGGCTTCGACAATGCTAAGTACAGCCTAGAAATGCGGGAAGCCTGGACCCATTGTGTAAGATTGCAGAGTTCGTCGGGATCCCGACGACAGAGAAGTGTTTCAAACAAATTACTTTGTGATCGTTCTGTTAACCAATTGTGAATGTGCTCAATCGAATCAGTGCATTGTTTGTGGGTATTCGCCTGTTTCTGCAGTTCATCATAGCATATCTGCAAAAGATTAGACTGATGCAAAGCGGCCAATCCTTTCCGTAAGACGCCCGCTTCCTTGCAGTGTCGCACAGCAATACTAATAAATTGCTTGGCTAAATCTTCATCAAAATCCCACTCTGAAATTTTCAGAGTTAATGAGCGAACATAACGCCATTGGTAAGTCTTGACTGGGTCTGTATTAGAAGGGAACTTCAGTCTGATGCCTTGTTGTAGATAGGCCGCAGAACACCAGTCCCAAACCGTCATGATTCTATCATCTGATAGCTCTAGAATGTTCATGCGGTTCTTAATACAAGGAGAAGCAATGCCTGACAATAGTGAACCCCTCGAAAACGATATGATCCAGAAAAATTCCGAAAACGATCTTGAAGACGAAAACAGCGACAGCCAAGAAAACCGTCGCCAAGACATGTTTGAAGAGACATTTCAAACTCTGATGAATGGATTTGGCGAAGCATGTGAGAAAGAGGGGGTAGAAGTGGCTATCGCCGTGGCAAAACACCCAGATTTTAAACAGCCGATGGTCTTTTATAAGGCTGGCCACATAGTAGACGCAGCCAGCCTAATGGCCGAGATCTTGCGGCAAATCAAAACAGAACTCTTTGCCGATCTCGACACAGAGCCACACTAGTGAACCGACTCATCAAAAAGAATTTCGATCTTGCGTTTAAGATCGTCGTCAGCGTTTTCGTGGCAATCTGAGAGAGTTTTGTGGATAGGATTAGATGCATCAATTTCCCAATTGTACACAATAACCTTCAGATTTTCAAACATCATGGGTATGCATGGCGCATGGCGTAATTCATGCATTCTGGTGATGACCTGTTTACAAGCCTTATCAAGATCTGGGCTTTCATCACCATAGTACCCACGAACCGACCCCTCCACAGAGGCAACCATCTTATCAAAATCTGTGAAGCTGTAAATCCGATCAGCATTACCATCATAGCAGATCATCCAAATCCGAATTATTTTGTCTCTGAATCCCATAATTTTGTAGTATAGAAAACGGAAGACCAGCTAAGTCCTCCGTTTTGCCGCCTTCCACTATCCTTGTGATATCATTCCTTCTAACCTCACCGCCTCTATCCGCAAAATACTCTTCAATCATCACCCCATCTTTATAAACCACAAACATATGTGGAACCAAAGACGCCACATCATAGGTATTATCTGGGCCAAGAAGTGTCTTCTTGACTGTCGGCCCAAACATTTCGATGACTTCGACCAAGCCGGAAACTACTATGAACCTGTTTGCACGCTCTTTATGAAAATGCATTGAGCAAAAACTATTGGCCACGATTTGCAGTTCATACTTAGAATAAAACGGACTGTTAACTAATTCCTTCGTTTTACCCCAGCACTTTTGAACCCATTCGCCCATTGACTCTAACCACCAAGTTTCTCATAGTAGTATGAAGTGGTGCGTTTACCTTCAACGATTAACTCGCTGAACTTCACACCAGTGTTTTCAGCCGAATCTATATCACCATTTGGAAGAATATTATCCGAAGGCTGAAACAGATCAACGTAAGCCACGCCATCAATCGCTTCAACAACTTCGATAATATTAGAAACATATAGTCCCTGTCCCATATCCCAACGAGACACATTGAAAAAATTGTCAATAGCGGTTTCAACTTTATCCTTGATGACAGATGCATCAACATTTCTGTGTACAACTACCGTCATTTCGATATCTACTGGCCTAATTTGACCATCTAGCACAGAAACGTGATCAGTAAGAACGTTTAGATTGCTGAAATAAGTCTCAAGACCAGTCTTAAGCCCAGCATTCGGAGCAGTAGGAATATCATCCGGACCAACAGCCAAAGCATAGATTTCGACCAAATTAGCATTTAACCCAGACCGAAGTGTAGCAACGGCCTTACTAATAGCCCCAAACACCGGATGAGTAAAAGTGCTGGCCGCTTGGGCGTAGTCGTCGGCGGTAACGATGCTCTTTTGTGTCGCAAAGTCTCTCGGAGCCCTTTTCTTGGCTTGTTCGATTGTCTCGCGGTCTGTGCCCCCATTTGACGGCGAAATGTTACGAAAGCGAACGGAGACAGCCGCATTGGCTGGTGCATTTGGTGACATCTGAAGTTGAGAATCAATCTGACCAACACCAATTCTACCCCTAATACCACCACCGGCTCTAAACCTAAACGAGATTTCAGCACCAGACTGAGGGGCCTGACCGGTCAAGTCATCGCCAAACCTGAATACCGCGATATTCTCGAAGAAGTTCACCTCCACTACTTTATCATTCGGACCAAAACGTTCAATCGGCTCAGTAATAACTGTCCACTCTTCTGAAGAATTCCCAACCGTGATCGTTACAAAAATTGGGCTTTCCAGGATATTCGGCTCTGTTATTTCAAAAACCTGATTTGACCCACCAGCACTAGTCACTATAACGGGACTTACAAATTGTCCCTCAACACCCCAAGCGGTCACGCCACGTTTACTAGCTGGAATGATAATCTTACTTGTCCAATCGTCCGGTGCTCTAAACACCTCATACACAATTTGTTGACCATCTGGACCATCAGTCAAAGTAAAAGTTGAGCCAGCCGTAACTTCAATATCGGTGCTAACCGGGAGATCAACAGACACTTCGATATCCACCACAGCCGGGGTTTGGCGACGAATCCGCTGGTTGATAAGTGCCAAATGGTTGATAACAGCCTGCTCAGTTTGTGCGGTCGGTAATGTCGCCTCATTTGCAAGAATATCACCACGCAATGAAAGCTTGGCCACAGTAGCTGCAACAATTTCGGTGAGCATCATAATTCCGTTGCTGGCCACAAAATCATTGAATTGATCTGGAAAGTAGGTCTTAATATACTCAATAATCGCACGTCGTGCAGTAGTATAATCAAGACCACTGAAATCTAAACGTCTTAATTTAGCTGGTGGAAGGACAACACCGATTGTCTCCGGAGTAGTCGGTAAATCAAACAGCGTTTGGTTTTCGTTTGACATTTTACACTCTCAAATTATGAACTAGCCGCTACATCAAGAGATTGCTCGATAGTTAAACGACGTTTGGGGTCTTTTCTCATAACAACAATGATTTTAATATTCAACCGATTATTATCATCGTCTCTTTCCAAATTAACCGATCTAACAATAATCCGTGGATCGTTAGCAACTTTATCCCTAATTTCTTCTCTCAGACTCGATAAATCCTGCTCCGTCATCGGTTCAAAAACGAAATTCCGAAGATTAACACCAAATTCGGGACGCATAACACGTTCACCCGGCACAGTCATCAATGTCTGCAGAATATCATTCTTGATAAGACGATCATCCTCCTGCCGAGACAAAATATTCTGCGCCCCTCCGATGAAAGGCGGA
>Ga0208904_1000807_pt1 | contig 23649 bp, 30 predicted proteins | sample AntAceMetag02UKB_FD_184774 | JGI IMG/M metagenome (GOLD analysis project Ga0208904, IMG submission 184774) | Saline lake microbial communities from Ace Lake, Antarctica - Antarctic Ace Lake Metagenome 02UKB (SPAdes) (version 2) | ecosystem: Environmental > Aquatic > Non-marine Saline and...
TATTTCTTCTTTTTAATGGTATTATTACTTGGCTCCATTAGATCCTCCTGTTTTTTTGTTTGTCTGTACTTACAAAATAACAGATTTTTTCGGATCTGTGGAGCTTTATTTTTTTGCTCCTATTTGTTGCACTTTAAATTACAATCTTCATATTAGCAATAGCTTACTTTACCTTTTCGCACCCAATATGTTTGCCATTGATATCGTATAGTTCAATGTAGTTCACACTAACTTTCTTATATATGTCATCTTTTCTTAAGATTTCGGCGCATTCGGGATACGGTCCAGCATATCCCGGACCGTTAAGATAACGTCCCACCTGAAACAAATGTCCGCACAATTGCGATCGGTATCGCCACAAGACTGCTGCCATATTATCTTGTTAGACAACTCCATAAAACACCCCTTTTCTTTGCCATATAGGTTTATATAAAGAAGAATTATATTTTCTCATAGCCTTTATTATTATCGATTGCCCTGTTAATCAGTTCTCCTGCTATGAAATATTCTAATCGAGAAGTGATCTCAGTCAGCACTTTATGAGCTTCTGAATTTGAATCAATAAATTCCAAAATAAGCGAAAGCCTGCTCTTTGCAATGTTTATAGCCCAGTTTTCATAAGGATGATCTATTTTTACTATGAACGCCTCCGTCTCTTTCAACTTAATCTTGGTTATGTACTTCTTAAGCTCTTCCGATAAAACTATCTCATCACGTTTAGCTAAAAACTGCCCAACGAGGCCTGCGTAACTATCATTGCCCATAGCTACAATAATATCTGGCTTGAGTAGCTCTATCTCATCTTTAATATGTGAACATTTGTTCCACATCTCATTCGTTGGTTTACTCCTGTTGCTGTCTGGGGAACATTTGATGATATTTGTAAATGCAAAATGATCATACAGTTGACGTGGGCTGTTTTCGCTTAGTGAAAATATTTGCTTGGCTAATCTTGGCATAAACCCATATAGCCCTTTTGAAAGAAGCTCTGGATGATTATCAATAAATTTTGTTAAGTCTGTATCCCCTGGTCCTGGATTATTCATATTGCCCCCTACAAATAATATCTTAGGATTCCTCCTATCGTATTCTTTGCCTATCCAGGGTTTCGTTAAATGGCTGCCACATGATTGGCATTTCCTACAATTTTTAATCTTCTCTTCATAAAGTTTGTAAATTAACATCTAATCCTCCCATGTTTGCTACACTAGTTTAACATGTTAATTTTGGCATATAACCTTTATCACCACCTAAAAATTCCACCCATTCATTTACCTTGTTTAATAATTCTCGCGCAGGAGTAAAATTTGGATCAAATTCAAGCGCCTTATTTGCAAAAAAACGAGTATGTCTCTTATATAAGTAAGCGGGCGACCTATTCAAGTCAGCCCTGTCATAAAGTTGGGCTACCACATAATATAGGAAAGCGCCCTGATAATCTTTTAGCAACTCCTTGCAACAACTGATTCGTTTTTCAATCGTAGAAAAATACTCCTTTTGAAGATAATCGAAACCTTCTTTGGATGAGTATTCCCCCAGCCCCCCATGGCGTTCCAAATATTGATCCCAGTCTTGCATTTGAGACCATTCCTCTAACTTCTTATTGTATACCATGCTTAGCTACTCTCATAATATAAAGATTTACAGCATTATATAGATTATACGCATAATACCATCTTGGGCTAAAAATTAGTGACGTACGATCACAAACCCTACGCTGAACGATTACATCATAAAGCGATAAATTATTTTTGAGTTTCATTTCTTTTGCCTCTTGCACATACTCATCTCTGAAAACACTTAATCCTTTTCCTAGCTCTGACGGTTTAGTAGTATCAAAATAGAATAAGCCAATAAGGTTCTCCAGCTGATAGGGCCACAAAAGAAATCCTTTAGAATCAGCAAGTATTTCATCTACTATTACATTCTCTTCGAATTTCCTACCATAAATATCTTCCATGCTAAAATTCCCAATCTTCGATCTCGTGCGTATATCCAAGAAAAACATATAATCAACCAACTTTTTAGGATCTTCTTTTTTGATGTATTTGTCAAGAGCCCCTGCAAAACCTCTCCATTTTTCTAATTCATCTGTAGTAGCTCCCCAAAAGGCCTTAATCAAGCGTTTCGCATTTTTATCATATACAATATATGCATATTTGTAATCGTCACAATAATTTTCTTTGTCTATTTTTAATTCTCTCAAAAGTTCATTAGTCTGTGTTATTTTAATAATATCTTCTTTAATTATATCTTTCACAAACATATGGCAACCCTCCTATTAGTACTACATGCCTAAAATTACCCAGAGGTAAAATCCTCTTAAATTACATATAAAAATCAAAATAGTTGTAATTATTACAATGGCTATTTTTCTTGTGAATCCTATATAAAACCAGATAAAATTCCCTAAAAATGCAAATAACCATGTCCAATTATTTTTCGTTCCTGCCAGCCATATACCTGCAATGGTTATTGCTATTAGAAATGTTTCTAGTTTTGTTAATTTAAATGATTCAATACGCATTAACTTACGCCTCTTCCAGTGGGTTGTATTCATTCCTTTTCATATGAAATGTCCATGCTACTGCCTGTTTCACTGTTTTCATATGAGGAGGCACTCTTAATGTATAATATGCCCCTGTTGAAGAGCATTTGACCTTTACAAGGCATATCGACTCTTCCCGCTTATGCCAATCAACCCTTACAAGCTCGTATTCGCCGTCTTTGTCTATTATTTCATGCTCAATCTGTGAAAGAAACCTAGCATATCCTAATTCTTCCAGGCATATTCTTCTTACGGCTGAATTTCTAATTTTAAGTATATCCTGTGCTGTCAGCTCCTTATCTTTTATAAGAGCATGGAGGCGGTTGGTTATTTTAGTATTTCTGACATATATGAGCTTCGAGATAAGCTTCCCCTCTGTGTCCCATTTCTTATAAAAACCATTCCTTAGGCCATCAACAAAATTCATCTGCATCTTCAATGCGCTGTTTTCATACCACTCTATCCATGCACCATGAAGTCTGTCATGGATATAAGGCTTTGCTGACTTCAATTCTCCGTTTTTGTGCCATTCTTTCTTTGAGCCATGGTATAAACCATTTCTATAATTAGCCTCTGAAGCTAATTGGCCGTCAGAATAGTATTGTCTTGATACGCCATGAAGCTGGCCATTGTAATATTGTTCTTCACCCTGGAGAGTTCCATCTTCATACCAAGTCTGCCCTGTGCCATGAAGATCACCATTGCCCATAGGGTATTTAAACCTCAAGGCCCCATTTTTGTAATAACCGACCGTTTCACCGTTTTTTCTGTCTGGTTCGGTATAGATACATTTAAGCCTGCCCTGAAGCCATACATGGCCTAACAATGCTTCAACTTTTGGATTAGTCACCAACCTGTCTCCATCCGTTTGGCTCATATTCTCTCTGACGTATCATTTTGTACTCACCAGGCTCAAACGTTATTGCATTGTGTTCCGGATGATTAAGTGTGGCTGTTTTATCTGAAACGGAAAAATATAATGTACCGTTACTCTCATAAAGAGTGCCTGAATCAAGTTCATGCATATGGCCTGTCGCTTCCCCCTCTGCCAAAATACGGTGGTCCTGTTTTAGGGCATTCTTTGGTATTTTGTCAATCCTGACAATCAATAAATCCCCCTGCCTTACCATCATTGCGCACCTCCTTCTTTGTTTTAGTTTCCATTCACTTGCCGGGAAATATTCTCGAATCGCATATAAGCTTTAGCAAATCCAAGGATTGCATGCTTTCTAAAGGTATAGCTATGTAGCCATACCTTTTGATGCTTATCAAGTACTTTCTGCTAATTTTGTGGAAATCTTATTTTATCAGACTAACACGACAACACTCTGTCGCGTTAGAAAAGAAAATATTGTGGCTGAGGGGGGTATCTTTATTCGACTGTAATGCTATATCTTATTTCTAGATTATTCGGCAATAATTTTTGCATTTTGCAAAAGAAATATCGTGATAGTGTCACAGATGATGCTATCAATATAGAATAGGTATGCGACAGGGTAGTGCCGTGTTATAAAATATTTTATAGCACTATTTTTTTAAGGGCATTTAATATATCGATCATAACATGCGTATCAAGTTCGCAATATTTTAAAAGGGCGCTATAGACTTGCCGGCGTTCATCGCTTGCGGCTTTGCCGAAGGTTACTCTGACGTATTCAGCGCTCGCGGAGCCTCCATCAGCTATCTCCATGCCTTCATAGGATTTATTTATAAGCGGGGGTGTTAGCCGCTTGATAGAAGCGCTTCCTTTTTGTAAGGGGTGATAGTAACTAAAACTTCTAAAAGGTGCAAGCAGATCCGTAAAACGAGGAATAAGCTTACTGACCCAGTCCTGATATTCTTTAAATACTTCAGCGCACTCTTTAAGCCGGCCGATTTCAAAAGACATGTTATAAGCCATTATTGTGCCTTTTTCATGTAGCAGCTTTTTAAGCCTTGATAGGATTTCCGAGCGCGGGTCTTTTTCGCCATCTGCAAGGTAACTATAGTGTGCAGGTTCAGAATCGGGTGTTTCTAAAACATGAAGTGAAAATTGGAAGGGTATCTGCCTGTAAGGCATTGAATAATCATATGGCGGTATGGGGTTGCCGAATGTTTCAAAATCTATTAAATATAAAGGGAATTCCAGGGATTTAATGAAATCTATGACTTTTTCTTTATCAATATGCGGCTTTTTGCTTTTAACGCACTCACGTTGGATATGTTGATTGTTATTAAGCTGAATAGTATCCGGGATATCTTTAATATCGGCCACACCGCTATCTAAAAGCTTAAAAGCTTCTGCCTTTCTAAATCTGTAAAGCGTAAAGATATTATTCTCCGGCAGAAAGCTCCAGCAGGTCTCCTTTAAAGGACACTCGTAAGGTGAGGTGCAATGGGGGCCTATCTTGATGTCAGGGCATTTCTTCGAGGAAATGGTTTCACTCATTTTTTCAAGGCGCGTTTCAATGCCCTGGCCGTATTCCTTTGACTCTCGCGTTACATCTTCCTTTATAAAAAGCTGAGTTAGGTCAATGTCGCCACAACGTACATATTGGTTGTTTATATGCATTAAATAGCATTTAGAGACTTTTATTCCTGATTTTTCTAAGCAATGCCGCTGAAAGGCAACATCATAGTAATTAACCTCATGTACGCTTGTTGAACTCTTTACTTCAATAATATCCCAAGACCCGCTTGATGATGGTTTTAATATATCAACACGGGAATAATAGTGGCCTGCTAATATACTAGCTTCAAAGAGGGTTTTTCGTGATGGGAGCAGTTTCTCAGTCTGCTTAATGCTGTCTGTAAAATCATTATAAGGTATATCAACGCCTCCAGGGTATAAGCTTTTTGCTAACTCACCCACTATGTTACCCTGCTCAAATATATTTTCTTGAGATTTGCCTATTTCCGGGATTTTCTCAGGATGGTTTAATACTGTCCAAAGGTGCTTAAGGCACTGAAGGCCTATCAGGTATTTGCTTTTTGTGATTACTCTAGGCTTGCCTGGCATGAAATGCCTCTCAATCTTACATTTTTGCTAATGTATCTTTAAGCGATTATTCAATTTTGGCAATAGACAAACGATAATCTACCCTAATGACTGTCCAATTTTCGCCATATACTGTTTAATCTTTGCCGCTATTTGCACCTTTAAATCTTTTGGGCTCACAACCTCAACATACGGTATCCATTTTAAAACTATTGGGATAATCTCTTCATGCTGGCATGCGGTTGATTCAAGAACCAACGACCCATCCTTATTCTCTTTTACTATCTTTTGTAGCGGAAAATATAGCTTCTCCTTAAAGAAAGACGCTACGTCCTTATCAACTTTTAGCACTATCTTCTTGTCTCTTTTTTCTGAAAACCAGATATTTACACTTTGATCCAGCATTACTTTTAGATTCTTAGGTAGCTTAAAGGTCTTATCCAACATCTTGATCTTCTTTATCTTCTCCAGCCTAAACTTAACTATCCAATCCTTAGCATCAATTCTGGAAACCAAATACCAGAAACCGTCAAAGAAAGCTATTTTTAAAGGATGAACCCTAAACCATTTTTCTTTTCCTTGCTTTAAGTAATAAAACTCTATCTTTCTAGACTCTTCTATCGCCTCGTTTAATTCTTTTATAAATGTAGTTCCTTTGCCAAGTTTTGCGCCTTCAGGTATCTTTGCATAAAAGCTCGATTCTACATCCTGAGGCAAAACCTTTTTCAAGATCCCACTGAAGGAATCTTGAAAATTCTTACCCAACTCTTTGCTTATCTCATAAAGAAAGGACAAAAGGGACGCTTCTTCGCGTGAAACCATTAGTTTTTTAAGTGAAAACCCCTCTGCAAAAGCATGTGTGCCCTTATTCAGCATCACGAGCGGAAATCCTGCCCTGTTTATCAGCTCTAAATCTCTTTGAACACTGCGAATGCTGATATTAAACTCATCTGCTAATTCAGGAGTCCTGACTTTATTTTCCGACTCAAGCTTATTCAATATAAACAAGAGCCTGAATATCTTTCTGTCGTATGTTTTATTTTTCATGCTATTAGTATAAATGGTTTACACGACAACATTGTGTCGCGTAAACCATAGTACATCAATTTTTCCCGTTATACAAGCTAATCAATGCCACGCTTGCGAAAAAGACACTAACAGCAATCGTAAGATTCAAATAGATTTATGTGCCTAAGCAGATAACAGCCCAAACGGATCATCAAAAGGCCTTCCGTTGTAACCGATCACCCTTTTATCGCCTTTCTTAGGAAACCCATCCTTAAGCCAATTAATTATCTCCTTCATTTTTTTAACATCAATTCGCGAACAATCCTCTGCAATATCAATTAGCATAGACAAGGCATCGATAGCATCATCATGTGCACCGTTCGGATACTGTTCCAGCTGCCGATTTAACTCGATAAGTCTTCGTGAAAGCTTCACTTTGCCTTGTTCTATCAATACAATAAGTTTCATGATACGCGAATCTTTTAATATAAAATTAGTAACCGGTTTTAGAGGTATAGTTGTTGGCGCTTTCTTAATTATATCCCCTAACCATGCTTGCGCTGCGTTTGCTTCATAGAGAAAGGTAACGAAATTGCGCGTTTTATGGTGTATGCAAATTCGTTCAACCAGCGTATGCACATCCCACCGCCCTACATCAGCGTCAATAACGTAAATATCCTTGTTATTATAATCCACAAATACGTTAATGATAGCAGAATAATCACTCTTTTTGGTTTTGCGGATACTGGGATCGCAGGCACCAAGCACCACTTTACGAGTCCCTAGGAATGCTTGAAGCTCTTCCACCGATTGATGTTTATCCTCCCAGAATATGACTTTTTTCATATCAATTGACAAGCCGCTTGTGTCCTTAGGCTCGTTCTGTTTTTCAAAATCAAAACTAAGATTGCCCTTTTGAGCCTTCATCAACATAAGCTCATAATAGGATTCCTTTTCAGGCCATAATACCTCGGTGCCTTTAAGCATCTCATCTTTATTGTCTTCAAAGAACTTTTCTGCAACCTCAGGTCCTGAATCTTCATTATAGAGATCTTTCTCCCGATAAATCCGTTCCCACTTATCCCAGAGTAGCGGATTAGCAGAAAAAGTTTTAACTGCCTTATAAATCTTTTTCTTCCATCCAGGAAACTCCTCATCTGAAATAATCTTTGCAAGCAAAGAATCAAAATGCAGAATTGTCCCCACAACAATGTAATTGCTCGTCTCCGAGCCAAGATTTAACACCATTTTCGTAAACCAGTCGTAAATCTTTTCTCTCTGCTCCTGGCTGCGAACACTTTCAGTAGCCTCAACATCATCAAGAATAATGAGACCTGGACGGCTTTCCTTATACCGAATACCCCGTATCCCGTGCTCTACACTCGATGACATAACATTAACGCCATTCTTGGTAATAATCTCATCGCCTCTCCAGCGCGGGTTCGGCGGCTCGCAAACTTCGGGAAAATCTCTTTTAAGCTCTATGTTCGAGCTCAATTCATCCTTAATGTGACCAAGCAGTTTCCCCGATTGTTTTCGGGTACTTGAAAAAAGCAGAACACACTTTTCATATCCATAGCAGATACACCAGAGCGTATAGATAAGACTGATTATGCTGCTTTTTGCGTTTCCTCGGGGTGCAGCGATTGCAAACTGTTTACCTCGTTTTAAGGTCATTTCTGTCAAATAATCAAATAGCTCAAGATGAAAATCTGCAAAGCTGCACTTAATGTAATGCTTAAAATAAGTAGTCGCAAAAACTTTAAGACTTTTGTGCGCTATTTCTTTTTGTAATTCTCTGATACTGCTATTGATGTTTTTCTTCATAATTTTCCTCTCTTTCTTTAGAGGTCTTAGCCTCTAGCTGGTTTATATCAACTGCAATCTCCGACTGTGCAATACGTGCTCTTAATAGCTCTATCTTGGCGGTTACCTCCTTATCTAAAACACCTGCATCTTTTGCTGAATCCTCAATGCCAAGAAGCATTTTGCGCATGGCTTCCGGAGAATCATTTTCTTCATTATCAGTATGGTTATAAAAGTTACCTATAATCTCGGTAGGCTTTGATGGCAGATATCCTAAAGACTGCAATTTTTCTGTAAGCTCTTTTAGCACCCTCCATGCAGCAAACTCTGACTGCATTTTTTCTGAAACAGACGCGTTTTTTATACGCGCAAGGCGCATTAGATACGCGTGATGATTCATCGCCTTCTGAAAAAGATCCCCTACTGTTTGTTTTGCAAATCCAATATCCGGCGTTAACTCATTACGGACCTTGATTTCTTTTATGTCTCTAGTGACGGTCTTTTCTGAAACTTTCAAAACTTGGCTAATTTGTGCGTGCTTACACCCTTCAGCAATGAGAAGTTCGACACAACGTCGACGACTCAATTTATCAAGTAATTTAGAATCGGTAAGACCAGAGTTAATATTCTGCAGAAGCTCAACAGCAGAAATATCGGTATTGTCAATTTTATCGGTTGTCATATCAATCCTCCTTCATATAGCGTTTAAATATATCAGCTGATACCTTATCTTCCCCTGCATACACAATAAAACGCCTGGCTATAACATCGCAGTATTTCGGCTCTGCCTCCATTGCGAGACACCGTCTTTGCAGTAACTCTGAAGCCAAAATCGCTGTACCGCTTCCTGCAAATAGATCCACAACTATGTCTTCTTGTTTTGAGGAATTACGAATTGAGCGTGCAAATAATTCAATCGGTTTTTCTGTGGGGTGTGAATAATTTGCTGTCGGCACACGATGAATCTGCCAAATTGTTGATTGGTCTGCTCCCCCATACCATGGGTGCCCACCTTTTTTGTTGTATTTCCATCCGTATAACGCGAACTCGCCTCCCTGGTGATAGTCACCAAAATTTAGTACGAATGTTTCCTTGACCCAGGTGATGATACAGCTTATTTTAAAATTTAGGTTTTCTAGCGTCCTGAGCATATGTGGAAATTGGGCAAAACCATTCCAAATATAAAAAGGTGCGCCAGGTAATAAGTATGGTTCAATATTAATTAATATCTGACGCAGCCATTTTTCATACTCTGCTTGAGACAAATCATCCTTATATATCATGCCCCATTTAGGGGATTTCCTTGAGGATTGTTTACTTAAATATTTAACCCTGTAAGGTGGGTCAGTTAAAAATAAATCACCTTTATACTCGCCCATTAAAAGAGCTACATCTTTAGAATCAAGAGAGTCTCCGCAAACCAAAACATGTTTTCCTAAAATTAATCGATCACCTCTCTTAGTAATAGGTGTTTCAATGGCTTCAAGCGCTTTTTTTAAATCAAAATTATCTTCATCCGGTTTTTTGAGATACCTTTCTATGAGCTGGTTAATTTCTAAGGGGGAAAAACCTGTTGCTTTAATATCAAAATCAGGAACTTTTGTAAATTCTTCAAGCAGTGCTGCAAGTTGATCTTTTTCCCAGTCACCATGTGCCCCATTGAGGGCAACATTAAGCATCTTCTCACGCTCCAAGCTCAAAGGAACCATACTTACCCATACTTCCTTCATACCTTTGCTAATAATGATTTTGAGCCTCTGGTGCCCACCAATTAAATTCTTTGTCTTAGGATTATAAACAAGTGGGTCAACAAGACCAAACTCATCTAAACTCGCTTCAATTTTTTTATAATCTAGATCATTTGGCTTTAAATCTTTGCGCGGGTTGTACGATGCAGGGTTTATTTCTGATATAGATATTTTTTTAATCTCCATCTTTTATCCCTCCTATTTTTCATATTCCAAGGTAAGCTCAACTAAAACCACCCCTGCCTCTTTATGGCCTAACTCGCTTAAAGCGCGAAGGCGTTGATGCTATTTTTTAATTTCTAAAACTTCTCCCTGCTTATTGCCCTGGGGTTATAAGGCGCTTCTTTAAGTTTGCTTATGTCTAGTACTGATCTCTTCATAATTAACTGCTCGGTCATTTTACCCTATTTGTGGCATTTTAGTATTATACTAAAATGCAATTAATAGGCAAAAATTTTTACTCCCCTTTTACTGGTTCGTACCACTCCTTAAGGCTAATACTTTTCTTTTTTCTTAATGTGTTGCCCATATCTATCATTTGTTTCATTACTGAATAATAATGTTTTAATGCTTGTCCAAGATGTTTTTTAGAAATGGATAGGCCATCTTCGATTGCGCCCTTCTCTATCGCTTGCTTTCTCATTTCTTTGTTAACGTTATAATAAGCTTTTCTATCACGTTTACAGTCTTCTTTAATCGTGTTTAAGAATTTACCCTGAAATGAATTCTCTTCCCAGCTTAGCATCTTACTTAAAAAAAAACATGCTGCTTCAAAATTTATAAAGAAACCTTTATCTTTAACTCGCGGATCGTCTCTTAACTCTGTTTCTTTAAGTAAATTAAGCTTATTTAATTCTTTCCTTATTTCTTCATGCTCGGATATTTGCTTATACGTTAATCCCTCTTGGTCTTTAAGCAAGATGATCTTCAGAAGATATTGTAAAATCTCTTCCGGGTAAATAATAATTCTACCTCTTGTGACAAATCTAGGAGGTTTATTTTTCGGCCTTTCAAAAGCCACTTTAGAATGCACTATTGGGCTGGGCAGAAGGTTGTGCCCTCTGGAACTTAAATTATGAAACCACTGTCTATTTTTCCCCTTAGACTTGAGAAATTTCTCAATATCGTTGGATGACACTAGTTTTGCTTCCCATTTTTCCATTATTGTGCTCCCATGCAATCTAGTATACACCGAAACTGCCGTTTGTCAATAAAAATTTTTGTGATTTTTTTTTGCATTCATGTACACGTGCTAGGCGCAGATACTTATTGCCTGGCAAGTGACACAGCACGCGCTTCTTCTCGCATTTAGATTCTAGGTTGCCCGCTCCGCACTATTGAGGGCTTTCACCCGCAACATCATTGCCTTCTTTTCTGATTCTGGCTTGTTTCTCCCCAAAAACTCGTCTGTCGGCATCTTCCCTAAGGTGGAGAGGATTGGGGATACCTTCGGATGCGGCGCGACTTTCAAGTGCTGGAGATCCCTGTATCGCTGTTTTAAAATGTTCTCTTGTGATTCGTTATTTTTTGATATCTTATTTTTCTTTGTAGGCGCGGTGTTACGTGGCTTTAAGCGCCCCTCTTTTTCGAGTTTTTCCCTTAGTTTTTTAGTTACCTCTGGGTTGTCGTCTTTCCAACCCTCCCAGTTTTTGCTTGTTTTGAGTCCCATAATTGCCCCTTTCTTGGTGCACTTGATTTAAGCCCCCATCTCAGCACACCCATCCTATCGGTTTTGTGTTGTCCCATTGTAACCTTGGCCAAATGCACAGCAGCTCTAATGACGTTCTTTTATTCAGCTTGTCAATCATATCGCTGTCCATATGTATTGGGATATACGTACTATATTGATCATCATTCCCCTTGTCCCAATCGATGTATTCAGTGAATTCATGGTAATATAGCTGGCCACATTTTTTACACCTCAATAAAGCCCGGCAAAAGTGACTTGAATCCTCATAGGTTTCAACTGTTTCAAAATCCAGGTCTTCTATTGCTATATTATCCTTCTTCCACAGATGGCATTGGACCGGCTCCTTAAGCCGCATAACCAAATCATTCGCATTCGATCTTCCTTCTGCTCCATTCATCGATAACCTCCCTTCTTTTTTATTCGTTAGTTTTTGTCCTTAAAAGCGCGTCCACTACGCTCATGGCTTGACAAAGCTTATAGTCAGTGCTCCCCTTAAAGGTCTCGATATATTCCCTGCCTTTTGCCAGAGTCTTCTTCACAAACTGAGCACAGCCCACCCCATAAGCGTCTTTTGTGTTGTCATAGACATCGGCTAGCTTTATTAGTTTAACCATAACAGGCGAACTCTTAAGCTGGCTTAAGTACAAAGCTCTCCTTATGGCTTCGGGCTTTCTCTTATCTTCCGACATGAGTGCCACCATAGTAGCTACTTCGCAACCAAAAAACTTCTCCAAGTCATCGTAATCAGTCCCAGTATCTTCCATCGTGTCGTGCAAAAGCGCGGCCGCCAGAACTTTTTCATCTTTTACCCCGAAGATTCCCAAAAGGGCCTCGCATACCCTAAATGGGTGCATGACATAAGGAGTCTTTTTGTCTTTTCTTAGCACGCCTCTGTGGGCATCTGCCGCAAATAGCGCGGCCTCTCTTACAAGTCCGCCTGCTTTATCTAGATTCGTTGGAATCTCAACTGCCAAACAAGTTCTTTCCATTTCCTTCTCCTTTCTTTCAACCGCTAGTGTTTTCTTCATCACTCTCACCTCCATAGCAAATATATCATCTATTTATTCATTTGACAAATTTATAATTCTAATATAAACTATAAGTGGAGCTTATAGATATGGAAATACAAGAACTTAAAGGGTTTCTTGCTGTAGCAAGGTGCAAGAGTTTCTCCCAAGCGGCTAAGAAGACTTTTCGCAGCCAACCTGCAATAAGCCTGCAGGTAAAATCTCTTGAGGAAAAGTTAAGCGTAAAGCTTTTTGAGCGTATTGGCATACGAAATATTATTCTAACCAATGAAGGTAAAATCCTTCGCGATCTAGCGTCACCTCTTATAGATGATATAGAAACTCTGCCAACCAAATTCAATGAGCTGCGCGGACACCTTCAGGACGGCGTAATTAAGATCGCGACTCACACGTCTGTTATGGTCCACCTACTGCCAAGTGTCATTACGCAGTTTAAAAAGAAATTCCCAAACTGCGAATTATCAATAGTCAACAGAGATAGGCCCGACATTCTCTCCATGATTAATGATGGAGAAGTAGATTTTGGTATCACCTCATTAAAAAATTTACCCGCTAATATAAACTACAAAGTGTTTGCGCGATACGAGCGTATGCTCATTGCGACCAAAACGCACCCCCTGTCCAAGAAAACGCATATCAGCCTAGGAGATATAGCTTCATTCCCCCTGTTGTTGCCACCGAGGGGAAGTAATACCCGCTCAATTATAGACCGTGAATTTAATCGGAAAGGATTAAAATATAAAATAGCAATAGAACTAACCGGGAAAGAAGCCATTAAGGCTTACACTAGAATGAATCTAGGGGTGGCCATAATCAACGGATTTTACCTTGAAAAGAAAGACAAAAAGGAACTATTCTACAAAGGTATGGGGAAATATTTCGGAGAAGCGGAACGTGGAATAATTACAAAAAAAAATAAGTATCTGTCATATCACGCTAAAGAATTAATTAAAATGATAAAATTATCTTACTACAACATTATGTCGTAGTAAGATAATTAATCTTGGCTTGCGGCTTTTCTTCTGTGGGCACATCAAATGCAGTTTGTAAGGGGTCCTAGCTGTCTTCGCACTTAGCTATGTGGTTATATACGTCTTGTCTCTGCATGCCATTTATCCTACCTGCTATATAAGCTAACAATGTTTTTGAGAATGGGTAATTAAGCCCAGCCTTAAATATCATTCTATTATATTTTCTAAGAAACTCTAAAGTTTTTTATTCATCTTTCAATAAACTTGTCGCTTTTTCTGGAACTTTTATATTATTTGCTTTTGCATATTGCATATAGGATGAAAGTATGTTCTTAGCTAATGCAAGATCATTGGGAATAGCTTTTACTAAAATAAGTGCTGTAGAAGCTATATCCTTTATTTTTATCATTTCCATGGGAGAAGCACTATTTACGGCTCCCTGAGCTTGAGAAGATAAATTCTGAACCGTACCCACTAATTCTATTTCTTTTTGGATACCATTAGATAGATGAACCATGCTTTGCGCCATTAGTTTCTTAGACTCAATACTCGGAGCTGTTGTCTCATCCATTTTTTGTTTTATTATCTGACTGGCCTCCTCAGACGCCTTTCTAGCCTTATCTAAATCATTATTATTGATATTTCCTTCTTTCAAAGAGTTGACTACTGCCAGCTTCTCTAAGACTTCTTTCTTTACACCAAATGCTTCACCGGCTTTTTCTAGGCTTTGAGTTAGTTCTCGCGTAGAAGCCAGATAAGCTGTGACTGCATTAGCCTTTGAAGAACTTAAACCTGATTTAGAAACTGTAGCCTGAGACTTTGCACCACCCGTCAAGCTCTTTATCTTAGGAAACCCAATAGCAAGTACATTGCTTGTACACAGAATAACAAAACAAATACTACTTAATAACAATGCTTTTTTGAACATATTCGCTCTCCTTTTTAATTTATAAACTTTCTTTTGCCCTTAATTGATCCACCAAGTCCTTCGCTGCAGAAGTACTAGCACTAACCAAGGCATTCACTTTAGCGACCTTAGGGTTTTCTCCAAGTCCACTATACTGCACAGGTCCTACACTTGCAATCTTCTTGGTAAATTTGCCCCTTGAGTCTAGAATATACCCTATAACATTTACATAGACCTTGGATAGTCCAGACACTGGATCTACCTGTTCTCTGCCCACATCAAGCATAACAACAGCTACTAGATTGATTCCTTTGGCCTTGGTTAAATCTACAGTATCTTTCTTGGTAGCATCTGTTATATCATCCCCCCCAGAAAAATCCTTTATAAATCTATCCTTATCTATCCCTGACTCAAAGGTGGGAACCACTGTAAAATCAGCTTTATTAAACACCTCTGTAACTTTTGCATCTATCTCTTCAGGTGTATAACTTCTATATCTCAGAACTTCGCTCTTCTTATCAATATAACCACTTGTGGTTTTTTCATACACATTATCTTTATTATCAACTATATTACCCTTATATTGAGATGTGCCTTCTCCTTGGTATTGAGGGGTTGCTTCTCCTTGATATTGAGAGGTTGCTTCTCCTTGGTATTTTACTTCCCCATTACTACCTTTGCCCATAATACCTGGTCTGTTCTTTTCATTCTGTTCCACTTTCTCATTTGTCGTTATACTGGCCTCTTCGTCTGTCACTATACTAGCTCTTTCATTTGTAGCTATATTAGCTTTCTCGCTTACCTCTAAGTTCTCTTTATAAGCATTGCTTTCTGCTATCTTTTTATTGTCTTCAGCCTTAAATTCTTTTACACCCTCTACTTCGCGAGCAACAAAAACACAAGAAATATATACTTCCTCTTTTTCCTTCATGCTACTTTGTGAGTATCTGTTGACTAACTCTTCAATTTGGGCTTCATTTATGACTGCCTCAACATCTATGTTCCAATATCCATTTTCCCATCTGCCATCATTTAAAGAAACTACCTCAGGTACATATACATTAATATTTTGGTAAAGTTTATCTTTGAAAGTATTTATAATTCTTAATCTCTGTGAATCCAGCCCTGCCAAATACCTATCTAATGCCTTCTTCTTTGCATCTTCTAGCGCTAATTTCTTTTGTCGCGTAGTAGCTGATTTGGTAAATCTTGTCTCTACCACTCCTATCGCCTTTACCTTTGTGTATTCCGCAAAAGATAAAGATGTTGCGCAAAACAAGAATAACACTCCAAAAGCTAAAATACTTATCTGTTTAGACATCTTTCTATCACCTCCTTATAAAATGGTTTATCGCTCTGCATTTCTTTTACCCCTTCCAACATAAGAAGACCTATGATCTCATCATAAACAGAAAAATCATTTGCAGTCTTCTGTAGTTTAGGAATATTTTTTACCGTGCCATACTTAATCTTTTTTTCAAAATATTGAGTCCCTAAATCCGGGTCATACACTTTAACAGTGCCATAAGCCCCATAAAGATAAGCATTCCCCCCTACTCCCTCTTTATAAATTTCCTTTGTTAGCTTTCTCAATGTTAAATCTATGCCATAACTTGAAGGCGGGATAGTAAATTCTATAGTTCTTGCATCTGAGAAAGTCAAAGCCATCTTAGTGCCAATATAATCTTTCGCATATGGAAGGACTGCTACATTTAATTGATTAGAAAGTAGGTCAGAAAACTTCTGTGCCGTAACACTTTTATAAGCGTCCAGGTTGTTTTTATAAATATCTAGATTGTCTTTAACCAAGTCTTCTATTTCTACATTCATGATTTTCAAGCTAAGATTTGATGTGTTGTTCAGAACAATATTACCAAGTCGGTCCTTGAGAATCTTTAAGATACTGAAATCTTCAGAAAAATACAATCTTTGCAATAATCCTATTATATACTCATCATCCGGCTCATCTTTTCTTGCATCAATATATTCAAGATATAAAGGATAGGAAGCTACTATTTTCATATCGCTAAAATCTAGAAAAATCACATTACAGCAAATATTAACCACAACTTTATATACATCATCAATATTAACTATACTTACATGTTCCCTTGTTAAAGCCACTGCCATAGATACTGTCGCATTTGAGTCCTGACCGATAAGCAGATTGAAGCTATTTGTCGAAGATTTGTTATCATGAAAGAATTTCAAGAACTCCTTCTCAAAAATAGATCTGCCATCTTTGTCTTTTGTAGAATCAAGAAGTGAGCCGGTATATTTGAAATTTACGGGGATATCTTTGTAATTACCAGAAAAAGCAAAGCCAGCATACTTGACAGCTATAGGAGCTGCAATAGCATGAAAACTGAATAGAAAGAAAGAAATAGATATTAAAGCTAGTCTTTTTATCATACTACCGCTCAATTCTCTTTATAATGAAACTTAAGTTTTATTATACCTTAAATGAAGCTATTAAACTACATTCATTTCGCCTATCTTACTTTCTACCTATGCAATCTTTAGTATCTTCTACGATTAGCTGCCATATACCTATTCTGTAAAAATCCAAGCACCCTTATCTTTTAACGATAAGGATTTAAGCGACTTTTTAGAAAAAGCTTAAGTATCTTGAGATTACCCCTATTACATTTTCGATCAATTCGATAGTCAATACGATCAATATTATCTCGTATCCAGGTACTCGCTTCAGCTTGGCCAATATGGCGCATGTCCTTCAATAATATATTTGCAAAAGTGCCTTTTATATTAGGGTCATACTGTTGAATTGACTGCTTTTTAGTTGTAATTATGACTACTTTCTCACCACAGCATCCCCAAGCAAAAACAGTTACGGACATCTGACTAGGCAATGATACTTCAGGGATATGTGACCTTAAATATGCTTTAACTTGGAGACGGTCCCTGGTTATCATGAAACCATTAATAGCCTCAGCGACCTTAATGAAATCATCTGCACATATTTCGTTTATATATTTTAACTTTCGCTCTCGGCGCTCTTCTATAGGCATATCAAATACAGCCTGTAAGGCATCCTGGCAGTCCTCGCAATTAGCTATGTGGTTGTTATATATCTTTCTTCTGCTTGCCTTTTATCTTGCCTTCTATGTAGTCTATAAGTGTTTCTGAAAGTGGGCAAGGGGTCATCTTATTACGCTAAGCTTGAATTTCTTATCCCCCATGGGTTCCATAGACAGCTTAGGGGGGATATCCTTTTCGCCATGGGACTCTCACATTTTTCTTCAGCCAGATGCCAATATCCTTTTGCACTAATTCCCCGCAGCCAGGATCCCAAAAAGATTTTTTATCACTATTAGCCTCAGTATATCCAGGTTCCCCTTGCAGTTTTAACAAGACGCTCCTCCACTTTTTTTTAAAATATTCATTTCTATCTTCCATTCTTACTTTAACACCATATCCCGCACCTGTACTACTATACTGTCCATTATTCCAAGCTGTTACTATCATAGTTCACCTCCTGATTTAACATTCCAACCGCTACATCCAAATCCTTCTTAGCCATCTCCATAAACTCCTTAAACACATCCTTGCCTTATCACTTCTCTGTCTTAACGATACCTATTTCTTCTCTTGATATTTCTTTCATTTCACCACTGATGAGATTACTTTCTACCCACATTGCCTTACCGTCAATTATGTTCTGGCAAGTCCATGTCACTCCGCTATCAATATCAAGAACTATTGCTGGCATTCTTAAATCTGCATCTTGCCATTCAAGCATTCGAACAACATACTTTTTTCTTGAAAGTTTTTCTTCGCCGTTCTGCCCAAGGTCTGCCTTTACCCACAAAGGCTTGCCATCTTGTAGGTTTTGACAAGTCCAAACTATTCCCATAACTTGATCTAAGACTAATGCTGGTATGCGATTATTCTTTTTTGATCGTCCATGCATGATTCTTAACACATATCTGCCATCTTCTTTCCATACCATCTGACTTGCCTCTGCAAAAACATTGCTTGTAGGCAAAACTGCTATGAGCATACTAATTAAAAATACACCTATTGTAAATTTTTTCATAAACGAATCGTCCTTTCCTCTTGTTTGTTCATATTTTAGATCCTATCTCTCGAATGCATCTTTGGTATCCTCTTAGCTTTCTCTATCACTTCTTTCGGAATCTTTTCTTCCTCAAGCTCTTTCTCTGTAGGTGCGTCAAATACAACCTGTAAGGCATCCATACAGTCCTCGCAGTGGGCTATATGATCTTATATATCTTGTTTTTGTTTGCCTTATATTTTCCTTCTTTTAAATCTCTTACTTTTGATTCAGGCTTCCCTATCACCAATAAACTCTTTATGCCTATGACGACATAACACACGCCAATGAAGCCCGCAACGGTAGGTACAAGGGCTGCATACGCTTGAAAAAATAACCCTGCGGCAATCGTAATCAACGGAGTGCACAAAAATATGGCTGCTCCTAAAGAAATATACCCCCAACCTTTTCTTCTATATAACTCTCTCTTGCAATTAGGACATACTAAAGCATCATGCTGTATCTTTTCAGTACAGTAAGGACATTTTATCTTTTCAGGGGGTTCTTTACTGACTTCTAATTTAAGTAGAGCATCTTCTTTTAATATACCCTTTTTCTTAGCTACATCCATTATCAATTCATAAAGTCCTTCCTTGTATTCAGACACATTACTAGATAACATTCCTAATAATGTTTCTTTGGGTAACTTTTCGTATATTTTCAGGAACTTCAATTTTTCTTGGTCATTCATTTTCTATGCATCCTTTTCATTATCTATCAATAATCCAACCGCCTCATCCAAATTCTTCAATGCCATCTCTATAAACTCTCTAGGCACATCCTTGCCCCTTATTGTACAGAAGCGTGCGAGATTTCTCACTTATTATCTTACTGTTACATTTGACTTTTTTGCACCATCTAGCATATCTTTAATGCCACCTATAGAGCTGAGGATTCCAGTAGCCTCATAAGGTAAATACACCACTTTGTTATCTTTACCAGACACCATTTCTTTTAATGTTTCAATGTACCGAACTGCAATTAAGTAATTTGCCGGATCCCCTTTACTAACAGCTATAGATTCAGTAATCTTTGTTATTGCTTCTGCTTCAGCTATAGCAACTTTAACACGTGCCTCTGCTGCTCCTTCCGCAACTAAAACATTTGACTTCTTTTCACCTTCTGCTTTATTAATTCTTGATTCCTTAATTCCTTCTGATTCTAATATTGCTGCTCTTTTTTTGCCTTCTGCTTCCAGAATAACTGCTCTTCTGTCGCGTTCCGCACGCATCTGCTTTTCCATCGCTTCTTGGATATTTGCAGGCGGTTTTATGTCTTGGAGTTCAACTCTGTTTACTTTTACTCCCCATTTATCCGTTGCTTCATCTAATATTGCCCTGAGTTTGCTATTTATGGTGTCTCTTGATGCCAATGTCTGGTCAAGATCCATTTCACCTATAACATTTCTTAAGGTTGTTTGTGTTAACTTCTCAATAGCATCTGGGAGATTTACAATCTCGTATACAGCTTTTATTGCATCGGTTATCTGAAAATACAGCAGGGCATTGATTTCTATCATAACGTTGTCTTTTGTAATAACATTTTGCCGTGAAAAATCGTAGACAGTCTCTCTAAGGTCTATTATTCTTGATTTTATGTTTTTAATTATTTTTTTTCCATCATGGTCCTCATAAATAAATTTCCAATCTATATCTCTTGTTTGATCTAAAAATGGCCATATTATATTTATGCCAGAAATCAACGTTCTATTATATTTTCCTAATCTTTCTATTACCATAGTTTCTGCTTGCCTAATAATTTTTAATCCTTTAATGGTAAAAATTACTACAAGCAAAGCAAAACTTAAAATAACAATCATTGATATGTTCATGTTTAAAGCTCCTTTCCTTTTGGTAATTGTTTAACTATCAGTTTTGCACCATCAACTTTTACTACTTCTATTTTTTTACCTTTATCAATTACACTATCATCAACTGATAGCCCCCTCCAATTTTCGCCTCCTACAATAACCCTACCCTTGTTTATTTGAGGATCAATCTTTTCCGATATTAAACCAATCTTACCCACTAATGCGTCAATATTTGTTTTTGTTTTACTGCTTGAAGAATAAAAATACTTTAAAACAAAGGGCCTAACACCAAAAAAAATAACTAGTGTTGAAACAGAAAAAACAAGGATTTGGATTTTAATACCTGCTCCAAAACAGGAAGCCCCGCCTGACGCAATACATGCCGCCCCAAAACAAGCCAAGACAAAACCTGGGGTATATATTTCTGCAATAAATAATGCTATAGCTGCAACAATCCAAATATGCCATATTTGCAACATAATCCATCCTTTCTTCTAATGTGCTTGAAATGCACTATTTTAACAAAAAGCAACCCCATTTCTGAGATTGATTTATAGTGATTTTAAATATCCTATCATATCCACTCCTTTGTGAAATTATATAAGACAACTCAGGGGTTATCTTTTCAAGCTTTAAACTGCTTCTTTACCCTTGTGCCTTAACTCTATCCACCAAAGACCAGTATCATCTTCGGCACTACTATATCCTCCAAATAAAAAATATCCCTCTGCGTTCTTGTAAAGAATAAACTCGCAATCTCCAATCTTCCTAATATCTCCATACTCTCCGGAAAAATGAATACCATCGGAACTATTTAACTTTAATTGTCCTATCCTATTATCGTATTCATAATCAACTACAATTTCCTTACCTTCATTTCTAATAATAGCGTCTGTTACTTTACTTTCTCCAACACTTGGTAAATTTGTATATCCATGTCTTCCTGCAAGTCTCATTTTACATCTCCATTAAAACCTTTGCCATAAGTTCCGTAAGCATGTTCTTGCCTTTTTAAGAAGTTTATTTAGTAATAGGAGGCAAAGTTACTTCTTAGATAATTTCCATTTGGTTATTGTGTTAACTACCTGGTTTAATTTTTTGTTATTCGTTACATAAGCTACTTCATCATCATATTCTTTTTCAAATTTCTTCTTGCATCCAAAAGGTGGAAATATTTTATACATAACCCCACTTTTATAATTGTCGTCTTTCATAATATAGATTTTAATTGCTTCCGTCTTGCCAATGGGTTTCATCTTTTTCTCCTTCCTTTTCATTTAAAGCTTTGAAGTGTGTCGCGGGTTTCTACTATGAGTTCAAAATCAATATTTTCCAATACTTACCACTCTTTATCTAACTATATTATATCAAACTAAAGCTTCTGTGATATCTACCTCTAAGCAATCCTCCCCCTGTTGCTTGTCATTATTCGACGCTTAAATGTGGTGGGATTTCCTACAATAAACAAACGGTCGTTTGTTTATTGGCGCGATCTTTGTTTTCGCCATCCCATTTCTGTAAGATACCGAAAAAACCGTCCAAGTTAACGCTTATCTGGTGATATTTTTCTTCGGTTAACTGCTAGCCGTACAAACGTGGTCATGCTTAGATTTGTTCCTTTTTATCCATTAATCTTAACCTCTTCTCCGCAGCTAGGGCATTTAGCAATTTTCATATCTTTGTCGGTCCAATCTATTTTTTGATCTAAATGAATAACATTACCGCAATGTTTACACATCTCAGCATTCAGCAGTTCGTCACCACCTTCTATCATAAAATCAAAAAAATCAGGGTTTTGCATAGTATCGCTTCAGAAATTAAAGCCGTCTTAAGCTTTTTATTTCAATCTTCTTTATCATCATTTTGGTCATCTTCTTTGCCTTCTGCCTTTTCGCCTACCTCAGGCAACTCTAATCTCTCTACCTTAGGCAGTGTCATGCCAGCTACTCCTTCAATATCGCCTTGCATCCCACCAATATTAAGAACTACGCGCTCAATCTGTTTTCCTCTTTTATCCCAAATCTTGCTCATGGCACGTTTTTCTCTATCTAAATCTTCTTGCATGGCTACAAAAGATTCCACAATAGCTTCTACTCTGTTTCTAAATTCTGAACCTGTAAGATAATTATATACAAGCTCCATTTTTTCTTCTTTCCCGGCCTGCAGCTTCTTTTCTCTTGCAGCTTGACTTAAAACCACTCTTAGTGCTAATGCTAAGCTTTGTGCAGAAGCTATAGAAGTCACCCATACTCCTTGAATCTGGCGAAAATGAGTTAGCCCTACAGGAAGAACCTCAGATACTATAACTGCAATATCTGCTTTGGCCTCTCTCTGATCATCTTTTAACTTTTTAAGCCACTTATCACTCCAGCCCCTTGTTCTTTTTGTTTCCCATAGAATTTTCCCGCATAATTTACCTGATTGCGTATTTACTATCTGTATTACGTCTGCACCCTTTATTCCTGATGATACAGGTTCGATATTGTCAAATGGAAATTCTTCTTTTAACATGCCCTCTATCTCAAGCTCAAGCACTTCTCCTTGCATTTTTTGTGAACCTTGCTCTGCCTTACGCTTAAGTTCGTCTATCTGCTTAAGCATGCCTTCCATTTTCTTATCCTTTTCAGCGTCTTTGAGGCGATGTTGTTCTTCAAAATTCTTTTGTGCTTCTTCCTGGAGTTTTTCTTTCTCTTGATCTAGCTTTCTTGCCGACTCTAATTCTAAATTCTTTTCTCTATCCTCTAGCTCCCTCTGGCGTTTACGCAATTCTAGTTCTTGATTTTGTGCTTCAATAATTTTGTTATCTTTTTCTTTTACTTGAGCTTTGAGGTCCTCTAACTCTAGCTTAGTGCCTTCTTCCGCCTTTTTCTTTGCTTTTTCTTCTGCTTCTTTACGGGCAAGCTCAATTTGCTCAGCCATTTCCTTTTCTCTTTTTTCAAACTTTGATCGCTCTTCTTTTATCTTCTTTTGGAGTTCGCTATCTCTGGCTTCAGCTTCTTTGAGGGCTTTTTCTTCAAATTCCTTTATTTGCTTTTGATACTTCTTTGCAGCTTCCATTTCTATATCATGTGATACTGCCTG
>Ga0208904_1000808_pt1 | contig 23615 bp, 22 predicted proteins | sample AntAceMetag02UKB_FD_184774 | JGI IMG/M metagenome (GOLD analysis project Ga0208904, IMG submission 184774) | Saline lake microbial communities from Ace Lake, Antarctica - Antarctic Ace Lake Metagenome 02UKB (SPAdes) (version 2) | ecosystem: Environmental > Aquatic > Non-marine Saline and...
GAACTATCCTTCAGTAGCAGTGATTGAAACAAGCACTACTCCAACAGAACCGTACACTAGCCTTGGGTTAGAAACAAATTCTCCTGTTGGTTGTGGTATTGTACCACCTGAACCTACTTGTGGTGATAATATTTGTAATGGTGTAGAAACAAGTTCTAATTGTCCAGGTGATTGTCCTGTTACTAATCCTTGTGACTATGACCATACTTGTGAATCTGGTGAAACACAAACAAATTGTCCAAGTGATTGTGGAACTTCACCCCCTAACCCTTGTGATAATGATAATACTTGCGAAGCTGGTGAAACTGTAGCTAATTGTCCTGGAGATTGTGAAGAAGTAGAACCTAATACTTGTACTGATACAGATGGTGGTAATTTTCCTTTAGTTAAAGGAACTATCTCTGGTATTAAAGATGGCTCAAGTTATTCAGGTAATGATTATTGTATGAAAAGTGATCTCCTTGTTGAATATTCTTGTAGGGGTAATGAGTATTTTTATGAGTTCCATCCTTTTGCAGGAACAAATTATGAGTGTGTTGATGGTGTTAAGGTAGAAAAGGCAGCACCTTGCCCTTATGAAAATTCAGATATAACTACTTGCGAACTTTTAGCTTCTATTTATTCTGATTTTAAACAACAAACTGGAATAGACAGATTATGTTCCCTTACAGATGTGGTTGGTTTTGCTGTTGCTTTAAATAATAATTATCCTGAAGAAGCAGCAAGAAGTGTAGATAATGCTGACCATTGTTCTGTTTGTGGTGATGGTACTTGTGAAGGGTATGAAGAAAATGGATATGAGGGTTATGGTGTTTGTGAACAAGACTGTGCTTCACAAACTCACCCTGCTGACACAAATAGGGACAGCGTAATCTCCACTACTGAGTTAATCACTTATGCACAGAAATGGATTGATGGTCAAATAAGCAGACCAGAATTAGCTGATGCTATAGATTTATGGATGGTGAATTAAAAATGGTAAGACAAAATACAAAATTCCTTTTGGTTGCTTTACTAATCGTTGGTGGATTAGTATACTTAACTGGAAGCGGTGCAGGATTATTCGCAATCACTGGTTCAGAGACAATGACGAGACAATTACCTACTTCTGTTACCGCAGGAGAAACATTTACAGTAAATTATGTTGTGAGTGGTGCTTCAGGTAAATGGGGTGTTACTGTTGATGATGTTGTGAGTGGTGATGGTTGTACTCCAGCGAGTGAACCTTTTGTAATATTACACGCCAGTGACATCATACCTAATAATAAAGAAGTAACTTATACTGCGCCAATGTCTGGTAAATGTACTTTTAATGGGGATTATCAATTTGGTAATCTAGCAATAAATAATTTCCCAAGTGGAGATGTGGTTGTTTGTGCAACTCATTCAACTAGTGCTTGTAGTGGTGATGATATTTATTGGTTTGATAGTTGCAGTAATAAAGAAGACATCAAAGAATCATGTCCTTTGACTTGTACTAATAATGCCTGTACATGTAATACTGACGCAGATGTAGATTGTAGTGGAGACATAACCAACAATGAATTAATCACATATGCTCAGAAATGGGTTGATGGTGATATTCAAAGAGAAGATTTAAGTGATGCAATCCAAGCATGGAGTGTCTAATATGGTAATCATTAATTAATGGAGGATATTAAAATGAAAAAAATATTATTATTAAGTGTAATGATGCTCCTACTTATTGGTTCTGTATTAGGAGAAAATCTAATAACTCGTGAAATGGCTTCAGAAAAAACAGGCTCTGCTTTTGATGTACGCTATAATGTAGCTGCGAATGGTAATTTCTTTACTATTCTTGAAGAAACACTTACAGGTCCCTGTTCACCAACTACACTTATAGAAATACCTATCTGGTTAGAAGGTGCAACAAGATACTATGATATTGTTTATACTATAACAGGAGATGGTGTATGTACATTAGGCTCTACAACATATAGCTATGCAGCAGTAGGTGGTTCAGGAAGCGGAACTCTCTCTTCACAATCAATTACTGTAACTCTTGAAGATGATGGCGAAGAATCATGTGGTGATGGAGAATGTAATAATGGTGAAACTGCAATAACTTGTGATGATGATTGTGATACAACAACTATTCCACCTCCAGATACAAACACAACAAGCTTTGACTTGTGTGAAACCTTAGAATTCGTTGATGGTATTGGAATAGACATTAGTGATGACACTTGTAATAACAGATATATCATTGTAGGTATTGGGTTAGGAATACTTGTAGGGATTGTCTTACTATTGAAGAAGAAATAAGGTGAAGAAAGATGGCAAAGAAGAATAATAAAGTATTAATGATTGTTGGAATAATTGCATTAATAGCTGTAGTGATGTACTTCTTGCCACCAACAGATGATACACAATATATATATTCTACTGACAATGGTGAAGAATATTGTGAACAAAGGATAAGGGATTACAGTAATGAAGGTTATTTGTGTGTTGTTAGTGAATGTATAGAAATTACTTCTTCACAGGCATCTTCTTGTCCAGAACACCTTTCTGAATCTTATATTGGGAGAGATGCTTGGTTTGCAACATATAATACTGAATGTTGGGATTTATCTATTTCAGAAATGGGGGAATGGGATTGTCTTTTTGGAGAGGATGATTATTGTGATTCTTTTGGTGATGAAAATGCCTTATGTGATGGAACAGTAACTCCATTTTGTGGTGATAATATTTGTAATGGTGTAGAAACAAGTTCTAATTGTCCAGGTGATTGTCCTGTTACTAATCCTTGTGACTATGACCATACTTGTGAATCTGGTGAAACACAAACAAATTGTCCAAGTGATTGTGGAACTTCACCCCCTAACCCTTGTGATAATGATAATACTTGCGAAGCTGGTGAAACTGTAGCTAATTGTCCTGGAGATTGTGAAGAAGATGACCCTGATGAACTTCCTTGGTGTAGTGGTTATGAAGACTATGCTTTGTTTGATTTGATGGATGAAGATGCTTGTAATAATTTATTAGTTAATCTAGTGATATATTTTGCAGTATTTATGGTAGGTTTAACCTTATTAAAAACACTAGGTAAGAAATAAATGGAAAATTTTATATACTAACTGGTTAAGAAAATGGTTATGAAAAGAAAAAATTTATTAATGGGCTTGGGTATAGTAATACTTTTCCTTTTTGTTTTAACTTCCTTCTCAGGCAGTAGTACACAAAGTGTTTATGATAGGGATACTCTTTCAGAGTGTAATGATAGAAGACAAGATAAAATATATGATGGTTTTAAATGTGTTGGTGAATGTCAATTAATTACTTCTGACCATGTTAGTTGTAGAGGTATTGATTCTGATGAAGTAGGAAACTATGCGTTTTTTGCAGATAGTGATGATTGTGAAGAAGCGTTTAGAGACCAAGATGATTTTGAGTTATGGAACTGTTTTTATGATGAAGGATTAATTTGGCGATGTGTAGATGATACACAAAATAGGTATGTGGACGAATCTTCTATGGTTAGTGATAATGACCAATATGAATGTTATGGTTATCTTGATAATGTTTATTATGATGATGGTGTTCTTTATAAAAGTTTTTTTTATTGTGATTCTATTTTTCACCACGTTTGTGAAGAAGGTTGTAATTATGATACTGGAAGATGTGGTGAAGGTCCAAGAGTTTGTGATGAAGGTGAAGAAGTTTGTGATGGTAGCACAATAAAGGAATGTGTTGATAATGAGTGGACAACTAAACAAACTTGTTCAGGTAGTTGTCTTGAAGTTAATTGGAATTATGCAAGATGTACTCAAGATTATGTTTATTATTGTTTAAGCGGAAGTAATGATTGTACTACTTTAGAAACAAGTAACCCTACACCTCCTGATAGTTGTTATACTTCCCTCCTGGCTTGTAAGAATAGTAAGGTATATTATTGTGTAGAAAATAATGAATGTAAAAAGAAAACAAGTGTAAGTGAATCTTATTTAGATGAACATCTTTGTTTCTCAGGAACTGATGAAGATGCAGCAGAAGCTAGTTGTACAAATGCTCTTGATGATGATCCTGATGACAGAAAATGTCAAGACCTAAGTAAGTTTGGTGATAAACTAAGTCGTTCAGAAGCAGCAGATTATTGGTGTGAAGTAGAAAATAAAGATAATTGTATAAGCTTTCATGATTTAAAATCACTTCATAGCCTTGATATTTCTGATATAGATGGTTCTTGGTTTTATATATTTATTCCAAACTTACCTGGACTCATAGATTATAAACTTGAAAATTTTGGAGTTTGTGTTTATACATCATCTACAGACCGCATTATTGCTTGGGTGATGGAGAATTGGTTTATTATAGCAATGGCTGGTGCAGCGTTGTTTGCATTTTCAATACTTAAACCATAGACCTATTGGAGGATTAAAAATGAATAAAAAAGGATTTGTTATTTCAGGTACAATCTTACTATTAGTACTTGGTTTAGGTGTTTTAGCTTTTGCGAGTGGGATGATTGGCTTCTCAATTGCTGAACTTTTTGATAAGAAAATAATGATTGTAATTATAGTTATGATTGGTTTAGTTGTAATGGCAAGTAAGAAAAGATAGAAACTTTTATATACAAGTAACATCAATATTAGGTTTGGTGATGTATTATGAACAAAAATGAATTTAGGAAGAAAGAAGGTGCAATGTGGCTTAATGCAGGTATTGCTAGTGTAATGTCTGGTGGAAATCAAACAATCTTTGATAAGTTAATGTTTGGTAATGAAAAAATGAAACAATTAGGTGATGATAATGGGTAATGCAATTAGATTTATACTTGGAGTTGGTGTTTTCGCCTTCGCCTTTGTATTTTTAGGACCTCTTGATCCAACAGACATAGCTTTATATCCTTTAGCTATATGGCTTATGTTTCCAGGCGCACCAAACATGTTATTAGGTAAGAAATGATTTCAGCATATGAGGGTAGGAAGTACGGTGGTTATATAGGTTTATTTATTTTAATTGCTTTTTTTTTAGGTAAGCTTTGGGTAGACAACCCTTTACAAATTATGTTTGGCGGTCTGTTTGAGATGAAACTCTTCTTTGTTGCTGCTATTGCATATTTAGGGTATGTTGCTTATAATGCAATGAAGAATCAATGGTACTTATTATAGGAAGAAAAGATGGCAAGAAAAACAAATTATGGGCTAAACTTTGTAATAATTGGAATTATCATTTCAGTTATTTTATATTTCATTAATGGTATTATATTTACTGCATTTAATCAAATAGGATTTCTTATTGTTTCTAGAACTGGTCTTTGGGAGACTCTTTTTTTTAGTAGTAATATTCTTATGATTGATGTTTTATCTGTTGTTTTTAGTATTCCTATTTATTATATTGTAGGATTAATATATGGAGCATTATTTGGTAAATAAAATGGCATTTATTAGTAGGGACACGATAGAGAAGATACTTTATGTAGCTGCTGGTGTTCTTTTGTTTGTTGCAATTAATAGGTTTATCCTCAGTAAGTATTTATCGAGTAGCAATTGGATTTTCTTTATGATTGGTGCAATGGTTATCTTAGTATATACAAAGCCTCTTGCTGGTTTATTTGATAGGTTTACGCATAAGTTTGTTAATCTGCATCGTGTCGAGCAGTTGTTTACTTCTGTTGCTGCGGTTACTTTCTTCATTAGTTTCAATGATTATGTGATTGATGTATATTTAATGGACCTTGCAGGTTGGATTTTGTTAGTGGTTGCAATTGTATTATTTTTGTTTAGTAAAACCATCGCAAGGAAGCTTTTGAGGGAATAATGTTAAATTTGAATAATCTTTTCAAGACTGAGTTGAACTTAGAAAACTTGATTATCATAGTGGGTGGTCTACTCTTAATGGCTGCTTATAACCTGTTTACTACTCAAATTCTCATATTTGTTGCTGGTGCGGTCGTAGCTCTGTATATATTTCGTAATCGTAATAAACTAATGAATAAGACTAAAGGGTGGTTCAAATAAAGAAAATACTCTTATTAATTATTATGTTGATGATTGTTCCTTTTGTAGTTGCGGTGTGTGATGATGGTGATGGTGGGATGAACTTAGAAGTAAAAGGTTCTCTCCCTCAAACACTACATAAAGGTATTGTGTATACAGAAGATTTTTGTTTAGATGGGTTTAATCTTATTGAAGGCTCTTGTTTTGGTGGTCTTCTTGTAACAAATAATGTTGCTTGCCCTATTGCTTGTTCTGATGGTATTTGTGTTGATGATTCTTCAGAACATGATGCTGACACAAATAGGGACAGCGTAATCTCCACTACTGAGTTAATCACTTATGCACAGAAATGGATCAATGGTCAAATAAGCAGACCAGATTTAGCTGTTTCACTTGCGCTTTGGATGGTGTCGTAATGGATTTTGTAACCATTCCTGCAAAGATTATTGGTTACTTAGATATAGTCTTAAATAAGCTTGCTGAATTATTAGTTTATGTTCAAGGCATGTTACCTGTTGATATTGCTTTATTCAAAGTAATATTTGCTGTTGGTGTAGCATTTTTAATCAATACAAAAATTCACGATGATTTAACTCGGACTGCGATATATGCAGTTCTAATCCTGGGGTTGCTCCAGGGCATTTTGTAGGAGGTTATAAACTATGAAAAAATGGTTGTGTTTGGTACTCATTATTTGTATGGCTAGTTTTGTTAATGCATCTATTGGACTTGATGTGTGGGTTCCAAATTCTGTGGGTGATAATATTACTTTTCTTAATGCTAGTAATAGTTATGCCCCAACAGATTATACTTCAGGAGATTCACCAATGGGTGTTGCTGTTGATGGTAATCACAATGTGTGGATAACAATTAGTGGTGATGATAAACTTAGTGTCCTTAATGCTAGTGAGGGTTATGCTCAAACAGATTTTTATTCAGGAGATTATCCTGCTGGTGTTTCCATTGATGGTTATAATAATGTGTGGGTAGCAAATTCAGAGGATGATAAGGTTAGTGTTTTTAATGCTAGTGATGGTTATTCTCAAACAAATTATTCTACAGGTCTTTATCCTTATGGTGTTGCTGTTGACGGTTATAATAATATATGGTTTACTCTCGTAACTTCTCGTATAGTTAGTGTCCTCAATGCTAGTGACGGTTATGCTCATACAAGTTATGGTGTTGGAAATTATCCTGCTGGTGTTTCCATTGATGGTTATAATAATGTGTGGGTAACAATCGCTTTTGCTGATCTTGTTACTCTTCTTAATGCTAGTGACGGTTATTCTAAAACAGATTATGCTGTAGGAGACACCCCAAAGGGTGTTTCCATTGATGGTTATAATAATGTGTGGGTAGTAGATTCAAGGGATGATAGAATTAGTGTTCTTAATGCTAGTGACGGTTATGCTCATACAAGTTATGGTGTTGGAAATTATCCTCAGGGTGTTTCCATTGATGGTTATAATAATGTGTGGGTAGCAAATGCAGATGATGATAAGGTTAGTGTTCTTTATGCTAATGCAGGTTATTCTCGAACAGACCATATTGTAGGAGATAGACCTTTTTCAATTGGTGATATGACTGGTGTTCAGTGGCAAAGAATTTTTAATAGTTCTTTTGTTTTTTTAAAACAAAATCAAACCCCTTTTTTCAATGAAACTTCAGCAGACTATTCAACAGAACAATCACACAATAGTACCTTTTATATTGATTTAAATGCAACTGATATAAATTTTGATGTGATTCAATATTTCATTAATGACACTAGCAATTTCATTGTAGATATTAATACAGGCATTCTTACAGGAAACCCTAGTGTTTCTGATACTTCAAACAAACAATATACTGTGTATGCAGGTGATGGTAATACTAATGCTTCTTTAGAAATGGGGATAAATATAACAAATTCAGCACCTACATTAACAAGTGTAACAATTAATAATACTTCTCCAGCAGTAACTGACCCTCTTAATTGTACGTTTGATTCTGAAACAGATATTGATAATGATGCAATTTTTCATCAATTTGAATGGTATAATGATAGTATTTTAACAAGTTATACAGATTTTAATTTAAGCGAAAGTATTACTTCAGAAGGTGATACTTGGTATTGTAGAATCCGTGCAAATGACACTTTGGATCAATCAGGTTGGTATTCTTCAGGTACAGTATTTATTAGTGGCGGTGGTGGACCATCAACACCTAATATTATTTCTAAGAATCAGTCAACTCTTGAGACAGACATGGCTAATAATGCAACATATCCAACTAATACTAATCAGTTGCTTAATTTGACAGTTATGTTTACTGATCCTAATGCTGATGATAACCATAGTGTTTTCTGGTGTTTTACTAATAATTTCAATGGTGCGTGTGTTGATGGTCAGTGGGGTAATAGCTCTAGTTTCTTAGACAGAGTTTATGATAATTTAACTTTGAATGTATCAGATAATTCATTGTCTAGTTATGAATATTTTGCTTTCGTTAAAGATAATAGTAGCCTTTGGAGCGCTGGTAGTGCTGGCACTTTCCATGTGAACCATCGACCAATTACGAGTATTTCTGAAGGTAATGTGTACTCTAATATAACTCAGGCTAATGTAACTTTCGCATCAACGGATTCTGATTCTGATTCTGTCACTTACGCTTTGTATAACAATTCAGTTAATAATAGTTGGGGATTTTATGAAACTGTAACAAGTACGTTTAGTTGGAATTCAAGTACAGAACGTGTGTGGTATTATTTCGCAAGAGGCATTGATGAACACAATTATAATAGTACTGAAGAAATTGTATATACTTTGACTTTTGATTTCACTAGACCATTCATAACCATAACATTTCCTACTAATCGTAGCACATTTTCTGAATTCTCCTTCACTTCACAATACACTATTACAGATAATTATGCTTTTGGCTCTTGCACATATGATCTATATTATCGTTCAACTGATATATTTATTGGTACAACAGCTTTCAATTGTGATGCGTCTAGCACTACAGTTACAGTACCTAGCCAGGGTCTTGATTATAAAATTAAGTATAAGGCTACTGATGCAGCTGGCAATATGAATGAAACAGATTTTATTTTTATTACATCAACTATCCCTACTACTCCTCCTCCTGTTGCTGGAGGTGGCGCTTCAAGTGGTGATGATGATACTCCTGCAATTAATGAGACTGCGTTGAGACAGACTATCTTAGAAGGTATCTGTGGTAATAATATTTGTGAAGAGGGGGAACAAATCTTTAGCTGTCCTGCTGATTGTGCACCTGTTTTTGGTGATGTTAGTATTGGTGATTTGACTTGGCATTGTTGGGACTCTGATGCTTCTACACGATGTATTTGGCAAGAAGCTGGATTTACTTCCGGCATGTTCCTAATTATCTTCCTTGGTTTAGGCTATGTGTTTTATCGTAATCAGTATAAGGGTAAAAGGACAGGTTCGAATATAAGGCGTTATACTGGTAGGGTCAAACGATGGTTGAGGTGACTCGATGCGCATTATCTTTATCCTACTTATTTGTTTGTTGATTGTTCCTATTGCTTTTGCATGCGATAATACTAAAGCGTTCTCGTTCTGTAAAAACTCTACTAATGACGTTTGTGACACGGGTGAGTTTATATTTAAGGATAGTGATTGTAGCCTTAGCTCTGAAGAAATGCTTAACTTAGACTTTGCAGGAACTGGCTGGTTTATTAAGCTCTTAACTCTTGCGCTGTTGATTTTAGGTTTAAAAGCTGGCTTGTTTAATGATTGGCGTATCGTTGCGCTGTTAGGCATACTCTTTGTTGCGTTCATGGTAATACCTTCGCATGAGTACGTTCCTAACGATTATGAATTAATCCAGAATAAATCGAATGTTTTAAATACTAATACTCTTGATGAAGAACAAGATGTGTTTAGCGAATCAACTTTGGAGAAGCCCATTAATTGGGTCACGGAATTGCCTGGGAAGCTTTTCCCCTCTAACCTATTCATTGGTGGCTTGGTGGTGTTCGTGATCTTAGCAATCATGCTAGGCGCTTTTGAAGGCATTGCTGACAGAGTAGGTAAGAATTTCAAATGATTAGAGGAAACTAAAATGAAATGTAAACATTATAAAGGAGAAGGGTACAAGTACAAAATATCAGATGAAGAAACATTATACTTATGTGACCAATGTAATCTTAACCTTGTACCTGAAACATTTAAACAACTTGCTGTTGAAGTATTTACAGAGAGCTTAATAAAAAGAAAAAGATATTAGGATGAAAAACAAACAATATTTACTACTAATTTGTATGCTTTTAGTAGTTCCGGTTGTATTAGCTGACACGTATCAAATTAGTTGGCAAGGGATAGTTGTTGATGAAAATGGTTATAATATAGCTAGTAAAGACTTAAACGTAACAATCAGAGATAATAGTACAGGTGCAATAATTTATAATAATACATATGTTGATGCAATTGCAGTAGGAATCACTGGCGTTAGCGGTTTTAATGTAATACTAGGTGAAGAGGGAAATCTTACTTTTACTTATAATCAGCTTTATAATGTAGGTTTTAAAAGAGAAGATGATCCTACTACGTTATGGATAGATTGGAAGCCTGGTCTTGGAGACATTCCTGGAACAAGCATTGATCTCATTACATATGTAAATGTAACGGTCTCAACACATACAGGGAACATAACAAACGGAACTGATACCGGATATGTAGCGGCTAATGCAATTTGTAATGTTGAACATACAGGAACACACTTTTGCTCAACGGATGATGTTTTTGATTACATAAAGGACTTAACTAATTTAAGCGTTTTTAGTACATTTGTCACTGCATGGGTTACTGAGGGTCCGCCTGGATACCTTAGTCCTGCTAATGATTGTAAGGGCTGGACTGATCCAAGCGTTTCTTTAATTTATGGTCCGTTTTGGGACTTTACTGATAATACACTAGGAGGTGGAACCGGCTGGCTTACTGGTTGCAGTAACAGTAAACCGCTTGCGTGTTGTAAATGAAAATACTATTAATATATGTAGTCATTGCATCCCTACTTGCTGGGTCAGTGCTTGGTGCTAACCTCTACAAGACTGATCCAGCTACTTGTCCTGTTACAGATGACGTAAACTATCCTGGACAAAGCTGTTCTCCTATCTATATCTGTGGTGAAGTGGGTGGTACTGCGCAATGTTATGACACTACTACCTTAACTCCTCCTGTTGCAACCGTTACATCTAGTACTGCATATAATTCAAGCTTAAATGGTGGCTATGTGGTTAATTGTTACGGTTCTGATGCAGCTTCGCCGTATTGTGATAATTCAGGTAGTCATTGGTGTAATCGTGACGCTTCTTGTTATTCTGATAATCGTCTTACTTCTTGTACGGGCGGTTCATGGTATACTTTTACTTGCGGAACGTGTGTAGCTGGTTATACATATTGTGACGGTAGTTATATTGATGCGGACGGTTGCGAGGTTGATATTGATACAACACCTTATCCTGGTGAAACTAACGCTGTGTATGATTCAGGGTGTAATCCTGTATGCGATTCAGGATATCAGGACTGTGATGCTGACATAGGCACTGGAGGAACTGGTTGTGAAGTAACTACTGGTGTTACGAGCTGTACAACTGGCGCTGGCGGTCCTGGAACGTATAGTGCTGGTTGTGTGTGTACTGGCGTTGCACAAGAACATTTCATTACTAATACTTTAGCAGAAGGGTTTGGTAATTATCTATTATGGGGTAATCAAACAAACTATAAAGGCTGGCTTGTTAACTTGTTTAATATTAATGGTAAGAATTTTAGTGTAAGTAATGAAAGTGTTGCTTGGGCTGATGACTTTTGTGTATTTGGTGGTGATTGTCTCAGCGAAGGTGCTGGTGGAAGTAGTAACATATCTATCCTACAAGCAGAGAATGAAACAGATTTAGTTATTGATACTGTACAAATGACTAACCAAGGTGCGCTTAAAATAAGCATGGTGACAACAGCAACAGTCAATAATATCTCTAGTACTGATGGTAGCGATAATAGCTCTTGGAATGAAACGTATGCACGTGGTATTTTTGATTTGATAGGAGCAGGGAGTGATAATAGCTCTTGGAATGAAACCTATGCTAAAACTTTATTCGCTGATATTAGTTTTGTTGACACGAATGAGACAACAAGAGTAGATGCCTTATATGTTAATATAACTGCATTTTTGAATGATACTTATTATGCAGATACAAATGAGACTACAAGAACAGATGCTCTATATGCTAATGTTAGTGCTTTCTTGACTGACTTATATTACCTTGACACTAATGAAACTGTTAGGGTTGATGCACTTTATGCTAACATAAGTACTTTCCTTTCTTCTGGTTCTGGAGATAATCAAAGTTGGAACGAGACGTATGCAAAGACTTTGTTTGCTGACATTAATGTTGTTGATACGAACGAAACCACAAGAACAGATGCTTTGTATGTAAATGTTAGTAAATTTTTGAATGACACATATTATCTTGATACTAATGAGACTACAAAAGTGAATGCTTTGTACGCTAATATAACTGTATTCCTTGCTTCTGGTGCTGGTGACAATAGTTCTTGGAATGAGACTTATGCTAAAACTTTGTTTGCTGACATTAGCGTTGTTGATACGAATGAAACCACACGTGTTGATGCATTGTATAGTAATATAACTGTATTCCTTGCTTCTGGAACAGGAGATAATACTAGCTGGAATGAAACGTATGCCAAGACCTTGTTTGCTGATATTAGCGTGGTGGATACGAATGAAACCACAAGAGTAAATGCATTGTATGCTAATGTTTCAGACTTCTTAGTTGATACAAATACTGGGAATGTGTCATGGAACGAAACTTATGCAAACGAACTTTATGCCAGAATGAATGTTGAGAATACAGGTAGTTTTAATGTAACTGGGGGGATAAATGCTTCTTTAGTTGATGGTTTTTATTTAACAGGTCATAATGCTAATGAATATTTGAGAATATACACTAAATCATATGGAGGGGGAGCATTAAACATTCCTATGTTACAAGGAGCTATAAATGATAGTGGTGATCCTGATTATCTTGTAGGTATTTATGGTACAGCAATAATATTTGAGCACGAAGGAAGAAGTAAGATTAATTTTTTAGATGATGATTTTAACGAAGGGCAGATTATGTTTTACAATTCAACAGACTATGTAAAATCAAATTATTTATCGTTTGAAAGTGCTAATGGTTATATCTTTGATAATCATGTTAATATATCTACTGGAAAAGATGTATGTATTCAAGGAGGAAATTGTTTAAGTGACATGGGGAGTGATAATAGCTCTTGGAATGAAACGTATGCACGTGGTATTTTTGATTTGATAGGAGCAGGGAGTGATAATAGCTCTTGGAATGAAACCTATGCTAAAACTTTATTCGCTGATATTAGTTTTGTTGACACGAATGAAACCACACGTGTAGATGCTTTGTATACAAATATTACTACTTTTTTAATTGATACACATAACACTTCTGCTGAAATGATTGCTGCAACTGATGGAAAAGTAAACAGTACTAGTTGGAATAGGACAGGAACAGATGTGTACTTAGCAAACAGTGGGGATAATGTTGGGATTGGAATAACAACTCCATCACAAGAATTAACAGTAAGTGGAGATATTTTATTAGATGGTCAAATTTATTTTGATGACACTTCGAGTGGTAGAATCTATGATGATGGTACAAACTTAATATTTCATCAGAACACAGGTGATCTCTTGTTTAATGTGAGTGATGCAGGTACTGAAGTGCTTGTTTTTGGTGGTGATTCTGGTGTGGGTACTCCGGCATCGAATGTTCTTTTGAACTTAGAAAATAATGATAATTCAATCCTACAATTCTCGTCACCTAACATACGTATTCAAGGGATTCATTTTGGTGATCCTGAGAGTAATCAATCAGGAATCATTAGTTATAATCATTTTGAGGATGAAATGCAGTTTTATACAGGCGATTCTCTTGCTATGTCTATCCTTTCTAATGGAAATATAGGTATTGGCGTAAATCCTAGCCAAGAATTAACTGTAGATGGTGATATTTTAGTAGGTAGTTATATTTACTTTGAAGATACTTTAGGTGGAGAGATACATGAAGTAAGTGATTTTTTAGTAATAAATAGTAATCAAGCTGGAATAAAGCTTTCTAAAGGTGACAATAACAGTTTAATGATTACCTCAGAGGCAGTCTCTTTTAATGCAGATAATACTGATTTGAATTTTAGAGTAGAAACACTGACTGAATCCAATATGTTTTATATTGATGCAGCATGGGAAACTGTTGGAATTGGAACAGGTTCTCCAGACTGGAGATTAACTGTTAATGACCAAACAGATGTAAGTGTTGGTGTTCAAGTAACAAATGATGATAGTGGGCAAGGTAGTGGAGATGGAGTTGTGTTAGGATACTCTTCTACCGATTACGCTTTTGTATGGAACTATGAAGAGACCAAGTTAGCCTTTGGTACAAATGGTTCTGAACAAATGAAAATCGAAGCTAACGGGTCTGTATACATGTATGATGTTTATTCTGATGTTGTCGGTGGAACTAACCGTGATCTATTTATAGATGATACAGGTAAGTTAGGCTATGTCTCTTCATCAATCCGCTATAAAGATAATGTTACTAGCTTGACTAAAGATGATACCTCTTGGATTTATCAATTAAACCCTGTTAAGTTTGATAGGATTAATAGCTCTTCAAAGAACGAGTATGGATTGATTGCAGAGGAAGTTGAGAATGTTAATCCTAAGCTTGTGAGTTATAAGCGTGAAAAACAAGTTGAATGTGGACTTGTTAAATTATCAAATAATTATACTGATTCTGCATGTAATCCACTTTTTATAACAACAAACATTCCCGAAACGGTTAATTATGGTAGCCCACAAATGACTACTGCATTGATCTCTGAAATTCAAATGCTTAAATCAGATTTAGACACATTAGAGCAAGAACAGGCTTTGTTTAAAAAAGAGCTTTGTAAGAAAGACCCGACCTATGTTTGGTGTAGAGAAATTGGTGTAATCTAAAATGAAACTAAAACAAATAGTAATCATTGTATTGTTCCTTTTATCAATTAATCTAGTGTATGCTTTACCTAGTAATGCAAAGGTATTGTATGCAGAGAATGAGTCTGATTTAGTTCTTGGTCCTGTACAAATGACAACCTATGGTGAGTTAAAGGTAGATATAAATGGTACTTTTGATAATGTATCTTGGAACGAATCTTATGGACGTAGTATTTTTGCATTAATTGGTGCAGGCAGTGATAATCAAAGTTGGAATGAGACGTATGCAAAGACTTTGTTTGCTGACATTAATGTTGTTGATACGAACGAAACCACAAGAGTAGATGCTTTGTATGTTAATATTACTGCTTTTTTAACTGACTTATACTATCCTGATACGAATGAAACTACTCGTGTGGATGCTTTGTATGCTAATGTTAGTGCTTTCTTGACTGATGGTGTTGATAACGCTAGTTGGAATGAAACGTATGGGGAAAGCTTGTTTGTTGATGTAACTGGCGATACTATGACTGGTGATTTAATTGTTGATGCAGGTTTAAACGTAACAGGAAACAGTTGGTTTGATGGTACACTTTTACCTATTACGACCCTTTTACATGATATAGGTTCTGGTGCAAATCGTTGGAGAAAATTATATGTAACTAATGTTTCTGCTGATTATATTAGTATAATTAATGACTTTGTTGCGTTGGGTGATGTTACTGCTACAAACTATTATGGCTCTGGTGCGTACTTAACTAATTTAAATGTAACAGGTGATATTACTGGCTATGCACTTAATATTTCTTTTTTATTTGGGCATGCAGGCATTGGTGCAATTGATTTACGTGGCGATCCTTGGTACGTGTCTGGAACTGACTTAGAAATAAATAACGATTTAAAAGTAAACAATACAGAGATAGAGAATAATCTAACGGTTGGTGATGCAGTTATTGCAAATCAATATTGTAATTCTACTGACTGTTATACTGTAACGGATTTTTTAACGGTTGCTAGTTCTAGTGATAATTCTTCTTGGAATGAAACGTATGCCAAGACTTTGTTTGCTGACATTAGCGTGGTAGACACAAACGAAACAACAAGAGTTAACACACTATTCACAAACATAGCAACACTGGGAGACACTACATGGACAAACATTACAAACGCTAACACCTCCATGAAAACATATGTAGATAGTGACATGGCAACACTAGGAATAGCAACATGGACAAACATTACGAACGCAAACGATTCTATGAAAATATATGTAGATAGTGTGAGTGGTGGTAGTGGTGATGGTACAGGAGGTTGGATTAATGATTCTAGTACTACAAGAACAACGAGAGATGTTCTTGTTCAAGGAGATTTTTATATGAATCAAAGTTCAGGTAATACAAGCATTAACTTTACAACGGTAACTGTTGATGGAGAAAATCACAATATGATTATAGTAACAAGTTCTACTGGAGGAGAACAAGAACCAGTCTTATACATCAATGGAACAGAAGGGGAAGGGGTAGCTTTAGAGCTTGTTGATGGTTCACTTATTATTTCAAACGAAATAGATGGGGATGAATTTGCTGAATTTGGATTGATTTCTTCCACAAACGAAACAGAGATAATTAGTGGAAGAGGAATTGTACTGACTCCAGGAGACGAGGTAGGAAGTTCTAACTATGTTAATGTAGAAGGGTATCTTAACGCAACCGAAGATATTTGTATTACTGGTGGTAACTGCCTGAGCAGTGTAAGCGGTGGTAGTGGTGATGGTACAGGAGGATGGACTAACACAACAATAATGACAACTGCTCACTTAAACGCTTCCATTAAAGGAAACTTGACAATTAATGAGTCTATTAACACAGGTTGGTACTCAACCTTTGGTAACACAACAGCCTCTGTTAAAATAGGGCATGTGAAGTATGACTTTGGTGGTGGTGATATTACTTTCCCAAAGATTACAATGCAAGCCAGTGCTGATCCAGGACCTGGTTCTTCGGAACTTGGTTTTATTAAGAACGGATTGTTCTTGGATGCTGAACCCACAGTTGAACCACAAATTGGGTTCTTTAACGCAAGTAACCCTGGACAAAATGGGTTTCTATCCTTCGTTCCTATGACTGATTCGTTTAAGATTGGAAACAGTCAAGAACAAGTATTAGTATCTGGTAATTTTAATGTATCTTCAGGCAAAGATGTTTGTATTACTGGAGGCAATTGTTTAAGCACTGTGAGTGGAGGTAGTGGCAGTGGTAATTGTAGTGTTGCTGGCTCTTGTAGTAACATTTCATATATGGATTATGAAAATGAAGGCAGTTTTAACATTACAACGGACGGAGACACACAGTTTAATATTGGCTGGGAAGCAATTGATGATGATGGCGATGTGTCTAATATTACTATGATTACGGCTAATGCAACAGGAGAATGGACAAATTCAAGTAATATAGGTTTTTATGGTGCTGATGGAAGTTATTTACGTTTATTTGACTATGGTAGCTATGATATTTGTGATTCTACTGATTTTAACGAATGTGGTGGCTTTGAGTTTGCTGATGATGGCATGTATATTTACTCTGATTCAACTGGAGGCATTGAATTTGAAATGGACGAAGACAGTGCTTACATTGATCAGTTTGGTAATATTAATCTTTCTACTGGAAGAGATATATGCATCGATGGAGGTAATTGCTTGAGTAGTGTAAGTGGAGATAATAGTAGTTGGAACGAAAGTCATGCTAATACTCTTTATGCTAGAATGAATGTAGAGAATGAAGGAAGCTTTAACATAACAGGTGGGCTTAATGCTTCTCTGGTAGATGGTGTGTATTTAGCAGGAAACAACGCTAATAATTTTATGAAACTCTATAATCATCAGTTTATGGGTGGAGCTTTAAATGTATCTACGTTAATGGGTTCAATAGATGATGGTGGAAGTCCAGAAACCATCCTAGGCATTTATGGTACACTTATCATGTTTCAAGATACTGCAAACCAAGGTAGTAGGATTAACTTCCTTGATAATGAATTGGATGCCGAAGCACAAATCTCATTCTATAATGCTTCACAAGGCTCGTATTCAAACTACTTAACATTCAGGGAAGCGAACGGATACTCTTTTGATAACTCTATTAATGTAACTTCAGGAAGTGATGTGTGTATCGAAGGAGGTGGTAACTGCTTGAGCACTGTAGGCAGTGGTGGCGGTGATGGCACAGGTGGTTGGACTAATGATTCTAGTACTACAAGAACAACGAGAGATGTTCTTGTTCAAGGAGATTTTTATATGAATCAAAGTTCAGGTAATACAAGCATTAACTTTACAACAGTACCTGTTGATGGAGAAAATCACAATATGATTATAGTAACAAGTTCTACGGGAGGAGAACAAGAACCAACCTTATACATTAATGGAACAGAAGGAGGGGTAACTCTGGAAATTATTGATGGTACTTTTTCTGTATCAGATAGAGCTGGAGGAGAGGAAGGAGGAGAATTTGGATTCATTGATAGTACAAACGAAACAGAGATTATAGCATCAAGAGGAATAGTGATGATTCCAGGAGATAGTGTAGGAAGTGCTAACTATGTTAATGTAGAAGGGTATCTTAACGCAACCGAAGATATTTGTATTACTGGTGGTAACTGCCTGAGCAGTGTAAGCGGTGGTAGTGGTGATGGTACAGGAGGATGGACTAACACAACAATAATGACAACTGCTCACTTAAACGCTTCCATTAAAGGAAACTTGACAATTAATGAGTCTATTAACACAGGTTGGTACTCAACCTTTGGTAACACAACAGCCTCTGTTAAAATAGGGCATGTGAAGTATGACTTTGGTGGTGGTGATATTACTTTCCCAAAGATTACAATGCAAGCCAGTGCTGATCCAGGACCTGGTTCTTCGGAACTTGGTTTTATTAAGAACGGATTGTTCTTGGATGCTGAACCCACAGTTGAACCACAAATTGGGTTCTTTAACGCAAGTAACCCTGGACAAAATGGGTTTCTATCCTTCGTTCCTATGACTGATTCGTTTAAGATTGGAAACAGTCAAGAACAAGTATTAGTATCTGGTAATTTTAATGTATCTTCAGGCAAAGATGTTTGTATTACTGGAGGCAATTGTTTAAGCACTGTGAGTGGAGGTAGTGGTGATGGTACAGGAGGATGGACAAATACTAGCATTCAAACCAGCACAACACTCAATGTGTCCATAGCAGGAGAGCTTAACGTGACAGAAAATTTCCATGCCTACAAAGATGCAAGGTTGGGAACAACACTCGATTATATGAACGTAACACAAGAGATACTTAACATTAGCCTCTTTGCGCCACTAGCATTCCCTATTCCTATTATAGAATTTTATAGTGGTTCTGATCCTGGTGTTTTGGGATCAAACAATGGTGCAATCAAAGGTAAGCTTATCATAATGGAAACTGCATCTAGTGAACCTGGAATAATTTTTGTTGCTGCTGATAATAATAGCATAGGTGAAAATGTGCTCACAGGACTATCAGAACTAAGATACAAAAATTCTAAAAGTTTCTTGTATGCAACAACAAGCCTTGGTGTTAATACAGGAAGTGATAATAGCAAAATAGTACTTTCAACCTCTGACTTCACAAAAAATGCTACTATGCGGTATGTTGACTCCACAGACACGCTTAACTTTGAATATGCAACAGGAGGCTATACATTTGATGGAGGTATATCTATTCTTGGCGCAGAAGGAAATTTTGTGTTTTCTGACCCATTAGGAACAACTGACACTAGTAATTTATATTATCTTGCTGCAACAGACGCTTTATACTTCCTCGCTGCAACAGGTGGTTTTATTTTTAATGAAGACCTTAGTACAACTAAAAATTTAGATGTAACTCAAAACATTAGTGTTACTGGAAATATTAATATGGGTATAAGTAATATCACATCCATTGATTGTCTTACGTTTAATAGTGGTGGTAAAATATGTTCCGTACCATAAACATTTTATTCTTTGTTTTTATTCTACTCTCTCTTAGTGCATATGCTACTACCTATTATGTAGATGATAGTGGTAATGATGGTAATACTGGTTTAAGTGAGGTTCAAGCTTGGAGACATATCTACGCTTGTGCTGCTTATATGGTTGCTGGTGATAATTGTATTGTTTTGCCTGGTGATTATATTGCTGATGGCAGAACCTATATTGCGTTCTCTGGCAGTTCTGGCTCTCCCATTACGTATGAAGCAAGACCTGACGTAACCGTGCATGGATTTACTGTAGTTAATTTTACTACCTTCTCTCCTGTTGATTATATTCATATTAAGAATTTTACCATAACCAATAGTGAAGCTTCTGCTGGTGACGCAATCGGCATTGCTGCTATCGGTAATCATAATGTTTATACCAATAACACTGTCCATAACATAACAGGCAATGGTGTTTATCTTGCAAGCCTTGGGTTAAGCAATACCCATAATGTGGTTACTAATAATACAATCTATAACATTAGTACACAGGTAGGGATTTTTATTGAAGGTAGCGACCATAACATTACTTATAATACGGTGTATGAGACCTTTAGTGGTATTGCTGGCTTTAACACTACTAATGTTATGGTAGCAAACAACGAAGTGCATTCATCAGGAGATTCAGGCATAGGCTTTGCTGGTGTTTTGTCACACAATAATATTATTGAGTATAATCATGTGTATGAAAACTGTCAAAAAATTGATGATCGTGCCGGCATTAACATGTACAGGGTAGGCGATAATAACACTATCAGGTACAATACGGTGCATGCACAACACGACACTCTGCGTGATGATGATATTAATTATACACAAGACCCTGGGAATCCTGGTGTAAAATATGGTACGTTTGGTATCCGTTTTGATGGTTTTAATGGCTATGATACAACACCACTCAATAGTACAGGGAACCAAGTGTATTATAATAAGATTTATAACGAGAACGAAGGGATATTAATCTTTAATTTTATGAACATAGACGTGTTTAATAACGTAATCTATAACAGTACCACGAATAGCTTTGGCATTTATTATGCTTATGAGGTTGACTTAGAATCAAGCATAAAGAATAATCTTATCTATGAATCAAATAGTTCGTTTGTGTATGCAATTAATGCACCCGATGCTAATTATGATTATAACCTCTATTACGGTAACGGAACTTTCAACTTTAATTATTCTGTGTCTAACTTTGCTGATTGGAAAACTGCAAGCGGTTTCGATGGTAACTCACTCAATGTTGATCCGCACTTCAAAGACATTACTACTTTTGATTTTAACCTCTTACCTTCATCACCAGCAATTAATGCTGGAACTGATGTAACTATTGATTACGATTTTGCTGGCGTTGCTGTTGCTGCAACACCTAATATTGGTCTTTATGAATTTATTGATAGTTGTAACTGTCCATATATTAATTATGATTGGGCACTTAACATGACATACAGTTGTGAAATTACAACAACGTGTGATATTGGCACAGGCAATCTTTCTTTTACTAATGAAGGTATTGCTACGTTTAATGCTAATGTTTATGCAAACAATATGGTATACCCTACCACTGGACAAACAGTTTATCTTGATAGTGCTGCTAGGTTGTGGTTGGGTTAAAATAGGTGAAATAAAAATGAAATATGGAAAAATAGTAGGATTTTGTACCGTAATGGTACTTTTGAGTGCAATGGCGTATGCAGTGACTTTTGATGAAGACGTACAGATTATGAGAAATAGTAATGCGGAATTAGCATTTACTACACCTAATGTACGTACTCAAGCAATACGCTTCAATGATGAAAACAATGACCCTTCAGGTAGCATAATTTATAGTCATTTCTTTGGTGAAATGGTGTTTACTACAAGTGGCTCTCCTGCGTTATGGATTCGTGATGATGGTCATGTTGGTGTAGGTGAGAACAGTCCTAGTCAAGAATTAACAGTTAATGGTGATATTCTCTTAGAAGATTATTTGTATTTCGATGATGTCTCTAGTGGCAAGATTTATGATGATGGTACAGATTTGATTATCTCTCAGGAAAGTGGTGATATAGGTTTTAGTGTTAGTGGTGATAGAGTAATGACCATTGATGATACAAATAATAGAGTAGGAATTGGAACCTCAAACCCTACAATAACTTTAGAGCTAGTTAACAATGTAGATTCTTCAACAGGTATTGCAATAGGGAATAATGATCTTGGGAGTAGTGCGTCTACAAATTTATTATTAAATAATGATAACTCTGATTTTCTATTAATTCAATTAGGTAGCACTGCCAATAGTGAAGATTCCTTAATTCAAAGTTCAGTCCCTATAGTTATTAAGTCTACTGGTGAAATTATAGCTACTACTCTTGATGCTACTGATTTTATTTTAGGTACTAATAGTCTTGAAAGAATTACAATAAAAAGTTCTGGAAATGTTGGCATTGGAGAATCAAATCCTAGTCAAGAACTCGTAGTGGATGGTGCTATCGGTGTTCCTAATCGTGCAGGTTATACTATGTTGATTAATCCCAATAATGCTAATATGGATTACGGGTTGTCAATTAAGCCTGAAAAAAATCCACCCTCTAAAAAGCCATTGTTTACCGTCGAGTCACAGTATGGTAATAATCGGTTCGTGGTAGAACACGCTGGCGAAACCTACACAGGCTATAACGATTTTGTTGTCTATAAGAAACAGAAGAAGGAGCCTGTTTTGAAAGTAGACGTGTCAGAAAATCGTGTAGATATTACGGGCGATTTGTATATTAATGGCGTTCCGTTAGCTGACTACTGTAAAGGTGTTCAGTAATTTTTTTTAATTAATTAATATTAATTAACGAAATTATAACCTTAAAATGCGAAACATATATATACTAGTTATGTTGTGGATACTGATAGGATGTCTTGTTTTGCCCTATCTTGTTCTTTGCTATAGTGGAACTACACCGAAAACATTATACAAAAGCATACAGTTTGCGTATGTTTCAGATAACTCGTCGACTTCGGTAACTCAGTACGATCATAGCATGCAACAACAATGGGTTGGTGAAAATAGCACTAACTCAAGCCAAATGTGTCACGGCTTTTATTGTTGGTTCAAGCGTGTTGTATTGGTTGTTGCTGAAGAACCCGACCACGAGAAGACTGGCTTGTATTGTGAAGGAGACAACTTACGCACTATCTGGAAGGATGGTAAGTTAACCTGTGTTTCGCTTGATGACATTCATGAAGCGCGTGCAAAGCGTGTTAATCTTACACTTGCATTTTTGTATGGCTGTCTGATTTTATGGTACATACGTCGCAGGCGTAAACGGAGACAAGATGAAGAAAAAAATTCAACTCTTTATTTGGGCAACGGTCCTTGATCTATTCTTTATTACTATATTAAATCAGTACTTCTCACTTACTATGGCTATCATAATCAATAATGCTATTATTGTGTTCTTAGCTTCGTATATATTCACTGGCAAGGTGTTCAAATGAAGAAACAAAATACTGTTTATGTTATCTTAATTGTAGCTGCTGTTATTGTCGTTTATTTAATGGGCAATATAGGCACACAATCAATTGTACCATGTAGTGTTACGTTTAGGTCAAGCGAAGATA
>Ga0208904_1000811_pt1 | contig 23527 bp, 21 predicted proteins | sample AntAceMetag02UKB_FD_184774 | JGI IMG/M metagenome (GOLD analysis project Ga0208904, IMG submission 184774) | Saline lake microbial communities from Ace Lake, Antarctica - Antarctic Ace Lake Metagenome 02UKB (SPAdes) (version 2) | ecosystem: Environmental > Aquatic > Non-marine Saline and...
CTTTTATTAATCTTTTTTTCATTTAAATAATCAGCGTTATGTTCCTTAAGTTTTAAATCATATTTATCAGCAATAATATGAACTTTTTTAATAAAATTTTCATTAAAAGACCCTACTTGATTAAATTCTTTTATTAAACTACCTGTTTGAACAACAAAAAAACAAATTGGAGCTATATTGTTAAAAAATTTCATTTCATCTTCAACAGCTGAAAGATTGTCTAAAAAATCTCCTTTATTTTCATCTGTACCTATTTCAATCAATATGTCTGGATTCTTTTTATGGATATATTCAATAGCTTTTTGAGATTCTTTTAGAATCTCTTTTTTACTGCCTTTATAGTAACAAAAATCAATGTGTATTAAGTCAAAACCGTTTTCGATATCTGTATCGATTGTCTTGTATGCGTCTTTTAAATCACTATTTTTAAAACCGGGACCACAATGATCACGGCATAAATATACTTTTGCACCTGAATACTTATTTTTCATCCTCTGAACATAATTCGCATACTCTTTTGTTGTCCATTGATTAACATATCCTTTATCCCAATCAATTTGGTTTTTAGAAGCAATCAACATTAACGGCTCTTTTTGTTCTTCTGAACATCTAAAAACCGCCTCAATTACTTCTTCACTCATCGGTCCTATACCTAATTTACTTATTGATTTCGCCATATATTAAAATCCCTTATTTATTTCCCCATACTCCCTCGCCTTTTTTTAATGTAATATTAGAAAAATCAATAGGTTTTAAAAATTTCTTCATAATATGTAAACATGCCTCTGCCACAGCGCTATTTCCACCAGATGATTGTGTAACAAAATCCGCTTTTTCTTTTGTTGTATAAAATGCATTAGCTGGCGCAATACTATACGCTACATCATTAAATACTATAGAATCAAAAATCCCGTCTCCCATATAAATTGTTTCATCAAGATTAAATTTTTTTCTAATCCAACTCACTCTTTTAAAAGTACTAACCAAATCTAAAGGAAATTTCATATCTTCCACAACTCTTTTTTTAGTTATTTCAAAACCTCTTTTATCTCCAGTAACCATATGAATACAAAGTTTTCTTTTGAGTAAATTTAAAGCATCAGAGTCATTAGGACCAAAAACCTTTGACACCTTACCATCAACTGTATAGTGAAATTTTCCATCAGTAAGAACTCCATCTACATCTAAAATGAAATTCTTGATTATTTTTTTGTTTCCTTTAGAGCTCTCCATAAATTTAATTTACCAAAATAATATAAGAACAAATTAAACGGATGATGATGCAATGGCGACATATTAAGCCAAATCAAAGCCGTTAATAATTGTACTTTTTTAATATCATATTTTTCTTTTTTTAGAAAATTAAAGAAAATATCTTGACATTTTACCAAATTATCTTTTCGCATAATATCACACTCTACCTTATTATTATTCACATTAATTATAAAAAGATTCTGATGAATAATATCATGGTTAACAGTAAGATTATGATTTAATTTGGCTAAGTCATAATAAACATCTCCAGATTCTAATAAGCCACCAAAATCTTGTCTCCAATCAAGTAAACAATAACTATCTTTTGTTTTTAATATATTATCTAAGATAAAATCTCCATGAAAAGTTCGCTGGTTAGTAGAAGAAAGCCAATCAAAATCAATCATTTTTAATAGATCTTTCATTGTTGGAATTTTTTCTCCATTAATAATGCGTTCTGCATCTTTTATTGAATTGTTATCTAAAAATTTCTTGATTCTTTCTGTTGTCTTATTAAAATAAAAATCATAACAAGCTTTTTTAAATTTTTCGTCACTAACTTCTTTAGTTTTTTTCCAAAGATTATTTTTGCTCCACTTTAAAAACTTATTAAAACTAACTGGATTTACTACCCTTGAATACAAATCACCATCTATATATTTATAACGATAAAAATTTTTCGCAGATTCTTCTATTTCAGGAACAATACCGCTTAATATTTTTGCGCGTTTTACTCTATTTTTTGCAGTTTTTTCATCATAAAAAAACTTAATCACGAAATCTTTAAAAATATAAAGTGATTCATCAACTTTATCTAAATTATCAAAGGCATCCCCAATATTCTTCCTTGCATAATCAAGTGCCGCAACATTACCAATATCAAACCATGTTGGAAAATCTGTTAACTTAAAAGAATTTCCATTTTTAAGCATTTGGATAATAACAGGACAGTCGCCCAAGCTTGAATTATTTGGATCTTTTTTATATAAATCTTCTAAAATTTTCCAAAAAATTTTATAATCTTTTATGCCATTAAGGCCTATGTGTAAATAATCAAAATCTATGGCACCTTTATCATTTAATATAATATTTTTTCCATTTAATACTTTCCACGAAGCATATTGTGAAGTATCATCGCCCTTACAAACGCCAACCCAATTATGTTTTGGAGCGGGTATTTTTCCTTTAACAATAGTGTCGCTTGCATGATAAATAAAAGGACATTGTAAATGATCTCTTGCGCAAAGCATAGAATAACCCAAACTTGAACCAGGACCATCATAATTATCAACTTTTACAAATTCAACTTTTCTATCAGGATAAGCCAAGCGCATAAAATCTTTAACTTGCTCACCAAAATACCCAATAGTAATCACTAGAGGAATGTCTTTGGGATAAGACTCAACAACATAAGAAAGAGTCGGTTTTTTGCCAATACGAACAAGCGACTTGTTTGTGTATTTTGTTAATTCTCCAAGCCGTTGACCTAGCCCCGAAGTAGTAATTAAAACTTTGTAATTATTTCCTGCCATAATCATCTTTTATTCTAACAACATCATCTAATTCTGATGTTGAAGCCTCTAAATATAAACAATCTTCATCTTTAGCAAGCATTCTATGATGTTCAAATGGTTTAATAGTAATAGATTCTCCTGGCTTTAAAATTAATTCACCTTTTTCTAAAACAATAACCAAATTACCTTCCAGTCCAATAATAGTTTCCTGTTTTTTTTCATGATACTGAAAAGAACATTGTGAACCTTTTTTCATAAAAAGACGTTTAACTGTATATTTAGGATTAGTTTCTAAAATTTCCTCGTAACCCCACGGTTTATCTATGTGTTGGATTTCATTTATATTCATGTTTTTTATTTCAATGGATATAGACCTCTTTTAATTAAAGAATATTTTTCCATATCCAAATCATCATCAATACAAGCAAATAGTTCTTGCTTGGAAAATGCTATTTTTAAAGGTAAAACATCTGTCCTTTCAGGATTTTTTTCTATTTCAACTGGACATTCCTTTGGATTTCTTGTTAGTTTATGAAAAAATAACTTATTTATTTTATAAAAATAATCTTTAGTACATCCTCGCCCTTGCTTTAATATATGAAGTTTATAAGTTAAAAATCCTATCACCTTAAATACAAACTTAGTTAAAAACATTGGCCATTTTTTTCTATCTTCTATTAATAACTTTTCTAAAAGATCTTTATGAAAAATTCCACACATAGAAATAATAAAATATGGATAACCTGCTTTTCTTGCTAATCGCCATTTTTTTGGAGTTAAATATAATGTATCAATATATTTAAATTTCTTTAAACTAATTTTATCTTCAAGTTTATCAAAAACCTCTCGCGCTTTACCAAACATCCACCAAGAATACATTATATATTCAACTTTTTGTTCTTCCATTTCTTGAATAATACCTTTGTAAACATCTTGTGATGCAATATTCATATGATCTTCATTCCAAATAAGTAAATAATTGTATTTCGCTTTTGGAAGCATTTCTAACGCATTATTCATCCATCCTCTTGAATCATCTAAAAGTTCAAAAAATACCATTTTATCACCTAAATTTTCTTTTAAAAATGTGATTGCTTCATTGCGTAATTTACCCCTAACATTTATAAGCCAATTATCGCTAATTGTATTAAACGAAAAAAAAGAATCCTTCATATGTTGAAGTCTTTCTGGCTCATTTATTCTTAAATTAGCAAATATCGTAAGCATATTTTTTTATTATTTTTTTAAAAAGTAGGGCTGGATTATATCTTAATAAATACAAAGCATATTTTAAAAAAAACAAAATCTTATTTTTCGGTCTTTGAAATACATAATAATACGATCCTGTAGATAAATTAGCAATTTTATAAGAAATTATTCTTTGACGCGCAGAATAGTCATCTGTTTCAAATACTGGCTTTATTCCTTTCTCTTTTGAAAAATGTTGCCCATCAGTAAAATTTCCTAAAAAACGTCCATTTTTTAAAACCCAATCCCAAAGAAAAGTTTTAGGATAAGGAACTAACATGCTCCATTTAACTCCGTCAAGATTTAATTTATTTATTAATTTAAGACTTTTTTTTACTGATTTTATAGATTCAAATGGCAATCCTATAATAAAAAATCCTGAAACAGATAAATCATGTTTCTTTAATATTCTAACAGCTCTAATAATATTATCAAGTGTCTCGCTCTTATTTATAAAGTTAAATACTTTTTCATCACCGCTTTCTATACCCAGAGATACTGATTCACATCCAGATTTTTTCATTAATTCTACTAACTCCTCATCAAGACAATCAGCTCTTAATCCATTAGGACAACTCCATTGTAAATTTAAATTTTGTTCAATAAGCATGCGACAAAAATCCTTTGTTCTGTCAATATTTAAAGTAAAACTATCATCAATAATTTGAAAACTTTTTATATTATATTTCTGTACAATTTGCTTTAATTCATCTATCACATTTTCTGAAGACCTAAATCTCCATTTACTACCACTAATTTTTGATACAGAACAATAAATACATTGATATGGACATCCACGGCTTGTTAAAAGAGGATATCCATTATATTTTTCGAAATCAATATTACTTCCAAAACAACTAAAATCTGGAAAACTAATTTTGTCTAAATTATTAATAAAATCTTTATTATTAAATATTATTTTTTTATTATCTTTGTAAACGAGCCCTGGTATTTTATTATATTCCTCTTCTTTTCCAAAAACATCACAAAATTTAGCAAAATATATATCTGCTTCACCCTGAAATCCAAAATCAAAAACCCCATCATTATCTTTATTGAAAAATTCTCTAGCGCATAAAGTGATATGAGGACCACCAACAATAAATGTGCTATTAACAATAGATTTTGCTTTCTTTGCTAATGACAATACATCTTTTAAATTAGATGATTTCATAGAAAAACCAATCAAATCAGGTTTTTCTATTTTTAACCGACAAAGTAATTCCTCTTCGCTTATATTAAGGACATTCAAATCAAATATTTTAACTTGATGTTTATTAACAATATTACCTGCCAAATAAGCAAAACCATTATGTGGATATTTTGACGTGCCCCTAGCTTCAATTAAAACCACTCTCATAATTTTTTATTCGCAAAAAATTCTAGATCTGAATCTACCATCATTTTGACGAGTTTTTTAAATTTTACTTTTGGCTTCCATTTTAATTTTCTTTTTGCTTTTGAATAATCACCTACTAATGAATCTACTTCTGCTGGACGCATAAAACGCTGATCTTGCTTAACGAAATCACGCCAATTTAAACCGACACAAGAAAAAGCTTCTTGAACAAATTCTTTTACGCTATGAGTCTCACCTGTAGCAATAACATAATCTTCTGGCTTTTTTTGCTGAAGCATTAGCCACATTACTTCAACATAATCACTAGCATAACCCCAATCTCTTTTTGCATCCAAATTACCTAATAATAAATCTTTTTGAATACCAAGCTTTATTTTTGCTACAGCACTAGTTATTTTTCTAGTAACAAATTCTGAACCTCTTCTTGGAGATTCATGATTGAATAATATACCAGAAACACAAAACATATTATAAGACTCTCTATAATTCACAGTCATCCAATGTCCATATAATTTAGCCACACCATAAGGTGAACGAGGATAAAATGGTGTTGTTTCTTTTTGTGGACTTTCTTGAACCTTACCAAACATTTCTGAAGAAGATGCCTGATAAAATCTTATTTTAGGGTTAACAGCTCTCACTACCTCTAACATTCTTGTTACTCCTAACCCAGTTACATCGCCTGTATAAATTGGTTGATTCCATGATTCATGAACAAATGATTGCGAAGCAAGATTATAAATTTCATCTGGTTTAGATTGTTGTACGGCTCTAGTAAGAGAATTCTGATCAAGAAGATCACCCGATACAAAGTTTATCTCATTCTCTATATGCTTAATATTAATTCTATTTTTTACACTAACCCGCCGCTCAAGTCCAAAAACCTGATATTTTTTTGAAAGTAAAAAATCAGCTAAATACGAACCATCTTGTCCGGTTATCCCGGTAATTAAAGCTTTTTTCATAATATTTATATTATAATATTAAATTTTTAATAATGAAATTAATTCATTTACTTTAGCAATAACCATATCAATTGAAATATCATTAACTTGATGTCTTGCTTCACTATATTCATAGTTCCTAGCATTTAAGGCATTCATAGCTGGTTTTTTTCGTAATTCTGATTTAACTATTTTGTGAAATTTTCCAATTGGTGGTTGATCATTTTCATCTACCGGTCCAACAATATCTATTGTTGGAATATTAAAAGATTCTGCAATATAAATAGGCCCGGTATCAACACTTATAAAAATATTAATCATAGATATTGCTGCCTTCAATTCGTCTATATTAAACATTCCTGTACTATTAATAAAAAAAGTTTTTTTATTAAGATGCTTAATCATTTCTTCAGTCTCATACTTATCGTTTTTATTACCAAATATAATAATCTTTGCTTTATATTTTTCAAAAATATAATCGGCTAATTTTGCAAATTTTTTAGCTCCCCATAATTTTATTTTATTACCAGCAGATGGCGTTATGCCAACTACAAAATCTTTTTTAATATCGATACCATTATCTTGATAAAATTGCTGTAATTTTTGGCTAGCAGCATCCGTAAAACCTAAATGCTTATTTGTGTCGTCAGAATATATATTAATAGGTTCTAGAAGATAAAGATATTGACGTGGCATATATTGTCCTGGTGTAAATTTTGTTTGTACAACACAATTAGTAAGAATTTTATATGGCTTAGTTTCTTGAATATATTTTTTCTTATTTATAATAGGAGCTGATATTAGTGGTATTCCCGATAAGTAAAGCATCGCTAAATCTAAAAACCCCGAACCAGTTATGCAGGCAAAATCTATCTTTTTCTTTTTAATTTTTACTATATCAGCAAAAAAATTTTCGCGTATAATATAATAATCAAATAATCCGGTATTTTCTAAAATTTCTTTATTCAAACGATTGCCATAAACAAAAACATTGGCGCTTGGATATTTTTTTTTAATTGCATAATATATTGGCGTAGTACAAACAACATCACCCAATTTTCCAGATGGTACTATTAAAAAAATTTTAGGGTTTGTAATTTTTTTATTAGCCCTACCTTTTAACGCATATCTGACAATACAAATACATAATATTAATAATCGATAAATTCTTTTTAACATATTTACTTATTATTTATCCCAGATTATAAATCTTGAATTATTATTAGGGTCAGCAGTATAAGTTATATCTTCTAAAAGATCAAAGTCCTGATCAAAGTAATAATTGAGCAAAACACGAAAAGTATTGACAGGAGTTATAGAGTCGTATAAAAGCTCATCTCCTTCTTCTGGAAAATAATAGGCATTAAGTATGGGGAATGAATATTTACCAGGAACAACTAATTCTTTCGCGCGATCAGGTTGAGCAAATTCTTCTATTACATCAAGATTGTGATAAAAAGGAAAACCATGATCACCTTGTATTATTATAATTGGTTCAGGATCAGAGTTTTCTAAAAGCACATCAACAAGATTTTTAATTTCCTTATTTATATACACAACATGGTTCAGATAATTCTTTATCACACCTCTGCTATCAGCTTCTTCTTCTGTTATAAAGTTTCCATTTTCATCAAAAACAAATGCGCCTTTCGGAATTAAGAAATGCGCAAATGCAAAAATAGGTAAACTTTCTTTATTTGGAATTTCAGCAAGTTTCTGAAGTTTATATTTTTCTCTTTCCCATTGAGTTAATCGTTTATCTAAAAATCCAAATTTATTAGCAAGTGTATCAAATTTTGCCCCAAATAAATTCTGTATAGGCCTAAATAGAGTGCCATACCATACAGCATTCTGATACGGAGAAAATAATCCTAAATTTATATTTTCATCAGCATACCGATTAAAATAGGTAAAAGCATCTGCGCCAAAATGAAAATATTTATAACCATATGACTTAAAAAAATCTTTGACTTTGTTATCTTCGGCCAACATAAAATGTCTTTTATGCGCGCTTGGATCTTGAAGATATTGCATATTTAAAGAAGACGGCAATGAATATAATGTATCTGGATAATTACTTCGGCTTTTATCTGCAATAAAAAATCCTTTTTCTTTAAGAAAAGTAACTGTTTGATCAATCTCTTCATGCCCCATAACATCTTTTATAACTTCAGGCGATGAATATCCATCCAGAATAATATAATATATATCTCGAAGCTGTTCTTTCTCACTATCAACAATAATTTCCATATTATTATGCGACATATCCATATATGCAGTATAATATCCTATTGCCACTTGAATAAAGGATATTAAAACAAATATTCCAACAGCAACAGCTATAGTTTTATTTATATTTGACAAATCTTTTTTTGTTTTTTTGATCAAAAATAATAAAATTACAAATATTAAAAAGAGTATAAAAAATCCCCAACGCCAACGCAATTGAATAAAAGAATTATAAAAAAAGATATTATAAATATAATCAAAAGATAAAACTATTAGAAGAAAAACCGAAGAGATTACGGCAGATTTTTCAAAATCACGAAAAAATATCCATAAAAAAAATAATACCAACCCTCCAAATATAGTTAAGACAATAAGCGTTGGAAACCACTCTCGAAAAGGCACTTCACCAAAATTTTGTCCTAACAAGAATATTGCTGGCAATATCGCAAATAAAAACGGATGCACTAGATAAATTTTTTTTATCATGAATTTCTTTTACGCATAAAATATAATTTTCTTTTTGAACCGGTTATATTTTCTTTTGATTCTATTAAAAAATATTTTTCAAATTCTTTTTCAAATTCTTTTTCAAAATAACAAGTGAAAATATCTTTTCGCGTTACAAGTAAGCGTTGAACTTGTGAATCTGTTTTAGGAACAAATTCTATAATAAGATTTTTACATAGTTTACTAAAATATTCTGCTATTTTTTTGAATGGAAGATTATTAGAAATAGCAAGGTGATGAATAAGCGCTAATGCTAGAATAGTATTAGTTGGACCACGCCTTTCTAATGACATTCTTTCCTCATTGCCCCAACCAATTCCGGAACTTGGATTGGTAAGATCTAAAAGCAATGGAAAAATATTCTTTTCATTCCGTTTTTTGCTTTCTAAATAATTTTTTTCAACAGCCATAGGATCAATATCAAACGATATAGTTTTAATACCCATATCACTTGCAATACGACTAAATATGCCTGTATTTGCCCCTAAGTCCCAAAGAGTTTTTGGCTTTATAATATTTAAAAATCTAGAAATAATTTTTTTCTTTTCAAGAAAAGCATTTGAAGAATAATTAGTATCATTATAATAGTTCTGCCATTCTGTATCTTGTTTTTTTAAACCCAAACTATTTATTGCTGATTTTAAATTATCAACAAGCGCAATGAGATTTCTGCGAGGCATCTTCAATGATGTAGCTTTTTTTCTAGTTGAAAATCTTTTTTGACCTTTTGCGTGAAAATGTATATGAAAAGCAGTAGATGGTTTAAATATTGTTTTAAAAGGAAGCAACGAACTAGTAAGGTCGAGCGGTATGCCATCAATAAAAATACGTGATAATTGATTTAAGCGTAAATCCTTATAACTCATAAGAGCTAATGGAGCAAGAAAATGTTGGCAAAATTGACGATAACCAACCCACGGAGAGCCCTCTTTGTATTTCTCAAAAGACAAAGTATCTATAAATATAGGTTTTCCATATCTAAACTGAACATTAAATGCGCTAGCATCTTTAAGAGTCATATTCGCTTCAATAGCTCGTTTTTGGATATCAAGAGTTAAAAGAGCTGCATCTTTTAACTCACTAAAACACCATTCATAAGGATATGAGATAAAATTAATTCTTTCTGGACAAAGAATTTTATAGGATTCAGAAGTAGTTTTGAAATCAGTATTAATCTCATTGTGAGGAATAAGCAATCCGTTAGATATTAATAATTTATAAAATCCCGATTCTTTTGCATAATCATAATGCTTACGATATGACTGCGCAACATTTCTATATAAAACTCCTTCTTTTATAAAAAGATATCCACTTGGATCTCGAAATGAAGCAGTGATTTCTACAAAATCACGTTTTACATTATTTTTTCTTTTTTTGTTTATATTCATCAATTGAATCGATTTCTACTCTGTCGTTTTTATTTATTTTATCTTTTTTTGAAAAATATTTAAAAAAACTCTTAATTTTTCTTCCGAAAAATTTAAAATAAAGACCCGTTACCGCTATAGATGCAATTATGGCTTGTATAATAAAACTTCCAGTACCTGGGTCAATATACGCTTCCACAGTTAACGGATTTACTAATATTAATAACGCAAAAAATAAAACTAAAATAAAATCTATTCGAAATTTGAAAAACTTCATAATTATAATAATTTAATACTGAATAAAGATATCTTAACACCTAAATAGTGACTAATCAATCACGAAATGTTAATCACGACCTTTTAAAATACTTTTTATAAAATTTATTAATCTGGATATCCAAATTTTTATAAATACAAATCTCTCAAAATTTTTAAATAATTTTGATTTATAAGTATAAATATATTCATTTACAACTTGACCTCCAAATGACATTTTGAATTTAGTTATATTAGCAGTTTTAGGATTTTTAAAATTTACAGAAGCAAAATCTAATGATTTAAAATTATTTTCTTTACCCCACAAACAAATTTCCCACATTATACGTCTTGTGGCATTACTAATCACCTTTCGTAAATCTTTATCATCAACTTCAAAGCGTTTTGAAAAAATTGAACGGATACGAAGATATGGAAAACTTATTGTAACATAAACTGCTGAAACCATTTTGCCTTTATAATTAGCGCTAAATAGCTTGCAATGCTTTAATTCTTTTTTAGAAACTGGAACTCTGCCTTGGATGTATTCAAACTCTTTATATAAAGAATACGATTCATCAAAATTTTTATCATCAGTAATAAATTTTAAATCATCGTTTTTATAAGTTCTTCTTACTTCATTTCTTGTTGTATCTCTAAATTTACTAAAAATTTCATCTTTATCTTTGTTAAGTAAAATTAAAGCTGTTGTTTTGGTCCATACATCAAAACCCGTTAAATCCATCTTTTTATAAGATACAGCAGAAATTTTTGAATATTTATGACTTTTTATTAATTCATCTATTTTATTATCTTCTAAAATAATATTTACAGTATTAAAAAAAAGTTTTTTTGATTCTATGATCATATTAACTTTAAAATATTCCAGATATAAAGTTTAATCTTAAAATAGATTAAACTTTCATTTGGTCTCACGGCAATATTTTTTACAGCAAAAAAATCTTTTGAAACATCTTGTTTTTTATTTAATCCTACACCACTAGACGCAGAAAATTTAAATCCATTCTGTCTTAAAATATTGTTTATTTTATTATTCCATCGTCCATGAGGATATGAAAAACTATGTATTTCTTTGCCTATTTTTTTCTCTATTATATCCTTAGATTGTTTAATTTCAAAATTTAATTCCTTATTATCACATTCTATAAGATTTTTATGAGAAACAGAATGAGAACCTATCTCAATATTATTTTTAGAGAGAGAAATAACATCATTCCAGTTTAAAAAAACTTTAAAATCTTTTAAATTAAAAATAAAATTATCTTTTGAATATATTTTTTCTAATTCTTTTTCTCTTTCTGAAAACGAACATCTTTTCAATCGTGCTCTTTCTAATTTAATTCTATCTTTTGAATAATTTTTCTTTTGTAAAAAATATCTATGTTTTAGTGTCCATAAAAAATGCGTTTTATCTATAAATCCCGTTGTAATAAAAATTGTTGCAGGAATATTGTTATGTTGTAATATTGGCAATGCGTTTATTAAATTGTTTTTAAAACCATCATCAAAATATATGATTGTAGGTTTGCGAATTTTTTTATGTTTTAAAATAGTTAAATCAGACATTTTTAAAAAAGTATGACCTCGTTTTTTCAAATATTTTATTTGTTCTTCAAATCTTTTAACATCAATTGATAATCCTGGATATAAATCACTCATTAATTCTGCATTATCATTTTTACTCGTTACACTATGATAAATCAAAACAAAAATTTTATTATTACAAAAAAAACTGTAAAAAAAATTTAATCCAGTATAATAACAAAAATATACAAAAATTGTTTTAGCAAATTTTCTCATATCATAAACTTTTTAATAAAGATAATTATATCTTCCCCTCTTTTCCCCCATGTATAATTTTTAATATCTTTTTGAGCATTTTTAATTAGTTTAACTTCAAGAGATTTATCAGTTATTATAGTATTAATAGCTTGCATCCATGATTTTGGTTTTTTATAATCAACCAAAAGAGCATTTTTGTTGTCAAATAAAATTTCAGAAATTGCTTGTGTATTTGCAGCCACAATAGGTCGTTCAGAACAAAGATACTCAAAAATTTTAGTTGGCGAATTACCAATCTGTCCGCCAGCAGCTGGAATAAGTAAGATATCAAACGATAAAATATATTCTATTATTTTACTCTTAGAAACCCATGGTAGAAAAAAAACTCGATCAAGTACGCCCAACTTCTCAGCAAGTTTTTCAAGTTCTTTAGTTTCATCACGTTTTTTACCTACTCCAACAAATAAGATATTTTTATCCAACAGGGGCATGGCTTCAATAATGTCTTCAATTCCATAAGAATCATTATTGCCAGTTTTCCATAAATTGCCAGTATAACCAAGAATAATCTTTTTTTCTGGTAATCCTAATTTTTTTCTTAATTCATTTTTACTTTTTTTAATAATAAATCTCTCTGGTTCAGATGCTGCACAAAAAGAAACCATTATATTTCTATTAAATTTTTTATAATAATCCTTTAATCCATAACTAATAACAATTAAGCCGGTAGAAATTCTAGCTAAAATTTTATTTAAAAATTGACCATGTTTACTACTAAGGACAGCATGAATTTCAAAAAATATTGGTTTTTTAAAAATATATTTTCCTAGAATTATTGGTAGAAAAATAAATGGATCACGAAAATAAATTATATCAATTTTTTTTCTTTCCTTTAATAAAAAATAACCCAGAGATAAATTTACAGAAAGAGTTTTAATCCAATTAATAATTCTGGAACGGTTACTTTTAAAACAATTACTACAATCATTAAGCGAAACTGTATCAAATCTTTTTTTAATATTATGTTTCTTAAAAAAAGATTCTTTAGTATTCACATTTTTTAAAACATTATCAGTGCTAACTAAAGATATTTCGACTCCAGGAATATTTACTGATGCTTCACATGTTTTTACAGTATTATAAACATGCGCTTTATCAGACATAAATTTTAAACGAGTTAGATAAAAAATAGAAATCATAAATAATTACAATAAAATTTTCTCAAAATCTTCTATTATTTGAACTGCTGTTTTATTTTTTAATAAATATTTTTTCTTAAAAATTCTCTCACTTAAATAACATAAAAAGAAAATAAGTTTAAGATTAGATGATTCTATCCCAAACATTTTAAAATATTCAATCCAATAAATATTATTCACACAAAGTGAAGAACGATTATACCTTACAAATAAATTAAACAAATCAAATCCTGGAAGATAACTGATGCCAACATAATCATAATCAACAATATGTATTTTATTTTGAGCAAATAGAACATTATCTAAAGTTAAATCACCATGTTGGATTATTTTAGGAATAATCAAGCTTTTACCAAAAGAAGAATTTTTAAAATAATCAATTAATTTTATTTCATCATCTTCTTTAAATCCACCTTGTTTAATTAAATCTATTCCAAAGATACGAATATTTTGAATAAAATCTTTTTCTTTTTCAAAGCAACATTTTTGAAAAGCAAAATAATTTTTGGTTAAAATTTTTAAATTTTTTGAAATAGGACTAAGTTTTTTACCAATACAAGCAGTTTCTATGCTAAATATATTATCACCGTCATCGTATAGATATAAAGCATTTGCAAATGTATTGTTACAAGAACTATCTTTTACTAATTTATTTAATTTCTGTAGATTTTTAAAATTACGTACTATAACTTCTCTTGCCTTATAATATCTTACTGTTTTAATACATAATCGTGGATTTTTGTCATGTGCTCCAAAAACAAAAAAATTTACTTTATCGTAAAGAGTAGCGCCAGAAGAAGGGGTGCTAAATTTTAAAAATTTCAAAGGCAAATCTTCCTTTGTAAATATATTTAATTTTTCGTTTATAGTTTTTTCAATTAACTTAATCATTTTTTGGTAATTATATTAAAACTAAAAAATACACTGCGGTAAAACCATAATAAAAATCGAATACCAGCGATTCTTTTAGCAACTTTTTTTTTCCAATTAACAGCAGAAGTAAGATTTTTTATTGTATATTCCAAAATATTTAAATCATCATAAGGGAGAACCGTTCTTGGACGATTATATCCAGGATAAACCAAATAAAAATCACTATTTTTAAATCCGCTTTCTTCTAAAAGTTTTCTATAACCTATTTTTGAATAAGTATAAGTAGTATATCTCTCACCCATTCTAATCTTTGTATAAATATTTGCCATCCATCTTGGCATATAATTTGTATATCTTAATCCACCATGATCAACCCCTCTTAAATAGGCCGAAGCAAAACGATTTTCAATACCTATATATAAATAACCACCTTCTTTTAATAAATTTTTGCATATCTTTAAACTTTGAATCTGCGCTTCTCTAGGATTTTTAAATAAATTTGTCTTACCGACCCATTCTAATACGCCATTCATAACAATTAAATCAAAACTTGCTTTTTTAAATGGCAAATCAAAAAGATCTGCTACATAAACATCTATATTATCAAGTCCCTCTTTTTTAGCTCTTTTTTTCAAAAACTTCATCCTCAAAAAAGATGTATCAAAAGCAACCACTTTTTTTGCCACCCTAGCTAATGGTATTGTGCTACGACCCATACCAGCACCTGTATCTAATATTACAGAATTTTTATCTATAGGAATATTAAAACGCCAATCGGCTCTATTTTCTTCAAAAGTAAAGTCGAATTTATTTTTATATTGAGAATAAAATTCATCCCACCCTTGTTTATCTATAATACGTAAAGCTTTTTCAAGTTCTTCCGCGGTATTTTTACCCCAATATCTATCTTTGGTTAAAATAGGAATTCCTTCTTTAAACATAATTATTAATTTTTATTCTTCACCAAACTAAAAACAAAAGCAAGATTTTTTGCCATATTTTTAGTTGAAAAATCTTTTTCTACTTTTTTTCTAGCATTCTTTGCAAGTTTAAAATATAATTTATTATCATTATTTAAAATAGTTATTTTCTCTTTAATGCTGTTTGTATTATAAAAATCAACTGTTAAAATTTCGTTGTTATTTTCAATATAATCATCTAAATATCTTTTTTTGGTTGCAATAACTGGTAAACCGCTTGCCATAGCATCAAGTAAAACCGTCTGACCAGAACAATCAGACCCATCTAAAAAATTATCATTATGCGTTATAAGTAATAATAATTTAGCTTCTTGATATTTTTTATTAACTTCTATAAAAGGAAGATCATAAAAAAATTTTACATTAGATGGTATATTGGTTATTTCTTTTAAATTTCTTTTACTGCAAACAATATAAAATTCTTCTTTTGGCATTAAACGAGCTACATCTATAACTGTTTTGTAATCTCTACCATTATCCCTGCCAACTGAAAGAATATAATTCATTCTATCTTTATAATTTGGTTTATAAAATATTTTATCTACACCCAAAGGCACGAAAAAAATCTTTTTTTTCAATTCCGGAAACTTATTTTGTAAATGCTGTTTTTGTGTATTTGACAAACAAACAATTCCATCTAATTCTTTTACTAACCATTCAATTAATTTTAACTTTAGCTTATTATCTTTGTTAGCCGAAACCATTCTTGTAAATCCAATATTTAATAAAACAAATTTTGTTTTAGGTTTAAATATTTTTTTAAAAATCATCATAAATAGAAGTGAAGAGCCGAAAACAACATTATAGCTGTTTGTTAAAAAATAAAGTAATAAATGTTTAGTTCTAAATCCTAAAAACTTATTCAAAAACTTATTTTTAATAAAATCACTGAATTCTTTATAATCCGCTTCAATGCCAAATTGACTCAAATAATTTAAGCCATAAAATTGCGTATCTGGATAATCAATACCTACTTTCCCGCAAAATTTATCTTTTCGCGTTCCTGAATATAGATATAAAACTTTTATGTTATCTTTCATTTTTCTAAATTCAATTATTTTTTATTTTTCCCAATTATTATATTTGCTGCGCCACTATTTGGCAATAAATAAGATAATAATCTAAATAAATTAACATAAATATGCCTTATATTAAATGATTTAAATTTAGGTTTAGTGTCTTGAATCGTTTTAGCAAAAACAATTTCAAAACCTAACCATTCATACATATCTTTCAGTTCGTTAATGGTATATTCTCGCCAATGTCCGATAAACTTGTCGCCAGTATCAAAAAAAGTTTTTAGACTACTAAAAACTGATAGCCCAAACAAAACTCTAATTCTATTAAGAAGATGAGCTTGATTTGGCGTAGCTAAATATAATAAACCATTGTTATTAATATTATTTTTTAATTTTTGCAAAAAAACTTTAGGATTTTTTTGATGTTCTATAGTTGCTATACTGACAATCAAATCGTATTTTTTGTTTATAGGGTCAATCATTATATCTATGGGCACAATTTTTAAATTATACTTTTGCCAAATATTTTTTATATCGTTTTCAACATAAAAATCACTACCACTTTTAAATATATATTTATCAGCACCTTGAATGTTATAATTTAATAATTTTAAAGATAAGGCCAATATTCCTAAACCGCATCCAGCGTCAAAAATATTAGCTTTTTTATCGACATATTTAGTTATAAAATTTAAATGAGTTAAATTACTGTCAAATTCCCAACATTTATTATCAGAATATGGTGATAATAAATGATAGGATTTTATTAATGCTTCTTTATTTGTCATAAAAAATAAATATAACTTTTTATTAAGTTTTAATTACTAAATCTAATGATTTTGAAATTATTGCTTTTGTATTAGATTCAGAAAACAAACTTTTACAGAGATTTCTAGAATTCTCTGATAATAATTTTCTTAATTTAATATTTTTTATCTTAATAAGTTTTTCTACAAATTCATTGTCATTTGACGCAAGCAATAAATGTTTATTGTCTTTAAAAGGATATCCAGCTAAACCTCTTGCCGAAGTAATCGTAGGAATTCCCCTACATAGTGGTTCAAAAATCTTTTGTTGCATTCCAGCGCCAAAAAGAGACGGAACAAGTGCTATATCCATATTTTTTAAAAATTCATCTATATCTTCAATGTATCCCCTATATATAACATTTTTACTAAATGACTTTATATCAAGATCTTTAGGTAATTTAGTGCCTAGAATATTAAAAATAAATTTACCAGGCATTATTTTTTCGATTTTAGGAGCAATATATTTAACAATCATTTCTAATGCTTTTTTATTATGCGGAACATTATAAGTAGAACCCATAAAAAATACATTAAATTTTTTACGTTCTTTTATCTGTAATGGTTGTAACTTTAAATACTTAAAAAGAGATCTTAATGGTAAAACAAAAGTATTTTTTGCACCAAATTTTTTATACAATTTTGCTTCTTTTGGCGTAATAGAAAAAAGAACATCTGTTTTATGAATGGTTATTATTTCTCCTAAAAATTTTGACGTAAATTTAATTAAATTTAAAAAACCAAATCCCATCTCTTCTAAAAAATGAATAGCTTCAAAATTAAGAGACCTAGTAATTATTGGTATATTTTTTTTCTTCACAAATTTATAAAGTGGCCATAAATAAGAATATTCAAACCAAACCACATCTGGTTTAAAATTATCTAATTGATATTCTAAAAGATTTATTATTTCTTTATCACGATATTCATAAGAGGCTCCATCCCAAAAAAGAGGATTAATAATCTTTCTAAAATATCTCGTTATTTTTTTTAAAAAAGATAAATCTTCTAGAAATTTATAAGGGACAGAGTAGATTTTAATTCCTAAATTCTTGCCAATATCTGAAACAACTTTTTCTTTACCACTAATAACTTTTGATATTACACGAATTTCATAACCTAATCCAATAAATATTTCAAGACCAGACATTCTATCTTGTTCACAAGCTCCCCTGACTGGAAAAGGAAATTTAGGAGTAATTATTAATATTTTTATTTTTCTCATATTATTAAATAATAACATTATATTGCCTTGCCCAAACCTGAAAAGTTAAAATAGACCATATTATATTTAAATTATACTCTTCTTTGCTGCGATGCGCATCTAAAACTTTTTGAAACTCATCCCATTTAAAAAGACTATTTGTTTCTTTATAATAATTATCAGATAAAATATCTTTGGCCATATTATAAATTTTGGGGTATCTTAACCATTTGGCAGCCGGAGAAAACCAACCTCTTTTAGGTTGATTAAAAATGAAATCTGGAATTCTGCCTTTGAATGCATTTTTTAATATAATTTTTGTATTAAATAAATTTACTTTATACTTTAAGGGTATTTTAGACGCAAATTCAACCAAATCTTTATCAAGTAGAGGAACACGCGCTTCTAAACTAGCTGACATGGACATTTTATCTGTCATCATAAACGATTCATCAACCAACCAACTTCTTCTATTAACATCCATAAGTTGTTCTTCAAATGTTTTGAAATTATTATTACTGAAATATTTCTTATTAAAAAAATCCTTTGATATGGTGCTACTTAAAAATTCATCATTTACAACTCTTTTTAAAATATTATCTTTTTGAAACATAAAAAGAGCAAATCTATCTATATTATTTGATATATTCAATTTTCTAAAATTCTCATTAAAATTAAATATCTTTCTTAAAGACTGCGGCAATTTCTGATAATAACTCGCTAGTAAACTCAATTGATATCTTTTATAACCGCCAAATAATTCATCTCCGCCGTCACCGCCTAAAACAATATCAACTTTATTTTTAGAAAAATTAGCTAATTTCATCATAGAAATTGCTGTCGGGTTTGATATCGGTTCATCCATATGCCATACAGATTTTTCAAAAAGGCTTAAAACATCGCTAGGAGAAATAAAAATTTCACTATGTTTTGTTCCGTAATGTTTTGCCGTCTTTCTAGCTAATTCTAAATCTTTATTAAATTTTTCTTTCTGTTCACCTAATCCAAGTTCAAAACCAACAGAAAAAGTATTTATTTTATCTCTTAGCTGAGCTGCACTGTGCAAAATAGCACTTGAATCAATGCCTCCAGAAAGATATATACCCAATGGTTTATTAAAAACAATTTGTCTTTTTGTTGCTTCTGTGATTTTTTTTCGCAATTCTTTTTTTAAGAAATCCTCTGGCTTGTTTAAATAATCATTTTTCTCAATATCCCAATAGTTAGTTATTTTTAATCCATTATTCTTAAAAACTCCAAAACTTGCAGGAGGAAATTTCATAATATTTTTAAACATTGTTAACGGCTCTGGCGCATAAAGAACTCTTAAATAATGATTAAATGCTTCTATGTCTAAAACTCTCGGTATATTGTGTTCTAATATTGCTTTAATCTCAGAGGAAAAAATAAATACTTTTTTGTCTAAAAAATAATAAAGCGGCTTTGCTCCAATGTGATCTCTCGCCAGAAAAATTTCTCTCTTTTTTTTATCCCAAATAGCAAATGCAAAAATTCCATTAAAGAATTTTAAACATTCTGAACCATATTCTTCGTAAGCATGAACAATGACTTCTGTATCGCTTTGAGAATAAAAACGATGTCCTTTCGCCTCTAAATCTTTTTTAATTTGCTGATAATTATAAATTTCACCATTAGCCACAACAGCCATTGATTTATTTTCATTAAAAATTGGTTGCTTTGCTTTTTCTGATAAATCAATAATAGATAAACGAGTTTGACCTAAAGAAATATTATTATCAACAAAAAATCCTTCTTGATTAGGTCCTCTGTGCCGAAGCTTTTCATTCATTCGTTTAATCAATAAACTATTATTAAAATTAAATCCATTAATTCCACACATATTATTTATTTTTTATCTTTTCTAATAAACGATTTTTTCTTAATGTTTGTGTTAACCAATAAATTTTAATAAACAACCAATATTCCAAAGGCAAACCAAAAAATTTTAATTTCCATCTTATTTTTTCTAATAAATAAAAAAGCGAAATAAATGGAGCTAAATAAATTGGATATTTTTTAATATAGTCACTCATTTTTTTACGACTAGTAACAATAACAGAACAAACTCTTTGCAATCTAATTTCATTAGGATTTTTAATCCAAGAAAAATCTTCCAAATTACTAGAACTACTGTCTAATGATTTAGCAACCACAGCTGGCCAATCTTCTAATTTTTCTGGAAACTTATAACCCATCTTTTCACATTGCCGAGCTAATTCATCTCCAGGATAAGGACGATACGGTTGCGGACTAATTATTTCAATCTCCGGTCCAATAGTTAATAGTTTATCAATTAATTTTAATGTTTGTATTCTTTCTTTTTTTGTTTCTGTAGGCAAAGCGCACATAAACGAATAATTTGCTCTAATACCATATTTTTGACAAAGTTTGGCCGAATTAATAATCTGTTCTATTTTAATATCTTTTACTAGAAAATCAAGCAATCTTTGAGAACCAGATTCAGCTCCAAACATTAATTTATAACAGCCACTCTTTTTTAATTTTGCTAAAAATTGATCGTTAATATAATCATTTTTAAAATAATCAACTCGGCAATTAGTCACCCACTTAAATTTCAAGTTTTTTTGTTTTATTCCTTCTACAATATCAGAAACTCTCTGCTTATCAACAAAAAAATTGTCTTCTTGAAATTTTATTTTTTTATAACCCAATTTATTAACAATATAATCTAATTCTTCTAAAACTTTTTCTGGTTTTTGAAATCGCCATTTACGATTGTGTAAAGCGATATTTACGCAAAAAGCGCAACGATAAGGACATCCTCGACTAGTATTTAAAATAATTGAATCAAATTTTAATGTTTTAGATGATAACAAAGAATAATCTAAAAGTGGTAAATCATTAAGATCAATTAGATCTTTCTCTTTATTTTGAATAATTTTGTTATTTTTTTTATAAACCAAACCAGAAACATTTTTCAAATCACTTTCACCTTTTAAAAACTCTAACAATTTAGAAAATGACAATTCTCCTTCGCCTGTAATTAAAAAATTAATAAGTGAATTAGAAATTGTTTGTTCTGGAAATAATGTTGGATGAACACCACCCCAAATTATTGGAATATTTTTATTATAATTTTTAATAATTTCACTTATTTTTAAAGCGTTTGGAATTTGTGGTGTCATCACTGAAAGACCAACACATAAAACACTATTATCTAATTCTTTTTTAAATATATCTAATGGATTATCTTCTACTAAAAAATCAATTATTTTTACTTGATATTTTTGTTGTTTTAATAAGGTGCCAATACTTAAAATACCAAGCGGATAGCTTTTAGCGTCAAAATCAACCTTATGAAATTTAGGATAAATCAATATTACCTTATTTTTCATACACCTTTAGAATCTTAATAACCAATTTATCCAAATTATGATTTTCAATAACTTTCTTTCTTAAACTTTGTTCAATTTCTTTTTTTTCTTCATCAGATAATTTCATTAAATTAATAATCTTGTTAGCTAAATTCTGAAAATCTTTGGATTCAAACATTAATTTCTTATCCTTCAAAATATTATTAAAAGCTTCGTTAGAAGTTAAAACTAGTTTTCCGCAAGCCATTGCTTCTAAAACTGCCTTATCAATACTTCCAGTCTGACTTAAATTAATAAATAAATCACTATTCTGATAATATGATAATATTTCATTATGTGATACCGACCCCAAAAATTTAATATATTCACCCAAATCTTTATCTCTAACTAATTGTTGTATTTTTTCAAAATACTTTTTATCTTCTTTTAATACAGGCCCGCCAACGATCTTTACTTCTACATTATTCTTTTCTTTTTGTTTAACTAATATTTCTACAGCTTTTATTAATGTCTCATAATCTTTAGTTGGTGAAATTCGTCCAACAGATAGGACGGTAAATTTCTGATTTTGTGTTTTATTTGAGAATATAAATTTTTCTGTATCAATACCATGCCCAACCACTTTAATTTTTTTTCTATCTTTCAAACGGCAACTATTTTCAGAAGCAGTTAATATCTTGTCAGTTAAAAAATTAACTAATTTTATTTTCCAATTAACCGATCCATGAGTATGCCAACTAATTATTTTTTTTCTAAAAAACTTTGCTAAAGGCGCAGATAAAATCGTGTATTCAGGATTTTGATGACAAAAAACTCCATCAATCTTAGGTAAAATTTTTAATAATTGAAATTTTAAGGCAAAAAGTTTTAAAAGTTTATTATTAGGCAAAGAAATAATTTCAATATTTTCTGGTAAATTACCTTTATTGCTTTTTTGCCAAGTAATTACATATAATTTATCTAATTTTTCTCCAATTTTTTTTACCCAGTTATAAGTAAAACCAGCTGGTGAAGAATCTTCTAAATCTACTTTTCTAGTAATCATTAATAATTTCATTTTAACTCTTTCCAAAAATTAATTATTTTTTTTATATTTTTTTCTTGATTAAATTTCTCTCTAATTATTTTTCTACCTGCCTGCCCCATTTTTTTAGCTTTATCTGGGTTATTTAATAAAAATAAAATCTTTTTTGCTAAAGCTTCATTATCTCCAATCGGAACTAAAAATCCATTAATTCCATCTACTACAATTTCTTTAGAGCCAGTTGTTGCTGTAGCTACTACTGGTAAACCAGCAGCTATGGCTTCAATTAAAACCTTACCAAGACTTTCATTACAAGAAGAAGAAACATAAATATCTGAAGCATGATAATAATTAATTAATTCTTTTTGATTAGTTTCTCCTAGAGAATTAAGAATTAAATTTTCATCTCCCTTTATTTTTTCTTGAAGATAAAAACCAGCACCTATTTGATAAAAAGCCAAATTACGATACTTTTCGTAAACTAAACTTATTGTTTTAAATAAAGTTGAATAATCTTTAGCCCAAGGATCACGTAATCCAACATTAATAATTGTCTTATACCCTTTATTTTCTGATTTTATTTTT
>Ga0208904_1000814_pt1 | contig 23477 bp, 23 predicted proteins | sample AntAceMetag02UKB_FD_184774 | JGI IMG/M metagenome (GOLD analysis project Ga0208904, IMG submission 184774) | Saline lake microbial communities from Ace Lake, Antarctica - Antarctic Ace Lake Metagenome 02UKB (SPAdes) (version 2) | ecosystem: Environmental > Aquatic > Non-marine Saline and...
CTCAGGGCGGATGTCTTCCGCAACCCCGATGGCCGCGCAAAGGCCGGTCGCCAGTACACTCATTTCTGTGCCGTCAGCCCACTTCACCCAAAAAACGCGCTTACCCATTGCTTCCTCCCTACGCGGCTCCGAGCCGCTCCCGTAGTTTTCCCAGAAACACTTGCCAATTCAGCAACGCCGTGTCAGCGTCAACCGCGTCCTGAATGACGGCCTCGATCAAATCCATTTGGTACGCGTGGTAAAACCGGCCCTCGCCCACAGGGCGAAACAGATCATGCTGTTGCGCCCGGCGCCCAAGCGTCCGCGCCGACAGGCCAAGCCGTCTGGCTGCTGCGCTGGCGCTTAGAAATGTGGGGGAGGTGGTTGACATCTATTTGTCCTGAAACCATTCTGCGGGGATGTTCACGGTGATCGTAACGGCGCCCTTCTGTCTGGTAATATCCGCAGGCGCCCACGGGTGGGCAGATGGCGACAGGGACCTTGTCGCCGCGAGCGCCCCGGATGTGTGATTCGGCCTGTTTCCCCGGACAGTTTTGCCGGGATTTTTCTTGACAATATGCAAATTTGCGTACAAACTGGATATTGCGCAATTGACAAAAAAGCCCCAGCGGAACGGGAATCCGCTGAGGCTGAGGGAAGCGGGCGGTGAGACCCGGCTTCGGTTAAGTTTGTTGCCCTGTTAAGTGACAAAACCGGCATCTCTACCTCCCGTTGTGCTTCCCTGCCACCGTCGCCGTCTCCCGTGGTGGCTGTCATTGCGTATATTGTATTCATATGTGTAAGCAGTGTCAAGGATAAATTACACATTTGCAAATGGAGCGTAAAGCCATGGCCGGTAAGGAGATATGTGCCCGCATCCTACAGGCTGTAGAAAAAACTTGCGGAAAAAAGCGAGGGAAAATACGTAAATTTGCCGAACTCTCGGGGCTGGACGAAACGTCTGTGAGGCGTTGGACGCAAAAAGTTGAGCCCAGTCCTGGGCCACTTGCCGCCATCGCCAAAACCGCAGGCGTGTCTATGTTGTGGTTGGCAACAGGCGAGGACCCTGAACCCGCCAAAGCACCATCAAACGCCGTGGCAGAGGCCAAAACACCCTACGGGGAAGACCCCGATTTATTCGAGATACACGTAAAAACCCCAGTTGATCTACCCGCAGGATCGGTTATAATTGCCAGAGTACACCGGGTTGTGTTCCCGGATGGAAAAGAGGGCTGAGAATAGGAGACGGAACGATGCGTAAGATGATGAGATTGACCGGCTTTAGGGGACACAAAAAAGCCCCGCCTGGAGCCAGACAGGCGGGGCGGAGCGACGCGGGGAGGGAAGTCCGCGCCGGTCAGGCAGGGGTGGCTATGCTGTGGCGGCGAAAAACGACCAGATCAGGTACAGGGCCACGCCAAAGCAGGCAGCGGCAGCAATGTACAGGCCAAGCGTAACCTGCGCCTCGCCGGGTCCAGGCGCGGCAGCGGCGCCCAGCAGCAGCCCGAGAAAAACGAGTCCGCCTATGATGGCCAACTTGACGAGCGTCTGGTCGAGCGCGCCATAGGTGGTGTTGACGGTGACGGCCTCGCCTTTCACCCCGTCGAGCTTTGTGCCCTGGCTGTTCTGCTCGGCCTGGTTGCGCGCGCTCTGGTTTACCTCGCTGCTCACCTTGGCATTGGCGGCGGCCTTGATTTCGGGCGCGGCCGTGGGCGCTTGCTGCGTCTGGTTGGCGTTGGCTGGCGCCGCGCATCCGCACAGAATCATCAGCAGGGCTGCGAGCAGGACGGTAATGATGATCACGGCGGGCAGGTCTCTCAGCATCGATCCGTCTCCTATCTATTACTCAGGGCAGGGCCACGCCGCAGAGCGTCGCGGTGATCGCGGCGATCCCCAGCAGTAGGCTCAACCATGCGGCTGCGGTCTTCGCGCGTTCAGCGCGCGTCATGGCCTACCCTCGCTATGAAATGATCCACTTGATGACGTTGGCGATGGCCGGGCCTTGGCCTAGGGCCACGCCGACAATAAGCACGGCGGCGCCTGCCAGCGCGGCAATCGCCCAAACGGATGCGCGCGCGCGCAGGGATTGCCAGCGGGACGCCGACGCCTGCTGCTCTGCGGCGTCGCGGGTGAGCGTTGCCTTTTGGCAGCGGAGCAGCACGATCACACCGCGGCTTAGTGGCTCGTGAGCGTTGCAACTCTTGGCGGGTTGCGCCGATTTGATATCATTGATCGCCGCTTCGCATTCGGCCTGTAACACGTTCGCGCTGTCTACCCCGTTGCTCATGTCTTGCGTCCCCGCTGCTGTCTGATGTATTGTTTGTACGCCTCGACCGTCACAGGTAATCCGGCTCGGCAGCGCCAGCACTCAAGGCCCGTGGTCAAAAACCACTCCTGCCACCGCGCGCAATAGAATTGCTCGTCGTTTACGGATTCGCGATGCTCGCACGGTGGCAGGGTTGGGGTCATGGGTTAGCTCCCCGGCATACAGATCATCAGGTTGTCCGTGGCTGCACGGTATTCCGTTTTCAGAATAATGAATCCAGCGTCGCTGACGAGTTGTTGCCACTGGTCAAAGTTCCGCACGGTCTGATGCAGGTTGGGCCAGCCCTTGGGGACAGGCCACGCCGCCTTGCAGCACCCCACACTGAACACTGCGCCACGCTTGGCCACGCGGAGTATCTCGGCCAGCGCCTGGGGCACGTCAGACGGTCGCAGATGTTCGATCATGTCCATGCACGTCACGACGTCAAATTCGTTATCTGCGGCCGGGATCGCCAGCGCCGACCCTGCGCGGAATCGTTCGGGCGGGATCGCGCTGCGTTCGGAGTAGGCTACGTCCATACCGTGGCAGGTGACGCCCTTGGCGGCCAGCGCCTTTGCCAGCGCACCCTGGCCACACCCCACGTCCAGCACGGATTTGGGTTTCAGATCGGCCACGGCGTCGGCGGCGGGTGCAATGCGCGGCTGGTGCGAGCCATAGTGCGGGGTGGCCGTGTACACCGCATTGTACAGCGCGGCATAGTCATAGGGGTCACGGCGGTAGCTGTCGAGCTGCGCCTGGATCAGCTGCGGGGCGTGTTTCTTTTCGGCCTGCCGCTGCGCCCACCAGTTCACCCAGCGCGCGCGCGCGTCCGGGTCAATCTCAGGGCAGGTGCAAACGCCCTGCCAGTTCTGCGGCTCGTGGAATACTCCGAGACCGTTAAACCAAGATTTGCCAAGAGCCACAACAGGCACATCCCAGACCACCAATTCATTACTCACGCTCGACGAGTTGACAACCGCATACTCACAATGGGCGGCCAGGCGCGCGTTGAGTGCTGGATCCACGCGCACGCGGATCCCCTCGCCAGCTTCCACGGGCTTCTTGGCCGCGTAGGTTGGCGCGTCGTCGAACTCGGGGAACGGGCCAATAGGCGCGGCTTTCAGCACCACGCGCTTTCCTGCAGCGGTCAGGCGGTCCGTCACATTGCGCGCCCACTGGGTCATGTTCTTGGCGCGGAACGGGTCTCGCGCCAGCGCGGCCGAGAATTGCATAAACACCAGGACATACCCCGGCTTGAGGTCGTCAATGGGGCCTGCGGACTTGGCCTCGTCAAACAGGCGCAGGGTCTCCTCGCGGTACTCGCGCACGTGACGCGGCGCACGGCGCCACGCCTGGGCCATGTCTGTTTTCAGGTTGGCGAATTCGTCCAGGATGGTTGAGGCCGCGTCGACGCGGCGATAGCGGTCCGCCATCAGGGTTTTGTAATGCGCAAAATAGCCCAGGTCCATCGACAGGGGCGCCACATCCCAACGATAAAGGTAGTCCACAAATTTTTTCCAGGCGCGGGTGGTGAACAGACAGCCATGCTCCTCCCAGCGCAGCAGCGCGTCTGGCTTCTCCGGTCCCTCAATTTTGGCCCGAACGGCCGCCATATCGGTGTTGGTCATCTGGTCTACAATCCAGCCAGCGCGTGTCAGGTCTTTCACCAGCTGGCGGGTGAAGGGCTTGTCGTATCGCGCGCGTTTCAGGATTAGGATGCGCTGTTTTTTGCGGGGCGCCGTCTGCTCTTTTTTCATCTGGTTCAGCAACTTGTCTTTGCAGGATCGACACCCGCGCTTGTCCACGCGTTTAGGCTGGGCGGGCGGGGGATCGCGGTTGTCTTGTTTCTTTGGGTCGGCTCCGCCTGTCTTCGCAGCGAACTGGGCGCGGCGTACAAAGTTCGCCAGAAATTGCTCAAGATCACTGTCTCCGTTGACTATAGATTGCGCGTCTTCAATTAACATGCCGCGCGCGAGCGCATGAAGCACCAGCCTGGCTCGCTCGTCATGTGATAGCCCTGGATGTTGTTTTTCCAGGCGAGCCAGATGTGTTCGTCTCGTGTGCGGCATTCGTTCTTGTTCTGCCAGGGCTCGGTCAAATTTGGGAACATTCGCGTCAGCGTTCTCGTAACACGGGGCGCCTTTGGCGCGCGCGTGCGCCCGGATGCGCTCTGCGTTAGCCTTTGATACTTTGACGCGTCCTAGCTTGTTTGCCGGGGCGCCTGGCCTTCTCATGTTGGTCGGATCACCAATAACAGCGCTACACCCATCCTCAAGGGTTTCAACGCCCGGAGGCAAATCTGGACGATATGGTCCCACGCCTTCAGGCTGATTGTACGGGTCGGCTAAATTGCTCGGTGATCCATTTCCGATTATCTGAATCCAAAGCTTGGTCATAAGTCATTTCCCTCGGCGTCATCGTATTTTGCGGTTGATGGCGCGCTCATAACGCCAACTCCCGTTTGCGTGGAAAACGTGTTGTCTGCCGATCGCGTGGCGCCATTGAACGTAATGTCGTTGCCGTCCGCAGACATGGATTGAGTCCCACCATTTGAAACCGCAGTGCCAGAGACGTTGCCATGCAACAACGTAAAGGCGCCGTTCACGCTCTTGTAAAAATTGATCAATCCGTTCGAGGTTGTGCGGAATGCAAAATAAAAATTGGATCCGCTGCTGGCTCGAACACATAGCCCAACGTTAGCGGGGTAACTCTTGGCCGTGTCCCAAGATTTTGCACTGATTTCATGGTCTGCACTACACCCAGCCCTGGCGCGGTAGAGGTATTTCCATGCAGCGGCGCCTGACCTCACAAGCTCGGATGAGGTAATGGTGTAACTGCCAGTATCGCCAGAATAGGCAGACAGATCACCGCTGAAGTCGTCGCTGAACGCGCAGGGCGTCGGCGTCGGGGTCGGCGTCGGTGTCGGCGTAGGAGTTGGCGTTGGCGTGGGCGTTGGCGTCGGCGTTGGCGTTGGTGTTGGCGACGGCGACGGCGTGGGCGTTGGCGTTGGCGTTGGCGTCGGCGTGGGCGTTGGTGTTGGTGTCGGCTCAATGCAATCACTACACCCGTCATCCACGCAATTCGTCAACGCGGCGCTATCGGTTGCCCCGTAAAATGTTCCCATCTTCGTAAATTTGACTGAATAGCCCGGTTGCGGGTAACAGACGTCAAAGTTCAGCACCGAGCTATCATCAAACGTCTCGGCCGTATCACAGGTGCAGACGTCCGTGTACCCGCCCGTGCAGTCGGTGTTTTCGTACTCACGCCGGCGCACACAGTAATATTTGACGCGCTGCGCGGTCGGCGTGGGTGTTGGTGTCGGAGTATTTGTCGGCGTCGGCGTGGGCGTGGGTGTCGGCGTCGGTGTCGGCGTTGGTGTGGGGGTGTTCGTGGGCGTGGGTGTTGGTGTCGGAGTATTTGTCGGCGTCGGCGTGGGCGTTGGTGTCGGCGTCGGTGTCGGCGTGGGTGTTGGCGTCGGTGTGGGTGTTGGCGTTGGCGTTGGCGTGGGCGTCGGCGTGGGCGTTGGCGTTGGGGTATTCGTTGGCGTCGGCGTGGGCGTTGGCGTGGGCGTCGGCGTCGGTGTCGGCGTGGGCGTGGGCGTTGGAGTATTTGTCGGCGTCGGGGTTGGCGTGGGCGTTGGCGTTGGCGTTATCGCCTCACACGCGGGTATGCCATACATGACATACACGAGCCCGGAGTCGGTGGGCAACCCGGACGGCTGTTTGGCCTCGGGCACGACCCCGACAACCACCAACGCGGGCTCATAGGTCTCGACATTGTCGCAATACGCAAACGCCCATTCGCTGTAAACCCACGTCACGGGGTCGCCCACGGCCAGTTCCAGATAGTCTGCGGCCAGGACAATGCGGCGTCCACCTGTCAGCGCGGCCGCGTAGCCATAGTCCTGCATTTTGATATCGGAGAGCGCCACGGCGCCCACGCTGTACGACGCGGGGTGGCTGGCCAGGGTCGCGCGTTTGGTGTGGTTGTAGCCCATGAGCTGCAACGCGGCCCCCTGGTAGATATGGGTGACCGTGTTGTTGAAAACCAAAAACGACTCGATGGGGTTGGGGCTGAATGTGGCCAGCACAAGCCCGGCGTCTGCGGGGAGTCCAGACGGCTGATCGCCCGACGGTACAAGCCCAACGATCTCCAGCGGGCCAAAGCCACACGCCGCGCCATAAAATGTATCCTCTTGCGCGCCCACGCGGTCGCCGACAACCAAATCCGCATAGTCGTCACACAACACCGGGTGGACACCATCTGTCCAGCCGCGACCGTGATCCCCATTTGCAATGGGCGCGGAGGTAATCCCCACGGATGCAATGCCGGGGAAAGTGCAACGGGTGACGGTTACGACGTCGTGGGTGACACCACGGCCATGAGTCCAAACCAGGGCGTATTGTGGCGCGTCGTAGCCGGAGGTGTTTTCAAAGCGCGAGGGGGTGTCATTTTCAGAAGCGCTGCCTGCGCCTGTATTCCCACCGTGGCTGGCAACAGTGTTGGCCGTGTCGATGAACGCGTTATATGTCGCCGCGCTCAACTTCATTGACGTGCCGGCTCTGACTTTTACCAGTTTTCCCATTACAGCTCCGCGGTTCCTATTCCGAGGGCGGCAAAATCTGTCGTGTGATAAACTTGTTCAACGTAGGCGGCAACCGGGTATTTGAGCAGCTTGGAATTGACCGTGTCTTTTACCTCGGCGTACTGAACCCAGAGGTATTCCCATCCCCATTTTGCAATCCCGGTAATGGCGCCAACTGACAATCCGGTTCTGTTCTCCTGGACCGCAAATATAAATTGGACTTCCCATTCGTCATCCCAGTCGTCGCCCCGCCGGTCGCCACGGGCGCCCAGGAATAACACCTCGCCTGCGTCATACCCACGGAACGCGGCGTTGTTGACCTTGCCGCCCATGCGCGAGAGCGTGCGGCGAAAAGCCCAAGTCATTTCTGCGTCAGTGAAAAAATGAGTTTCCGTGAACTGCATGGACGGAGCGTAGATATCACACCCGGCAACGTTATTCCCGTCATAGCCTATGGCGCCAGCAAATAGCGCAGTCTTTTCAGGCCCGTAGGAATTCACAGTGGAAATGGACTGCGTGATGTGTTGAGTCGAGGCCATGGCGTCAAAGGTGAACGTGGTATCAGGCGTTGGCTGTGATGTGTTGGGCGCGACGTAGTAGTTGGCCGTGAATGTCCACGTGTCCTCTGCAAGGCGGTCGCGGTGCTCAACGTTTTTGAGCGTCAGGCCAAATTGTGTAGAGGGGATATCCGTGAGCGCTGCAACTTTCGCCTCGTCTTCGTCGGCCGCGCCGCGCACAACATAATCCACGGCGACCGCGCTGTTCGCGGTCCCGGTCGCGCCCTTCCAAAGTTTTTCAACGGTTGTCGCCATGATTTATCCTGCGAACACAAGTTCGTTATTTTTGATGTAGTCCAGCAACTCTTTGACAAAGGTTGCGGTTTTTTCTGAAGCCTTGGCCTGGCGGTCGCCCGCGCTGTCGCCAAACCCCTGACGGCCCAACGCGGACGCGGAAAATGACCCGCGGATATCAACGCGCTTGGCGGCCTCCTGCATTGCATCCTGGGTGCCCTTCGCGTTTTCAAGCCATGCGGAGATTTGGTCGGTGTTCTCTGCCGCGTCGCGCACGCGCTCCTGCGCGTCACTCAGCTCGCGCTTTTCGCCGTCGTCAAGTTTCCCATCGCCAAACGCTCGGTTCTTGACCCGAGTCAATTCGCCTTTTAGCGTGTCCTCGACGGCAGCCGCGTCCTTGAGTGCGTCGGAGAATGTTTTGACCGCTGTTGCAGGGTCTGCTTCGATGAGTTTGTTCGCGTTTTTGTCGGCCTTGCTGCTGGCGCGGGTGCCTGTGATGCCCTGGAGCATGTTCTTGATTTGGTCGTCGACGGACTGTATTTCTGCCTTGGCTTTGTCGGCAGCGGCTTTGATGGCCTTCGCAATCATGCCACCGGCAACATCGCCGACCTTGGCGAGTTCTGCCTCAAGCTCTTTCACTCGTTGCAGGTCAACAAGCGGCTTGGCATTTTCGCCAGCGATTACTTTCTTGAGCGCATCGTCATATTCGTCCCCTAGTTCTTTGATGCCGTCGATCTCGTTTTCAAGTTCCGTCTGGCGCTCTTTGGTGACGCGGTCCTGGACGGCGGCAAGGCTTTTCTCTGCGGCTTCAATCTGTGCGAGCGCGGTTGTGTCGGCAGACAATCCACCTGATTTGTTGGCGGCTGATTTTGGCTCCTTCTGGCCATCGCCAGTCAGCGATCCAGCATCGCCATTGCTTATCCGCGAGAGGCGCTTCTGCAAATCTGCAATGCGGGAAAGATCTGAAGCGTTTCGGCCCTGCATATTTGCTGCGGTTTTGTTCGGGTCGCTGACGCCTAATCGCTGCCCCATGGCAGACCAAAAACTTTCAAGTCCGGACTGTGCCTCTCGCGTGCGTTCTGTGATATTGCCCTTCAGTTCCGAAATCTCAGCGTTGATATCAGATTTGGCGCGACGTTGCATTTCCTCATTGAGTTTTTTTTGTGCGCCTGTAAGGCCAACGAGCTTACCAGTCGACTTGTCAATTGATACACCAAGGGCTCCGTACCTGCTTTCAAGCCGCTTTATGATTTTTGAGGCTTCTGTTTGTTCCGCGCTGTTCAGGGATGTTTTTTTTGCGAGTTGTCCTAAGCGTTCCACGGCAAGCTGGCTCACACGCCGTAGCCCGTCCATTTGTTCGCGTGCTGTTGACATATCGCTTGATGTTTTCGCCGTGTGCTTTGACAATCTGCTCATTGCATATGAGACGCCAGCAAGGGCGGCAACAGACCCTACGAGCACAGCAAAAAAAGGATTGGCCGCAGCAGCGTGCGACAAAGCAGTTGAAATCGATATCACTGCATTTAGCGCAGTAATCGCAACCGCCACTATTTTGACAATCGATGCCAGGGCCAGGAGTGAAACCCCGACCGCGCCCACGCCAAGGGCGACCTTGCCAATGGTGATGAGCAAATCCTTGTTGGCGTTGATAAATGTCGTGATGTCCCCTGCGGTAGCCGTGAGCGACCGCATATAACCTGTGAGCGTGTCGGACAGTGCCCCACCTATGGCGAGTTGAACCCCCTCAGCCGCGCTCATCATGATTCGGAACGCGCCGCCAAGCCCGGAGTCCATGACCTTAGCGGTTTTCAAGGCCGCGCCTTCCAGCTCGCCCAATGTCTTGCGCATGTCGCGGAAATCAGCGCCTTGAGACAATTTGAGCGCGCCCGCTTGACCACGCCCGAAGAGGGATTCAAAAATGCTGAGGCGCTTCGCGGAACCCATTTCTTTCGTCGCGTTCCCCACATCGCTAAGGATGTCGGCCATTTTGCGCAGGTCGCCGTTTGCTGTAACCGCTGAGACGCCGATTTCAGCAAGGCTTGATTGTGCGGCCTCTTTGGAGAGATTTTTGTAGGCGCGGGCAAGCTGGTTGCCTGCCATTGATCCCTTGATTCCGTTGTTTGCGAGAACGCCTAGCGCAGCGGCAGTATCTTCCAGGGATTCCCCGGCGGCTGAGGCCTGTGGGGCGACGTACTTCATTGCCTCGCCAAGGTCTGTCAAATTTGTTGCGGAACGGTTGGCGGTAGCAGTCAGGATATCTGAAATTCGGAGCGTGTCTTTGGCTTCGAGTTTGAACCCGCGCATGGTCGCTGCGGCGATGGTCGCGGCCTCGCCGAGGTCTGTTCTTGTGGCGCGGGCAAGATTGAGAACAGAGGGAATTGCATCCTCAATATCTTTGGACTTGAATCCAGCGCGGCCAAGCTCGGTCATGCCCTCCGAAACCTGTTGAGCGGTGAATGAAGTCGTTCGGCCAAGCAAACGCGCTTGATCTGTCATCCGCTTGAATTCTTCGGACGTGGCCGATGTCACGGCCTTGGCCTCAAGCATCTGGTCGGAGAACTTCAAAAACGTGTTTGCGGATAGCGCCATGGGCAAGAGCGCTGCTGCCGAAGCTGCCGTCATGGCCGCGCCGACTTCTCCGGCGACGCGGGCAAACGAACGCAAGCGGGCCTGTGCGCGCAAAAGGCCACGCTTCATTTTTGAGTCATCAGCGCTTATCTCAACGTAAGCGCCACCTGCTTTAATGTCTGCGCCGAATGCCATTAGCGTTGTCCACAAAAAGCTTTTTTAGAATCTTGATATTCTGTTTGTTGATCGGGATGCCTGGCGGCGGCGAAGGCGGCGTGAACGGGTTGAAATCGTTTGGCGTGAACGGGCGCGACTTCGGATCGCGATTCACGTTTGCAGTCAAGGCCATGATTGCGCTTGTCTGTGTCCATTCGCTTTTCAACCGCCTTTCCGCATACTCAACCAATTCGCCGAGAGTGAAGGAATCAGGCGAGACGCCTAGGATTCCTGCGCATTGAGCGACGAAGTCCCACCCGTCAAGGCGAGATTGGTCACGTTGTCCAGCACTTTCTCCAGGTCCATTTCGTCTAGTGCCTTCTCGGCTCGATCCGCTGCCATGTTCTGGGCCTGATTTACCTTCGACACGGCCTTCTTCAGAAGCGTCCGCCTTCGGCCTGGGAAAAAATTTGCTAACTCCTCCAGGAATGCGGCAGTCGCGGAGTCGATAACATCACCAATCATGGCGCGCCCAAAATCCTCGTCTGTGATGTTGGCTGCGTCGGCTTCGGGTTTGCAGAGGACATAAATGATGTCCACGAGAAGGCATGGGTCGCCGTCCAACTTCATGAGAAGGCGCCCGGAATCTGAAATGGCGTCCATAAGGTCAACCTTGAGCAGGTCGCGAATGCGCTTGACCGCACCCACGTCAATGCTGAGGTTCCAGGCTCGCCCGGTTGAATCTTTGAATGACTGCATGAGGTTCCCTCCTGGTGTGTATGCGTCAGGTTTTTTTGGTAATCAGCGGCATTGCAGAAGGCCCGGCGGGTTCGCTACAAAGCGACCGGCCTTGGTTTTCAGATGGCTTGGGCTTATGTGCTGGCTTGGGTGCTGGCTTGGGTGCTGGCACGGGCTTGGGTAATACTGGCGGGTTGCATCCGGCGGGGCACCGGAAAGCCGCTGCGCCCCCAGGGCGAACGTAACCGACCGCGCCGCAGGTTGGGCAGCGAACCGGTTCAAAGGGTTTGAAAGTCTGAACGTTTTTTCTTGCCATGATGTTCTCCGAGTTATCGCGAAACAGGCGCGGCGAAAGGAGCAAATTCCGCGCCTGCCTCGCGTGGGCTGTTTAGCTGGCGACGGTCATCCACGCGGCCGCGTTCGCCGTTTTGGCGATGGCAAATTCCAGACTGGCGAGAACTGCCCCGTCCATGGTTTCCTGGCGTTCGCACTTGGTGACGTAGACATCTGCGTGAAGGCCTTCGGACCCGGCCGCGTCGCTCGCGCCGTCGAGGATGGCGAGTTCAACCGTGGTCTTCGCGATGAAGGCGTCCAGCAGGGCCGCAAAACCAGCGTCAGAGGGGTCCCAAAGCGCTTCGCCCGTGAGAGGCGCGTCGATGAGCCCGGCGACATATGCCTTGAACGTGTCGCCTCGGGTTGAGGCGTCGCCTTTGTCGCGAGTCATGGGCAAAGTCATAGACCGAATCACGTCAATTTCGCTCCAGGTGGGGGCGGCCCAAGAGGCAGTGTTTCGGTACAGCTTGCAGTCTATTCCGTGCGTTGCGGACATGGCAGTTTTCTCCTATGCGTGTTGTCTGACGGAATTTCGCCACATCTCCGCGAGTCGCGGTGTGGCGTCGGAAAGTGTTGGGCGCATGAACGGACGGGCGGGGTAATGACGACCGCGCGTTTGATTTTTGCGTTCATTGCCTTTTAGGTTGTATTCGCGCCCGCCCCATTCGTGAGTGTGGGCAATGCCGCCAATCAGGCTTCTGGCGGGGCCAATAACCGCGGACACGTCACCTACGCCGAATAAAATAGAGCGCTTGAGCGCCATGTTGTGGGTATAAGGCGGTGTTCCTGCGGCAGACGCAGCACTGACTTTGCGTTTACTGATTTTCCTGCGAGCCACGCCGCGGGTGTACGCAGCCTGTCTCATGAGCACTGAGCGAGCGGCGTTGCGGACGGGCCGTGCAATTGCCTTCGGATTGAAATATTCACGGGTGGAAATATTTAGCATTGTCTGTCCACCTCGTATTCCAGATGGATCACGCTCAGGAATTGATTCTTTTCTCGGAGTGTCGCTGGATCATAAACTGGCTCAACGCCAACGCTCTTCCAGGTTGCGGTTTCGGAATTGGCCGTGAGTTTCAGGCGCGAGAAATGGTTTGCAAGTTCTGTGACGAAAGAAACCAACGGATCGATGCTGGCATTCGATTTGTCATCGGGCCGAATTTGAACGCCGATATCCACGCCCATGCGGTGAACGTCTGAACCACGGGAGCGCATGCTGATATCCAGTTCAGCCGGGGCAACAGTCACATGGAGCGTTTCCATGTCCTTCAGTTTGAACTCAGGGACAGCCACGCGGACGGCAGTAAAAGCCATGGTGAAGTCAGCGCCGTTGATCGACGTTTTGACGGCTTCCGCGAGTTGGGTGATGGTCATGAGTCGGCCCCCACAAATTTCGTGTGGATGCGGAAGATTTGCCTGTAGGGGTCGGCGTAGCGGAAAAGCGGCTCATCGGCGGGCGCCATGACCTCAAAGACCTTGTCAACGCCGTCGATGGTTTCAATGATTTCGTCGCCACTTTCCGGCTCGTCAAACGCGGACAGAGCAGAGATGGCAATCAGGTAATCGCGTGAGTCGTATGTCTCGAACTGTCCGTATTCGTGCGAGACGCGGAATTTGGTTCTGCCGATGACGGCGGCGACGATCGCGGTTGTGGAGCTACGGCGGTAGGTAACGGAAATGGCGCGATGCGCGGCGTTTTGCGTGTTGAGCCAGTCGGACGCGGTTTTCAGGATATCGGTCATGCCATGGCCTTTCTAACGAGAGAGGCCAGGACCTTGCCGTCGCGCCATTCGCCTTGGTTCCACTGGCGGCAGGCAAGCCGCTGCAGGTAGTTGCGGACCTTTGCTGTATCTGGGAGGTATCCGTCCAGCATGCGTTGAAAGTTGATCTGGAAGTCGGCAACGGACGTTTGCAGGGCGACGCCCGCCTTGGCGTAGACAGCGGGCCCAAAACACAGGACGGGGCAGCCCATCGCAAGGCATTCATTCCCTGCGTTGGAATTTATCATCACGGCAAACCGCGCCTGGGCAATGGCATCAACAATCGTGGGTTCAGTGCATCTAGGCATGTATTTGGCGAGTTTCTGCCGCGACACGGGGTGAGGGCGAAAGACCGCTTTCACTCCACGCGGGAGAGAACGCGCAACCATTTTTTCAAGCGGGGTTGACAGCTGAATTTCAGAATCGTCAAGTTGCGCATCACCCGCGACCTGGCCGATGACCAAAATATTACCGTGACGCTTGGTGAACGACTGAGGGGGGTAAGGCCAAACCGCGGTGAGGCGATCCGCGCCAGAAGTGGGAGCGGGACGGTTGAGGCTGTCCGTCCATGACGCCCAATGGAGAATGCCCGCGTGGTCGGCCTGGGTGTAGGCGCGGCGGTCGAAGAACCCGTGCTCTATGTGGATCGTAGGGATATTGGCCTTGGCGGCAGAGTCGGCCCATTCGAGGTATTTTCCTTTACGCCCGTTCCAGATGACCATCAGGTCGGCTGTGGCAAGTTTTACCGGCGCCCCGAGGTCAGGCGCGTCAACCTCAAACCCGATACGTTCGAGCCCTTCCAGGATCGCGCGGAAGGGTTGTGTGTCGTCTCGCCGTTGGCAATCGAGCATCGGGAAAACGGCGCGCAGGCCGGAGAACTCGCCGACAGTCGGCACAACTCGCGGGGGTGAGGTCAGGTCGTGCTTGTTAGCGTTTGCCCAGAGGTGCATGACGAAAGGCAATTGACCGCATGTGGGGGCGATCCGGGCCGCGTAGTGGTCGCCGTTCTGGCGGCAGGCGTGGTATACGCCCACGGCCTCAGAAATAGAGGCTGGATAAAAGAAGGGCCACGCGCCCAGTGTGATTTGATTCCGGTGTGTGCGGTAAAGTTTGGTGGTCAGAACTGGGCCAAAAGTGCAGCGGTCATATGGCGGGTTCGTAAGCGTGATTGCCCTGTTTATTTCAGCCCAAAGCGGATGGTCTGGGGTTGCCGCGAGAACGCCATTCGCAACCGTCAGGCGCGGGTTCATTTGCCCGTGCTGCTCGGTCATGAAAAACTTGGACCCGTCAAGCTGGTAGGCATTGGCGATGTCGTCAATGGGCCGGAACGGGGTAAAGTCGACGTCAAAATACCATCCCCCGTGAGTTTGCAGGGCCGAATACCTAATCAAGTCAGCTTTGCTGCAAAGCCTGCTCGTGTGGTTGTAGGCGTAGGCATGCTCTGGCCGCAGAGCGTGTTCGTCATGGATCAGGATTTCGTAGTCCGGGTTGAGCTCCGCGAATCGTCTGACATTGCGAGCGGCCCATGTGGGCATGGGCTTGCCGCCAATCCAAACAAAATTGATGATCTTAGGAATTCCGGTGTGGCTCATAGTCGTTTGGCCCCCTCCAACGCCATCCACTTGAGTGCGCCGAGTGGTGAGGCGTAATCCATCCAGACGTATTTGTTTTGGATGTGGGCGGTCGCCCATCGTTTGCGCAGGTCGGAATCCCATTCCGAGCGAAGCTCTTCTGGGGTGGTCGCGTAGCTGATAACGACGCGGTTGGCGATTTCTGGCGGGATCGCGTGTTGACCTTTGGGGACAACCGGAATGCGGCCAGCGGCCAGTGTTTCATAGAGGCGATAGCTGAATCGGCCCACGCCTGGGGGGCACAACACAAAATGGGACTCCCGAATCATGCCCAGGAAAGCGCCCGTGCCCGGGTGAGCAAATTTGGCGCGGGTCGTCAGACGGAAATCAACGGCGCTGGTATCACGAAACGCTTCAATCATTGCAGCGCGGCATTCTGGGCGATTTGCAACGCCGCAAAAGCTCACAACCGGGCATTCCGTCCGTTCGACAAGCCCAAAGTTCAGCCCGAGGGTCTCTTTTCTAGGCCATGCAGGATAAACAACTGTGTTGGCATACGGGGTGGGTGTGGGTGAGCGCTTGAACACGAGGGGAACGCCGTCATGTGAGCGGGTGTTGGCGTCGTCCCAAGGGTCAAACAGAATATCGGCATTGCTGGCGGGGTGAAGTGCAACGCGGAATCCGTCAGGGTCATAGCGCCAGTAATCGCGGGCGTCGGTCCATTGTTTTTCGCTGGCGACGGCGTCTCCAAATAATTCAATGGCCGCGCCTTTTGAGTAGTCATCGCCTGTTGCGACGGCGCGTAAAACCAACGACGTAGGCCACGCCACGCCATGACACAAATCAAAATTGACAGGGATCGGGAGATCACACATAGCGCCAGAACCTCCCCACGGTTTGGACGCCGAATCCGCGACGGTCGGCGATTTCGTGAACGGCTTTGGCAACGCCCGCAGGCTCCCATTCGTAGTCATCGTCACAAATGATTGAGCGGGGAAAAAGCGCGATCGCGTGTTCCACGTCGCGCTTGACAGCGGCATAGGAATGGTCGGCGTCAATGTAAACGACGGCGGGAATTACGTGCTGTGAAACCGCGCGCATGCCAGAACAAGAATCATCCTGGACCGTTACCACACGATCGATGTGCCCGGCACGGGCCACGTTGACGCGGTAAAGGTCCAGCATGGTGTTCTCGGACGTGACCCGGCCTTCGGATATCCAGCGTGACCAATACGACTTCGTGTATTCGCTGAAGTTTGAGTTCCAAAGGTCCACGGCGACAAGGCGCAAGCCCGGAAACTCATCCAACAAAAACAGAGAGGTCTTGCCCGTCCACGCGCCGACCTCAAGAACGATGGGGTCTGTGAGGCGGGAAAGGGTGTCACGCCATGCGTCTTCGTGCAGCACCCACCCATGGACATAGGGGTCCATGGCCGGAAGCGAGTCCGGCCACGGGCATTGTGTTTTGAGTGAGTTCCAGGACATGGCGCCTACTGGTTGAGATTGATGTCAACGGTGGTGTCGTCGGCGTCCGCAGCGCCAACGCTTTTTCCGATGAGCTTGTTGGACCCAGCGGTAGTTGTGGGGATTTCGTTTTCCGCGTCCCAATAGCAATTCACACCGTCTGCGATCGCGCTGGAGGAAGTGGCGGCTTTTACAAAGGCAAACACCCCGGCAACGGTCACGGAGCCCTTGGTATTGGCCGCGATATCTTTTTTTGCAACAGCCACAGTGTCACCAATGACAATCACATCACCCGCGGATACGGCAGTTCCGGGGGTGTAATCAATCGAGTCGCCGTCTTGCACAAAAGTTGCAGACATTTGGTTTTCTCCTTACGGAAGAGGGTTACAGGTCAAAGTCAGGGGCGGGGGAAACCCGCCCCGTTGTGGTTCGCTTACGCGCCGGCCATCTTCACGCCAGCGCGGTATTCCTGCTGTGCGACACCAAAGTCGTGATAACCACGCATCTGGATGCCGAGCACGTTGAAGTCGGCGTCGGCGCTCTCGACGGTCGGGGTCTGTTTCCCGTTCAGGAATGCAACCTCGATAACCGGGAGCGTTTTGGGGTCTGCGAGCAGATACCACGCAGCGGCTGAGTAGCCGGTGATGCTGGAGCTGCTGAGGTAGCTGGTCTTGGCCACCTGGAACTTGCCAGCGTGCGGGTTGCTGATGGGTGCCTTGGTGCTGGCTGTGGTGTCTCGGATTTCCAGCGACTTCATCAACGCGGTCGCGGTGACGAACAGCGCGTTTGGAACCAAGAGAATGGCCGGGTCGACGCCAAGCGGGTCGCCGTCCGGGTCGGTTTGATTCAGGAACAACAGTTCGGCGGCGGTAAGAGCATTCACGCCCAGGGCGGTGCTGGCGCCACTGGCGTAGTTGCTGTTTCCGCTCGCAAAGAACGTTGAGTTGTCCATGAACGCGGTCCAGAAGACCTTGTTGAGCTTGAGGGCGGCGCCGCGACCAATGCGCTGGGGAAGCGCGGACAAAGCGCCGAGGTCGTCGTTGATGATGTCCTGCCGGGTGATGGCGAACATCCGGCCATAGGTTTTGGCCTGGTTGGTGTAGGATTCCTCGTCCACGGTTCCGTGGGTGAGTTCACCGCCTGCGCCCACTTCGGCATACTCCATGTTGCCAGTGAGGCGGTACGAGGTGATGGCCTTGAAGTCGTTCACGGCGCGAATGGCCGCGATGGATCGCCAAGAGTCCTCGACACCGTTGAACCCGGCCAGCAAAAACTTGTTGGCGGTGTTGCCAAGAATCCCGGACAGCCCGACGGTTGAGAACGCAGCGCGAAGAACGCCCCGTTCGTCGCGCCGGTAAGAATTCCCGGCGTAGCCGCTCATTCGGGCGGCTTCAAGCAGAAGCTCTTGCAGTCCGATGCGGCCCTTGAAAGCCTTGTGCGCGGCCTCCAGTGTGGGCGCTTCAAACTGATCCTCGGATTTGTCGAGCCCGCCAGCCTGGCACAGCGCGGCCTCCAGGATTTCTGGGGTGCTTGCGACATTGGCGCCACTGCGAACCGCCGGGGCTTTGGGGTGCGAGGCGCGGAGCAAAGCCAATTCGGTAGCGTCCGCAGTCCAACCTTCCGCAATGGCGTTGGCCTGAATCTCGTCGAGTTTGTCGACGTTGCCTTCGGTGCTGTACTTCGCACACAGAGCGTTGACGGCGTTGATGCGTTTGGCGTCGGCGGCGACTTGCGCGCGCATCTCAGCCACGGGGTCAACGGCGGGATCGGGATTCGCGGCGGCCTGAACGGGCTTGGCCGGTTCCGGCTTGATCGCGGTCTGCTTGTTGGCAGCAGCCTCAATCTCTGCGTCGTAAATCAAACGCATTGCGGCTTCCTGCTCTTTGCTGATTTCACCGGGCGTGAAGCCCTTGGCTTGTAGCCACTTCTCAAAAGGCATATCGAACTCCTCCTGCTGGTTGGCGGCGGAAGCCGCGACACGCGCGGAAGTCTTGTCGTCCGCGCCAAACGTGACAAACGAGATTTCGTACAACTGCGACTTGCGAGCGATATAAATCGGGCCGTCAAATTTCTGGCCGTTGCATTCGCCGGATTGCCCCTCGGAGATAAAGTCAACCTTGGTAGTCCTGACACCAACGGACGCTTGCCAGGGAAAGCCGTTGGCGCTGGAGCTTGCGACTTCGCGCGCAACGGTCCCCGCGCCAGACACAACGCCATTGGCAGTAATCCGGTTGTCTGTGATTTCAACTGCGGTGGTGTGGCCCACGACAAGGCTTGGGATGTGGTCTTTGATAACTGCTATGCTCTTCGCCGCTGGCTTGACTCCGGCCAGGTCAATCACGACGGGGTAGGGCCACCACGCGATGAGCATCGCGCCCCCGGTGTAGGCTTTGATTGAAAAGGTTTTGAGCGTCTTTTCTTCGCCTGCGGCGGCTTGGATATCTGCAAACTCGACCGGGCCGGTCAGATCGAGCGGCCGCTCGGTCAATTTGCGGGCGGCGAGAATCGGGGGGAATTGGTTCATTTGGCGGGTTCCTCCTGCGTGGCAGGCTGGGGAAGTTTTTTCTCTTGCTCGATATCGAATTGGCGTTCTCTGTATCGCTGCAATCGCTGTGTTTCCCAGTCCTGGCCATTCGACGCGTAGAACGTGTCGTAATTCAGCAGGTCGGCATCTTTGAGAACACGGGCCGCATTGGCTTCTTTCAGCGGGTCAACATGCGGGCGACGCGGCCAAAAATAGCGGTGTGGCATGGAGGGATTGATAACTCGGAAAGTCTGCGGCAGGAAACCCTCGACCAGTGACGCTTCGCGGGTAAACTGATACAGGGCAGAGTCAAGCGCGATAACGTCAATCTCAGAGCGGTCAACGCCTATCTGCATGTCGTAGGTCTGATGGTCGAGGCGGCCAGAAGCGTAGTTGTAATCGGAGGAATCACAGGCAGCGATGTTGTAGGGAATGCTCATGCAGCGGGCGATTTCGGTCACGATCTCGCGTTTGAACATCTGGTATGTGGTGGACGGCTGCTCTGCCCGGATTTGGCCGAGCTTGTAGCCAGCGGGCAGGGTGGTCATCATGCGCTTTTCGAGCGCCATGACGTTGAAGTCGTCGTCTTCGTCATAATCGTCGGATGACCCAGCGGCGGTGGCTTCCAAAACGGCTGCAAAGTCGGCGGCGGTTTCAGCAGCGGCCAGAACCGCGAGTGTGAACCTGCGGAGTTGGGCAAACAGGGGAAGCGCAGGCGTGATTTCAGGTACGCCTCGGTGTTGCCCGGGGCGGTCTTCGCGGAACAGATGAATCACATGATCCGCGACGATCCGGTCATATTTGGTAGAGCCGATAATTGAGTCTGAGCCGGGGTGTTCTCGCAGGACGTGATATTTAAACGGATTCCCAAACGCGTCAAATTCAATGCCGTCCACCGCGTTCGTGGCGTCAAACGCGAGGTCTGGGGTTGTGACCTGGTCACACTCAATGAGCTTGAGGTCAAGCTTGACTGGACCTGAAAGCCGTGGGTTGGTTACCCAAAGGGCAAAGGCCTCACCGTCACAAATACGAGCCTTTGCCATCGTTCGGAGTTTGCTGGCAAGGTGAATCTGACGAGCCCAACCCATAAACAGGGCTTCAAACGTCGAATTGGCCTTGCTGTCGGGCGTCAGGAGTTGCAGTCGAGGGCCCACGCCAACGGTGTCATTGGCTACTGTCTGGGTTATTCCGCGCGCATAGCAGTTATTTGCAACCTCATATCGAGCACGTTTGCGCAGATACTTGCGAACACTCAGGGAGTTTGATGCGTCGGCGCTCAGTTCATCTGCGTTCGACCAGTGGCGCACGTTGTCAGTGGTGGTTTGGGCCGCGTCGTATTTGGCCTGGACCGCGTGGTTGACGCGAGGTTTTGTAGCCTGCGTCATGGGCTTGCCGTATTGGTCAAGGATGCTGTTTGCCATTAGGCTGTGCCCGGCGGCTTGAGTTGGTTGAAGCGCATGCCCTTGTGCACTTTGGCGACTGCACGATTTGATGCGAGGTATCTATCCACTTCAACGAGGTCTTTGAGCGGGTGGGCTTCCATTTCCCCCTGGTCGCCCTTGGCGCTTTTTGGTGCGGCTGCGGCTTCTTCGATGGTCGAGTCAAGCGCTTCGGTCATGTGCTTGCCGTCCAAAAACAAACAGCGCCAGCTAGGCGGGGTGGCGGCCCCGCCAGGCCAGCGCTGCATGTAAAACAGAAAGTCGGCCAGCAGGTGGTGGCCCCGCCAGGCCGACTTTCTTAGAAGTCCGGTTGATTCTCTATCTAAATTCTACAATGTCAGTTTTCTTTGTCAATCCACTTTCTGTCAAATAGTAGTAAAAAGTGACAGATGTGTCACTTTCTTAGTTTTGGCCGGGGTTTTTTACTGCAAGGATGTTTTTTGTTGGCCGATGGGAGGTAAAACGTAGCTATTGTTCGTAGGTCCAGAATAGCAGCCCGCAATGGCGACATCCGCGCTGCCGTTCAATTCTGCCATTGCGCTGCCGCGTTTGAACCACGGGCAGGTGTGAGCATCCACACCGTCTGCAACAAAGACGCCCATTATCGTCAACGTTCTGCTTTTTCATAGCAAGCCCCTCTCCCGCAATTTTGCCTGTTGGCGTTGTTGCATGTTCAGCCCTGATTTTTTCCGGCGCGTTTGTCCGTCCTGACCGTGAAGTTTGATGCCTTCCATTGAGGCGGCCACGACGCAACCAATCATGCAGTCAAGGAGGTGGTTGTCTGGGTGGTTTGGGCGCTCCTTTGATTCGTCAACGGTTCGGCCGCGGCCTTCGACGCGGACGAAATATTCAGCGACAAGGTGTTCGGCCAGCATGCGGTGGTCTTCTGGCTTTGAACCATAGAGGCTGATGCTACCAGGGCCGCCCATCGGCACAAGCAGCCTGGAGCGTAGAAACGACTTCCAGAAGTTTGTGTCAAACTGGATGTGCCGGACAACACGGCGGCCGCGCTTTGCAGGAATTCGCCAGTTGAACCCGGCCCGGTCGCCTGGTTTGTTGTCGTATTCGCCCATTGGCTTGTTGCTGGCCGTGATGCCCTTACCATGACTCGGCAGGATAATTGGCGCATGGGCGCTCTGCCGGGCGAACTGGTACACGACGTCAGTCGTTTGGCCCCAGTTGGCATCAATCAGGCAACGGGATACACGGAAAATGGCGCCGTCGTCACGTCGCCATTCTCTACCCAGGATTTCGTCTGTCAGTTTGGTCAATCCGTTAGTAATGGCGGCTTCGAGCCCGGCCCCTGGTAGGGAGCGCCGAAGCGTACCACGCGCCTCGCGCATGGTGAACTGGCGGCGCGATTGCTTTGGCCACGCGCCATAGTCGATGACGGCGCCAGTGAAACCCTCGCCCCAGGCGCAGACTGCGTAATACAAAAGTTTATCGTGAATGTCGATCATGGCCGTGAGCGTGGTGGTGTTGAGCGGCATAACGCCCCTGGCGTGTCTGTTGATTTTGGCCGCGATATCGTCGGCGGTCAGGTCGCCTTCAACTAGGGTTTCGTCAACGGGCTCGTTCTGGCATTCAGCGGCAAAACCTGCGGAGTCTGTCAGGTACAGATTCATGGCATGCTGAATACCTGTGAGTTCGTCTTCCTCAAAGTTGGCTTCCCACGCGACATGGGCGCCCGCGTCCATTTTGGAGCGGTTGGCCTTGTAAAATTCGGTTGCTGTTTTCAGAAATCCAAACTTCTTGAGGTCTGCACGACGTAGCTTGTCATATTCGCCCTCCCACATTTTTATGTTCTTTGGGAAGGCATACAGCATTTTTGTGCGCTCACCGCGCCATTCCGGGTGTCGTTCAGTGTCAAGATATTCGTCAGCGAGGTCGTCTTTGCGTATCACTGTGCAGGGCATGACGGCAGTGAGTTTGACGCCTGGGCCCGCAAGGCGCGCCACGTCGCGGGCAATGATTCTACCCCGGCTCAGGCATTGTTGAGGTGACCAGGCGCTTTCGGCGGTCTGCGGGTCGTCAAGCAAAACAAAATCTGGCCTGACGTTCTGGCCGTCGTGCCTGGTGCGCTTCATTCCGCGAAGTTGTCCGGTCAAACCGGCCACAGTGATAATGGCGCCCGAGGCCACGGACCCTGGAATCATGGGGAACACGAGTTCGTCTGCGCCCCAGCGCATATGTGTTCGGTTGCCCTGGTAGGTTTGGCTGTTCGATCGTTGGGCTACGCCCTCTAGGCAGCGGACGGGGTAAAAAATTTCCGGGAAATCCGCCAGCAACAGGTCGTTGTCTTCGACCTCGGCGCGTATGGACATGAGCATTGTTTTTGCCAGGTCGTCGGTCGGGCCAATTAGGACGCCGTACTTGCGATATCCATAGGACGTTGCCCATAGTTCGGCGACCTCGCAAATGGTAGTTTTTCCTGAGCCACGCGGCATGGCGACGGCAAACGAACCGCCACGCCGGGCAGCCAATTCAATCTTGCTGAGAACAACGTCATGATCTGTGGACCAGCCGAGAAAAAAGCGATTTGGAAAGTACGTCTCGCAGTAGAGCTTGAACGATTCGCCCGCGGCTTTTTTGCGTTCCGGGTTTTGGACTGGCGGTATGGCGCCAATCTCTTTTACAGAGGCTGAGGCATCCCGTGACCGGCGGGCTGCGCTGTCGCGCTGTCGCATCCCGGCGGCAGATGAAGTGTCACCCAGGCGCTTGAGCTGCGTTATTTCCGCAGGTGTCAGGCTCCTAGGGTCGAGTTTCGCCTGATCGATAAGTTGCTGTAGGGATTTAGCCATTCAGCGTTAGCCCTCAATCAGTTTTGGTGTCTTGCCAGTTGCGTCTGCCCATCGCTGGATTGCGACGGCGACATAGCCGGGAGCAATTTTCCCGGCGTCGTATAGCTCAAAAAGTTCGATGACCGATTGGCGATTTATCACCCAAGTGGATGCCCAAAGATGGTCTGCCTTGCCAAGCCACCCGATGATTACGGGGACCCAGGTCCAAAAATCATAGCGGGCGTTTGAAATGACATGGACTGATTCTCCCGGCAAAGGCACGCTATCCATGACGTCTTGAAGGTGTTCTTGTTTCAGCATATTTTGAAGGCGTATCTTTGGCGAAATCTTCACAGAGCAGCCTTCGGGCATGTCGCCCTCGAGGCTCTGCCCGGTCCCGAGTGCGGCGTCAATGAGAAGCGAAGTGAGTGGATCATCCACCATACAGGTACTCCCGAAAAGAAAGTTTGTAGTCTTTGATGCC
>Ga0208904_1000816_pt1 | contig 23318 bp, 18 predicted proteins | sample AntAceMetag02UKB_FD_184774 | JGI IMG/M metagenome (GOLD analysis project Ga0208904, IMG submission 184774) | Saline lake microbial communities from Ace Lake, Antarctica - Antarctic Ace Lake Metagenome 02UKB (SPAdes) (version 2) | ecosystem: Environmental > Aquatic > Non-marine Saline and...
CGTTAGTGCCTATTAAAAAGTAGTCACTAGCGCCGCCATTTCGCTGGATTTTCTTACCAGAAGTCATTAAAATCTCACTGGATTGTAAAAGATCACCCGTATTTACTATTCTATCTGTGTTAATTGTTCCATCAATCCATAAATCCTTCCATTGCTTGGTCGAAGTGCCTAGATCATGAAGATTATCAGTAGCAGGGACTAAATGTCCAATCATCTCTCTAGTTCCATTTATATATAGATAATCTGATTCCATTTTTCCATCTATTCCTGATTTACTATCTACATATACAGTCATAGAAGAATTTAGTCCTTCTATATATGCCGTTGCTGTTGTATTGTAAATTCCGATGGTGAGATTTAAGAATGGTTCATTAAAGAATATTTCATCTGTATCGTTCCAAATATACGTTGTATTTGCTGCTGCGCTATGGAATGTATCTGCGCCAGCGATTCCATATAGATTAGAACCGTCACCATAAAATGTTCCGTTAAGAGTTGTTGCGTTTACGCTTTCTGCACTCGTAATTTGATTACTGTTCATATCCACATTATCCATTATGTTTAAGTCTTCCCCCGTTGCAGTTATTTTATTTGTATACATGTCATCTACGTATGAAGACTGCCATTGCTTATCTACTAGTCCCAGCGCTGATGAATCATTAATAGATGGAGTAACATCCGCAGTACTAGTTACTGAAAATGAGTTCATGTCCACATTATCCATTATGTTTAATTCTGCGCCAGTTGCGGATATTGAATTAGTATAAATATCATCTGAGTATAACGCTTGCCATTGCGTAGCTAGCGCACCTAAGCTAGTAGTATCATTTAAAAATGGTACTAAATTTCCAGTCATGGCTCTAGTTCCGTTTATGTATAGATAATCTCCTTCCATTTTTCCATCTATTCCTGATTTGCTATCTACGTATATAGTCATTGATCCATTTAGAGAGTTTACATATGATGCCATAGAAGTGTTAAATGTAGTATCTCGGGCATGTAAATAAACTAAGCTAGCATTATAAACAATATCTTGACCATCGACGTAAGCTTTTAGAGAATCATTGTAAATACCAATTGTTAGGTTTAAGAATGGTTCGTTGAAAAAGATTTCATCTGTATCGTTCCATATGTATGTGGTGTTTGCTGCTGCTTGTTTCCAAGTGTCTATTAATATTCCATCCACATATCCTTTCATAGAATCATTGAAAACTATATCCTGTCCATCTAAATATGCTTTAAGAGTATCGTTATGGACTGTATCTTGCTCATTTAGATACGTAGTCATAGATGTATTTAATGCTAAAACGTACGTCTCCATTGAAGAATTAAGACCTTCTGCATAAGCTGTTACAGAATCATTGTAAATCTTTATTGTGCTATTGAGAGTTAATTCATTAAAGAATATTTCATCTGTATCGTTCCAAATGTACGAATCGTTGGCTCCTGCTCCGTAGTATGTGTCTACTAACTTTCCATCTACATATATCGTCATGGACGTATTAAGAGAATTAACATAGCTAGCCATCGAGGTGTTATATGTTACATCTTGACCATCGACGTATATAGTCATTGATCCGTTTAGTGAATTAACATATGATGCTATTGAAGTGTTAAATGTTGTATCTCTAGCGTGTAAATAAGCTAAGCTATTATTATAAACCACGTCCTGTCCGTCTAAATATGCTTTCAGAGAATCGTTGTAAATACTAATTGTGAGGTTTAAAAATGGTTCATTAAAGAATATTTCATCTGTATCATTCCATATGTATGTGGTGTTTGCTGCTGCACTATGGAATGTATCTACTAATTTTCCATCCACATAACCTTTCATAGAATCGTTGAAAACTATATCCTGTCCGTCTAAATATGCTTTTAATGTATTATTATAAACTGTATTCTGTTCATTTATATATATAGTCATGGATGCGTTTAACCCTTCGGTGTATGCTGTTGCAGTTGTATTATAAATTCCTATTGTGGCGTTTAAAACTGGTTCGTTTAGGAATATTTCATCCGAATCATTGTATAAATATGAATCATTTGCTCCTGCGCCGTAATATGTATCTGTTGCAGATATTCCATAAAGATTAGAACCGTCACCATAATACGTTCCATTAAGAGTTGTTGCGTTTACGCTTTCTGCATTCTTTATTTGATTGCTATCCATATTTAAATCATCATATAAAAATAATTCTCCTGTAACAAATCCACCCGTAACATTGAATAACAGTCCTTTTCCGTTTCCAAACATACTTACTTCGTTAGTGCCTATTAAAAAGTAGTCACTAGCGCCGCCATTTCGCTGGATTTTCTTACCAGAAGTCATTAAAATCTCACTGGATTGTAAAAGATCACCCGTATTTACTATTCTATCTGTGTTAATTGTACCATCTATCCATATATCTTTCCATTGCTTGGTGGATGTACCAATATCATATGAGTCATCTGCATCAGGGACTAAACTTGTAGTTAGTGCACTCAAATTTATAGATGTTGTACGTTGGTCGATTGTTGCGTTTAGTGTTAATTCATTGAAAAAGATTTCATCTGAGTCGTTATATAGATATGAATCATTTGCTCCTGCGCCATAGTATGTATCTGTGCCTGCTTGACTATTTACATATACAGTCATTGATCCATTTAGTGAATTAACATATGATGCCATTGATGTGTTAAATGTTGCATCTCTGGCGTGTAAATAAGCTAAGCTATTATTATAAACCACGTCCTGTCCGTCCACGTAAGCTTTAAGAGTATCGTTGTAAATGCCAATTGTTAGGTTTAAAAATGGTTCATTAAAGAATATTTCATCTGTATTATTCCATATGTATGTGGTGTTTGCTGCTGCGCTATGGAATGTGTCTATTAATATTCCATCTACGTAGCCTTTCATAGAATCGTTAAATACAACATCTTGACCATCAACATACGCTTTTAGTGTGCTGTTGTAAATTGTATTCTGCTCATTTAGGTATATAGTCATAGATGCGTTTAATCCTTCGGTGTATGCTGTTGCTGTGGTGTTGTATATTCCTATTGTAGCGTTTAAAAATGGTTCGTTTAAGAATACTTCATCTGAGTCGTTATATAGATATGAATCATTTGCTCCTGCGCCGTACCACGTATCTGTGCCTGCTTGACTATTTACATACGTAGTCATTGATCCGTTTAGTGAATTAACATATGATGCCATTGAAGTATTATAAACAATATCCTGTCCGTCTAGGTATGCTTTTAGTGTTGTATTGTAAACTGTGTCTCTTTCATTGATATAAACAGTCATGGATCCATTTAAAGAATTTACATAGGATGCTATTGATGTATTGAATGTTGTATCTTGACCATCTAAATAGGTAGTCATAGAAGAATTAAGTCCCTCTATGTATGCGGTTGCGGTGGTATTGTAAATTCCGATGGTGAGATTTAAGAATGGTTCATTAAAGAATATTTCATCTGTATCGTTCCAAATGTAGGTTGTATTTGCTGCTGCGCTATGGAATGTATCTGCGCCAGCGATTCCATATAGATTAGAACCGTCACCATAAAATGTACCATTGAGTGTTGATGCGTTTATAGATCCTAGCGCGTTTACATTGCCACTAGCATTTATATTTCCACTAGAATTTATATCTCCTGTCCATACTTCTGCGAATAAACCGAATGGTAGTTCGTGAGTTGCTCTTAGAACTGCATTTCTATACTCACATAAATGTGTTGGAACTGCTGAAATTCCTGTTAGATCTGTACTTTGAAATCCTATTCCGTATTGATCTGTTGTTAGTGTAGATGTGTTGCTTAGTACTATATTATTACATGCTGCACCTATGGAATAATTAAAAACGTAGTTGTATGCAGTGCTAGGTTGCACTGCACCGCCTACTAGTGGGCGAATGTATGTCGGGCTTACATCCGCGTAAGCCCCTATGGAACTGGCTATCAAGATTATTCCGAGTATGCCCAATAGGAGTGTTTTTTTCATATTCTTTTTAAGCACTCCTCTTATTTATTCCTTTCTATCGTCTTTGTATCTTTTTCTTGGCTTTTATTCCAATCGCTAATGCTACTAGTGTTCCTGCAATCAGGTATATTATGTTTTCTGCAATGAACCCTTTAGCCGCTTCACCCATCTCTTCTGGCGATATTGAAAGTGGTAGTGTGCTTGTTGCTTTCTTTTGTCCTCCGCCTCCGCCCGTTACTGCGCTTAGAGCTACTGTTATTGTTTCTGATGAATCTATTAGTTGTGCGCCTTGCTTCCAGTTATAATTGTTTACTATTGCGGTTGCATTGTAATCGTTGTATGTTTGTAATATTCCAGTTCCGTTTCTCCAATCTTGAGTTACTACATTCCATGTAGAATTTCCAGTTGAGCCTAGTGTTTCTGTAAATTGTTCTGTGCTATTTGCATTATATAGATGTACTACTGCTCCAGATAAAGAAGCTCCAGTTGAATCTTCTACTCTAATTCTTACATACCAATTAGTTATTAATGCTGATGTATCTGCTGCGCCCAGCTTCCATGAAGTATGGTTGTGAGTTGTGTTTAGTATAGTTAAATTCACATTATTACTTATATTGAAGTGGTAGGTTACGCTCTCTGCTATTGCATTTTCATCAAACGTAAATGTATCTCCCGTTGCGTCCATGTATAATCCCGTACTTGCTTCTGCGATTGTGTTTCTAATAACTGATCCAGTTGAGTTTATTGCTGTATCTATTTGTATTCCAATTCCAGTTGTTCCAATTACGTTATTGTGTACATCTAAAGTATTATTTAATGATGACATATTTATTGCAGTATCATTTGTGTTTGCGATACTATTGTAACTTATGTTTACTGCGTTTGGAGTTCCGTTTACCATTATATTTCCCGTTGCATTGTTGTGATCTAAATCGCTATTGTAAATTAATATTTGGTTTCCACTGTTAGCTGTTGCGTTTGGTGCTGCTGCAATTGCCCATCCATTCTTTGTATCATTTATTAGATTACTCAATAAACTTGCTCCTGCATCTTCTATATAAATTCCGTAGTTTAATGGACTGTCAAATTCATTATCTTGGAATGTTACTCCCGTACTTTGAGATATTAACGCTCCATAATTTGCATCTAAGAAATAATTGTATGACACATTTACTGAAGACGTTTCATTTAAATATAATTCTCTAGTAATTGTAGCGCCGCGTATTCTGTTATTGTATACCGTTACATTATTTGTGTAATCTGCTACTGCGCCAATTATTGTTATACTGTACTCAGTGGTTGCATTTCCATTGTTGAATATGTATCCATTTGCGATGTATATATCATCATTTGTATCGTCTATGTCTATTCCATCTCCTTTATTTCCCGTGATGTTAAAGTTAGATAAAACATATCCATCCAATCCACTGTATATGTGTACTCCATCGTGCCAATTATATGATGAATTGAAATACTGCATATCGAAATCCGACGCATCGTCTACTTGTACTCCATTCTGCGTGTTGTTGTATATAGTAAACATATCTGTAGCGTTTCCGTATATCGTTACATCATTATTTGCGTCAACTTGAACTCCGATTGTATAATTTGATATTGTAACGTTTTCTGCTACTATTGTTATATTATCGAATCCCGTCCCTCCGTATAGACTTGTTATATTTAAACCAATTCCTACGTTTTCTCCGCGCAAGGTTACATGTCGCATGTATACCGTTACATCAGAGGCATTTATTTGTATTACTCCATTCCCACCAACGTCATTAATGTCATATACTCCCGCGTCAATTGTTACGGTTGCGTTGACTTGAAAGTTATCCACTAACGCCACTGCGTTTACACTTGGTATTAGCAGTATTACTGCTATTATTCCTAGTATTCCTACTATTATCTTTTTTTCCATTCTTTATACTCCACCCCCATACTTGATAGCCAGCATGAGTATGATTGTTAGCGCGGTAGTCCCTCCGAAAGACCATAGTGCCCGCTTAGTTATAGCGAATATTATAATGCCCGTTACAATTGCTATTGCTGATATTAAATATGCCCACGTTATTGAAACGCCATATACATTAAATACTTCTTCTGTTAAAAAGGGGAAATATCCTACTATAGCGTTTTTTGCATCCGTTAAAATATCAAATGTAGTTTTTCTCTCTGTGGGTCTTATTTCTATTTCTACTATTTCTTCTAAACAGTCAGAAGTTGATACTAATAGCTGCGCATATCTAGTATCATTTCCAACATATAATGATGTTTTTAAGTTTATTAAAGCGTCTGTTGATGCACCTGGTAGTATTATTGGTTGTTCTATTGATACACCCAATAAGTCTTTTCCTGATGTTTTTCCCGCTATATTTTGTAATGATAATATTGGAGTTATTGACTCCTCTTCATTATTTATTATGCTTACTCTCTCTACTGGCTCTCCTCTACTTATTATTATTACACTTGGAACTACTATATCGCAATCTGTTTTTGTTGGTTGCGTTCCTCCTCCGCCACCTCCTGTTGGTGGTGGTGCGGTTCCCGCTACGTTTACATTTACTGGATCTACTGCTTCTTGATCTACTGCGCCTCCTGTGGTTGACGTACATTCTACATCTATTGTTCCAGTATTTGCTCCGACTCCTGGTGCTGTATATTGTACTGCTACGTTTACTGGAGTTACATTGTCTACTGTGAAATCATTACCTCCAAATGTTGTGAATCCGCTTATTCCTGCGGTAGCTGTTAAATTACAATGTTCTAAGTCTTGGTTTCCTATATTTGAAACTTCTAATTGCCACGATAAAGAATCTCCTTCGTTTAAATTATCTGTTCTAGTAATAGGATCTAAAGATATTTCTCCAGTAAGTGTTGCTATTGTTATTGTGAAATTAAGATACGTTATATTCAAATCGTTTGTTCTATTTACAACTAGTGCGCCAGTATATTCTCCATTCGCTAGGGTATTATTTGATTTTATTGTTACATTTAAATACTTAGTTATTCCTACGCTAATATTAGTTGGATTTTCGCTTATTGAAACAGTGAATGCTGTTGTGTTTGATAGGTTTCCTGCTGTTCCAATGCTTATATTATTAAATGTTGTTCCATTATGTGAAATAGATATATTAGTAAATTCTGATGCACTTGCTTGTTGAGAATATGATTTTGACATTGGAGAAAAAGAAAGTTCTCCTAAACTAACATCGAAAGTCCATTCAGTGCTTACCCATGTTCCATCATTATCTGTTCCAGTTATGTTTACTGTCCATGTTCCGTATTCTATTACTGTAAAAGAAGTTGAATTCCAAATACCATTCGCCATGTTTGTGGCGTTTACATTATTTATATACTTTGTTCCGTTTGGATAGCTTACTGTAAAGTTTACCCAATCCATAGTTCCATCGTAATCTGATACGTTTGCTGATATGTATGTTGAATTAAGTAGTTGTGCTGGATCTGGCACTGTGACATTTGAGAATATAATTGGTGCATAGTTCGATATTGTTTTATCTGCGGTGGTATTAACAAAAACGTTGTCTTGGAATGAATGCTCATCTCTTACTCTAACTTGACATCTAACCACATCTGCTACGTCGAAACCTGCGGCTAGTGTTGATGTATTACTATTTTGGTCTACGAATACTCCCGCTCCTTCGTTTTGAATATACCATTCATATGTTGGTGGTGAGTTTTCTGTATCACCATCATCCGAATCATTAAAAGCATAATTACAAGTTAGCGTACTATTGAAATAAGATGTTACGGGTGTTATATTTATTGTGTGTGCATTTGGTCTGTGATTTACATAGTAAATATCGTTTGTTGTATTTGTAGTTAGGTTTCCATCCCAATAAAATCCCCACCAGTTGTATGACTGCGATGTATTTCCAGTTGTGTTTCCTTGACATGTAGCTTGCACTCCTGATGCTGTTGCGCCCGAACTACAAATAGTACTTGCAGAACACGATCCTGTGGCGAATATATCTGTAGTACAAATATGTAACTCATAGGTATCTGCATCTAAATCCGTAGCCGTACCATTATATGTTACATTTAGTCCTTCGTCAGTTGGTTGAGTTGCGTACGAATCATCATCTGCGGCTACTGTTGAATCGGGTTGTAAGTTATTTATATATAGAGATGTTGTATTTCTGTACATATTATCTGGAAAATCGTGATCGTCGTAAGTTAAAACTCTACAAGTTATATTGTCACTCTTTGAGAAATTAGCACTTGTTAATGTTGATCCTGCACCAGTTGGTATCTTTGCAGTATCGTTATACCATTCAAAATCATCTTTTGAAGCGCTAGATGCGGTATCTGTATCATTAAAGAAATAATTACAAGTTAATGTACTATTTGTATAAGATGTTAGTGGAGTTATATTTAGATTCGTTGCGTTAGGTCTATGATTTACAGAGTACTGTCCGTCACCCGCACTAGTTGTTAAATTTCCATCCCAGAAAAAAGAATACCAATCGTAATGTTCTGAAGAATTACCAGTTGTGTTTCCTTGACAAGTAGACTGAACTCCAGATGCTGTTACTCCAGAGGAGCAATACGTCGCTATTGTACAAGTTCCTGCCGCAAAAGCATTAGTAGTACAAATATGTAATTCATAAGTATCTGCGTCTAAATCTGTTCCTGTTGATGTATAAGTTACGTTACTACTTTCGTTTGTTGGACTTCCATCTGTTGAATCATCTGCTGTAGCTACTGTAACATCTGATTGTAAATTATTTATATATCTTGCTTCAGTAGAATTCACATATACGCTATCGTTAAACCCATGTTCATCGTTTGCTCTTACTGAACATGTTATATTATCGTTCTTTGTGAAATTAGCACTTGTTAATGTTTGACCTGCACCAGTTGGTATCAACGCAGTGTCATTATACCATATAAATTTAGTTTCTGATCCTTCTGCATCTGAATCTAAAGAGTCATTAAAATAATAAGTACAATTTAAAGTGTCGTTTGTGTAAGATACAATTGGTGTTATATTTATTAAATGCGCGTTTGGTCTATGATTTGTATCGAAAGCTCCAGATTCGTTGTTTAATGATTGTAGTGAATCATTATCTAGTGCGAATATCCAATAGTTATTTGACATTGAATCTCCTGCTTGAGCCGTATAATAGCAATCTTGTGGCGATGTCCCATTACCCGAATTGCACCATTGTCCGCCAGTGCATCCTGCGCTAAATGCGTTAGATTTACATGCATAAATTGAAGCGTTATCATAATCTGTATCTGTGAATGTTGAGTTAAATCGTACTTGATCTCCGACGTTTGTTGGTGATGCTGATGTTGAATTATCATCTATTGCTGTTATATTTGGCTTATATTTGAAGTCTATTAATATTTGAGATAATTCTATTATTCCTGCCGATCCAGATGTTACGTTAATTGGCACGTTACAAGTTGCAGTAGTACATGTATTATCTATATAATCTTGTATTTCTTTCCAAAAATCTGAAACTTCATACTCTTCTTCAAAAGTTATATCCCACCACATAGATTCTTCATAAACCGATCCACCTCCCGAACCTTCATTTCTTAAAATATTCCAAATTCCGTCGTAGCAATACCATTTTGCAAATTGAGCTCCATCTCCATCCTGTAATGATTCTACTCTTAATTGTAGAACGTCTTGGTTGAAACAGCTAGCCAATAAACTCAAATTTGCACTCCCTATGTCATCTTTTATTTGCCACGTACTAGAAGTACTTGCTCCACTTGGTTTAGTATAATTTATATACATATAAACAACTCCTAGTCCTGCGGGTTTATCTCCAAATGTATTCAAGTTTCCATCGTATGTGTTTCCTTCGTTATTCCAAACTCCATTAAAAGAATAAATTCCAGTATTTAATCCTCCACAAGATGTTGATACATTGGAATATTCTTGATAACATGCACCGCCTTGCTCAAATTCTAAGTCTCCGTCGTTAGATATGTCTAACTGTGCAAAAGATGGGTAAAAAATATCAGTGTATCTATAAACAAAATCATTTTGTCCTCCCGCATCCCTGCTCAATATCCAATAATTATTTCCACTTTTTATTATTGACATTGGACTAGTTATTTTATCTATTGTTGAAAAATTCCAATTACTATAGGTTCCATTACTGTAGTATCTATACACCTTATTTGAATTAGTATCCGATACTAAAAAATATGTTCCATCGTAATAAACATCTGTTGGTCCTCCTGCTTGGTCAGAAACAGAAAAGTTCCAATCTGTAGATCCACCTGGTTTGTATCTATATACCTTATCTGAAACTGGTCCTACCGACCAAAAATAAGAATCATTGTAATTTAATCCTTGCGGAGATATACCGTACATCGCTGTATCCCACCCAAAATAAGTTCCATTCGGATAATATGTTCTAATATGACTTCCTGTTGGAAAATGCGCATCCATCACAAAAAAATAAGTTTCGTTGTAGCCTAAATCATACGCCATTGTTACTTCCCCTGCTACTGAAAAATTCCAATTACTATAGGTTCCATTACTGTAGTATCTATAAACCATTTTTGTCGTTGACCCCAATACCCAAAAATAAGTTCCATTATAATCTAATCCCACCGGGTTTGAATCTTGATCACTTACATTGAATCCCCAATTATCATATGCTGCTGTAGCTTCATTTTGAAATCCAGTAATATTAGCCGTAGCCGAAGTACAATTTGCGGTTCGCGCTATTGAAAAATAAGTAGAAGTATTAGTACCATACGCCCCAAAAGTGTAATTGATTTCCGACGACGTGCCAGGTGCGATAGTAGTCAACTGAGCGCCACCAACAATTGTGACTATAAATAGAGAAGCAAACGCGATAAAGCTTATTAACAACTGTTTCTTTTTTTTAATTACCAAACTCCACCTTCGGTTACTTCGTAAGTAACCATTTCTTTCTTTACTAAACTACTAAGAAGTTGCGATACCATATTACCACTAATCGGTTTTTACATAAAAACCTTTCTAATTAGACCCTCCATATAGCACTCCTGTAACTTTATGGGTTATATCATATTCTCTTACTCTAAACTGGTCTACAGCGAATGAGTTATACCCGCGCATCACGAAGTAGGTACTAACATTATCCTCTCGTATACCAACTATGGCATGCATAACACTAGAATTACCAAAATCATAAACTATAATATCTCCTATTTTTAGCTCGTCGAATTCATAGTTTTCTGTACCTATTATTGTTGCTTTTGCATCAATAAACGGTAGCATAGACAGTTGTTTATCTTCATCTACACCTATTATTATTGGATTATTTATCCGTAATCTTACTTCTCTATTTGTTCTAGTAATATCGTGTAAGTCTATTACTCCAGATGGTCCTATTGGTTGAGTTATTTGTATCTTTTTTTCTGCTTGCTCTCGCGCCTCCATAAAGTCATTTAAATACCATCCAAACATTGTGGCTACAATTACTAACGTTATTGCTAATCCAACGCCTAATTTTCCTTTTGTCTTACTCATCTTTTAATCATTAAGTAAGCTATTCCAAGCAATGAAACTCCTGCTATTAAGAATATGAATGTGTTTTTTATGCTTAACGTAGCTTCTAGTTCTTTATTTTGTTCTTCTACTCGAGATAATAGCACATCTTTTTCTTCGTTTGTTCTTGTTAGCTTTCCAACTAGCTCTTGTAGATCTTCATTGTTTAATTTTAGCCTAGCTACTAATTCCGCTAGCTCTTCATTGCTTAGTTCTAGCTTACCTATTATATCAGCTAGCTCATCATTCGTATCTGTTAGTGCGGATACTAGCTGTTCTAATTCCTCCATATTATCTGCGAGTTCTTGAATTATTTCCACTTGTTGCTCTACTGATAATTCTAAAGAGTTTATTATCTCCGCTTGTTCTTGGTTTGTTAGCTCCATTTCTTTTATTAATTGTGCTTGTTGTGCTACGGTTAAGTCTAAATTATTTATTATACTTGCTTGTTGTGATAGTGATAAATCCATTGCCGCTATTAACTGTGCGTCTTCTTGTATTGTTAAGCCTAAATTTGATATTATTTCTGCTTGATTTCCGAAACTTGATTCCATCTGTTGTATTAATTGAGCTTGTATTTCATTCTCTACTGTTAATTGGCTTATGTAATTTGCTTTTTCAGCTAGGTTTTGTGTAAGTTGGTTTATTATATCTGCTTGTTCTTTTACTGTTAAATCTAAATTAGCTATTAATACTGCATTTTCTTCTATTGTGTTTTGGAATTCGGCTATTAACTGTCCTTGTTGGGTTACTGTTAAATCTAATTGTGATATTAATTCTGCTTGTTGGGTTACTGTTAAGCCCAAATTGGCTATTAATATTGCATTCTCTTCTACTATTAGATCCATATTTTCTATTATTTCCGCTTGTTGTGTTATTGTTAAATCTAAATCAGCTATTAATTGTGCTTGATCTTGCACTCCTAATTCTAATGCCGCTATTATTTCTGCTTGCTGTTCTAGCGTTAATTGTAATGCTGCTATGAAGTCCGCTTTGTCTCCTATGCTTCCTTCTAAGGCATTTATTTGATCTATTAGATCTTGTAGTTCTTCAGTTAGATCTCCTATTTGTTGCTCTAACTCTTCTATACAAGTTTCTTCGTGAGTGCTGTCTTCTATTCCACAGTTGTTTATGTCGTTACATGTTTTTTGTGTTAATCCATCTACACATTCTCCAGTTTCACATACCCATGCTGGTATGCATAATTCTGCTCCAACGTAACTTACTTTTATATTTCTTATTTTTGGTGCTTCAGATAGTCCTGCTGGGAAATCCGCATCTGCGGTTACTAATATTTCACATACTGATGACTCTCCAGTTTCTAAGAAATGTTTGAAGTTACTCTCGCATTGTTGGTTTACTATTACTGCGAAGTTATCCGTTTCAAAGTCTCCCGTGAATGTTTCTGGCGCTTCCCATATGGTTGAATGTCCTACCTTTAATCTAAAATTAGTTGTTGGATAGTCTTCTTGTTCAAAACATATTGTAGATGTTTTTGATCCACATGGTGAATCTCCTGTATCTGCACATGCTTTTCTATTCTTCCAATAGCTACATGCTGCTGAGTTTTGTAAATCATAACAATTTCCTGCGCCGTAGCTTTGTTTTTCTCTACAGAAAGACTGTACTGACGACCATGTTTTGCCCCAATATGATCTATCGCGCCTACTGTGGTCGTATGGAGTAAATACTCCTAATCGTCCATTCACTGCCGTTCCAGATATAGTTATATTATCTATAGCTTGTTCGGCATCTATAATTAAAGTGACGTAACTGTGACTCCCTGTTTCTCCGAGTCTTATTTCATCACCTTGTAAAAATAATGAGAAAGCTCCTGAATACATTAGTACCGCGACGATACCAACTATTAGCAGAGCTCCCACTAAAGTACTCTTTTTCACCATTTTTTATTCTGCTCTGGTCGCGAAATTCTCACAACCAGATTTACAGCATTAACAAGTTTAGTTAGTTAATTCTAATGCTGCGTATATGATTGCTGCTATTGGTACTGCCCAAAATATTACGTTTGCAAATGGTAATGCTTCTATTATATCTTTTATAAACGGTAACCATGCGGCTGCACCGATTATTGTCAACCATTTGAACATATTTTTAAATTGAGCGATTGGTTCTAGCAATCCTTTCATTCCTGCCATATTATTTTTCCTCCATTCTAATTATCCTCTCTTTCGAGATTCGCGTTTCTTCTTACTTACTTCTGTGTGGCTTAACCCACACTCTATTTTTCTTACCTTTTACCTTACGGTAGTGTCCTTTTACTCTGTGTTCTTTTGCCATTTTAATCACTTCATTTTTCGGATCTTTTTTAGCCACGCCTTTCTCTTAGCACTTTTTGGTGGACCAATTTTCCCGTATTTTTTCTTTTTAACCATTCTTTGTTCCCTCCCATTTGAGAGTTTGATAGGGCGCTTTTATTTCCACCCAAACCACTTATTAGCTAGCCATCCATACGTATACAATCCTAGTGGTATTCCAACTATTAGTGCTAATGCCCACACTGTATTTGAATCTGCTGCTATTCCTAGTGCCACTATTAATGATCTTGCTATTGCAGTTATGATTCCTGACACTATACTAACTAGTAATCCCTTTAGTCCGATAAATATATTTTTCTTTATGTTTAATTTCATTTTATTTTCTCCTTACCTTCGACCATATGGTTACTGTAATTATTGCACCAATCCAAAAGAGTGCTATTAATATTCCATAGGTCAATATCTTTGAATCTATTCCTGTTATGTCAGTTATTACCTTTATTATTTTCGGAGGGGTAGCTATTGGTTGCCAGCAAGTTAAGTCGCTTACTTCTATTTGTTCCCAAGATGTTACTGAATTTAACATTGCGTTAGTATAGTACCCATAGTCTTCGCAAGTTAGTGGTACTTCTGGCTTTGTACAAATTCGTGATGATATTGCGCATGGTTGGAGCGTTCCTTCCTCGCATGTTAATTCTGGAACAAGACCATCGCAACATTTTATACCATCTTGTGTATTTATCCATTCTCCTTCCTCTGCACACTCTACGTATTGTTCGCATGATTCTAACGTTACACAATTAAGTGGACAAGGAGATTCTATTGCACATGCGTTAAAACTAGTACTATGAATACAACCTGTCGCGTCCTTATTAATACTCCAACAACTGTACTCTTTGCTTAAAATTTCACACTCTCCTTTTGTATCAAAAGTTTTTATGTGATCCGCTCCGCAACCGCTACCACATTCGTTAAATATACACTTGCCATTTTCTGCTTGCCATAGTGGCGTGCATACTGAAGGGCAGTCCCTCTGCGCTACTATCTCCCAAGATTGTTTTCCCCTTATGTCTGGACACTCTCCTGTTATGCATATAATATCATAACACTCTGCGCATTCTCGACTATATTTACATCCTTCAGTCGCTGTGAATGAACCGAAAGTTCCGCAATGATTATGTTCTTGTCCGCATTTTCCCTCGTAGAAATCCCATGCTTCACATTTTACATCCGAGAAAATACACATACCTATTTGTCCATTATCTTCAATAATATCCCATTCTCCGCCCATCGCGTCACAATAAATCGCCGATGGGTTTGGCATCATCTCCCCGCCGATAGCAGAAAATGGTGACGTTTGTATAATTATAACTGCTAGCACAGCGAAAACCGCCGCACCTAGTAATATTTTCTTATTCTTAAATATATTTTTCATTCTTTATCTCCTTATGAACAGATACACCATTGTTCCAATAGTTATAGCGATAAATACCGCTATGAGTATTATTGCGTAAGTTGATACTATTGGTTTTATTCCTGTTGTTTCTTGTATTGTTAATACTGTATCTGATTCTTCTATTCTATCTACTATGTTTTGAGTTTGATCGGCTAGCGTGTCGTTTGTTGGTGATACTATTGTTCCACTTTGTGCCCAACAAGTTAGACCATCTATTTCTATTTGTTCAAATGATGCGCCTCTAGTTGTTGGTTGGATAGTAAACAATCCTTTATCCTCGCAAGTTTCTCCTGCTACAGAGAATACTAACGATCCATATAACGACATTACTAATACAACTGAAGCTAGTATTATTCCTACCCATGTTCTTCTTGTTATTTTTACCATTTCATAAATTCCATACACAGTAAATTCTTGCGCTATTTGAACAATCTTGTCCTGCTGTATCTATCCAATTTACATCTGTTGCTAAAGATGTTCCATATAGTCCAACTTCATTAACCCATCCCCAATCGTGACAATTATTTCCTGAGTTAGTTCCAATTACTGTAGACCCCGCCCATACCTTTCCATTTACTAGTTCCAAATGTTCATTTAAATTTATTGGAGCATCTATACTACCATCAAATAGATCCGCCCTATTATCTGCTATTTTTACTCCATCTAATCTCACATATCTATGTGGTGTTCTTGGTGACGGAACTCTATCAAAAGCGTCAGTACCGCTATCACTCATAATTGCTTTCCAACTTCCTGGTAAACCTGCAAAATTAGCCGAAACTGTACACTTCTGATCTGCTCCTGCGAGTCCGCCCATTGCACCATTCCATTGATTTGCAGTAACAAATATAGGTATTTCAAAGTCACCGTGCTCTTCATCATCATCGTCTCCACCTTGATCTTGTGGTTCTTCATCGTCCTCTATCTCTGGTATATTTGCTCCACCTTGTAAGCAGAAACATCCATATAATCCTATTGTATTATCGCATACTGGCTCTGCATTCATAGATTCGCATAAATCTATACTGAATTGATGGAAAGTACCGTCACAGTCTACTACTGCTGGCGCTCCTAAGAAACAACTTATTTGTTCGTTATTTTCTACCCATGTTGCGCCCCCTGCTTCACAGTTTGTTCTTGCGGCATTTATTACTGTATTAGTGAAAAAGTCTCTATATTCGTTATTTATATCATAATCTGTACATCTTAAATCATCTACAGGTAGATCTCCTGTTGGTGTTGCGCCATCTACTCCTAGTCCACCTACGCTAAATCCTATTAGAGTGAATAGTGTTTTAAGTAACGCTACTATTGCAGATATTATTCCGAATGGATCAAATCCTGTTGCGAAGTATAGTACAAACATTACTAGTATAGCTAGCATTATCCACCAAAATATCTGTTGGGGATTTATTTTGACTTTATTATTTTTCTTTGCCATTATTTCTTTTTACTTTTCCGTCCTAAAAATAGCAAATCCATGAGCGCTTTTACTATTCCTAGTTTCCAAAGTATAATTAGTAGTATCGAAATTAATATTATTGTCATCACTCCTTGCGCAAAGAACTGGTAAACTGCGAAGAATGTTGCAAATGCGGCTATTAAACCCCCTACTAATTTTGATTTGCCTTCTATCTTACTTTCACCCATCTTCTTATTTGCATATATCCATACTACTGCTGCTAATCCTAGTGCTAAAAGGAATGTAAATGAAAACTCTAACTTTATGCTCCCCTTTGTTAATATCGAGTACATTGCGAACACTAACAATCCCATTGCGCCTAGTATTGCTGCCATTTGTAGCTTTTTCTTATTAGCCATTTATTTTTTCCTCTTAAGTACCCTCATTAGTAGTAAGAATAGTCCCAACATTCCTACTCCCAATAATACTACGTATAATATATTCGAACTAGATCCTTCGCAATCATAGTCATCTAAAGCTTCTCCAAATATCCAACCCAATATTCCGCCACCTTTTTTAACGCAAACTTGTCCTAATTTACAAGCAGCATCAGCTTTACAGTTATTACAATCTTCTATTAGGTCTACGACTCCATTTCCACATTTTTCATTCACATCATCTCCTTGTATTATTGCTAAGGCTCTTGAATCTGAATCGGTATATCCTCCTCCGCAAGTTAGATAAATTCCTACCGCCGCTACATAATTGTTTCCATATCCGTCCCAATTTTTCTTTAAAGCCCACTCTCCTGCATTTGAACCAAACTTAGAAGTTCCACTTGGCGCATTTACAGTAAAGTCTATATCTTGGCTAGATTGCGGATCTAAAGTTATTTTTTTTGCATCTACAAATGCTTCCTTCCAAATTACACCGCCACAAACGTCTATATCTTGTGTTATTGTAAATAAACCTTGCGCACCAGCATAGTCTTTCGTGTATATTCCTGCTTCTACATTAAATATACAAGTGTCACTAGTTGGATTCACCACCGTAGCAACCAACCTTGTTGTTTCTCCTGGATTCGCAAAATCTGGTAATTCTTTCCATTCTACTCTTTGCGAAGAAATACAGCCTTGTGGATTTTCTCCACAGTCTGCATCACAACTATTTACTTCTGAACTTGCGCAAATTCCATCGCCACAATCATCGCTTTTATAGTTACCGCCACAATCTAAACTACATCTTTGTTCTTCTCCTGGTGAACAATATCCATCACCACATATTGCACCTACATTATCTTTGGAACATACTCCGTTCCCACAAGCAGTGCCTATTGAACAAAATGCGTCAACCCAGTTTCCATTTCTACAGTATTGGTATTTATCTTCTGTTATACATCTCTTCTCTCCCCCCGTACACTCTGTTGGTAGTTGCGGACACCTATAACATTCATAAGCCATTATATTTTCTGATGATGCACTTATTGTATGTGGTGCCTCCACTTCATTAATATATCTCCAAGACTTTCCCTCTGGTGCTTCATATACATTAACTAAGTCTCCAAAACTACAAACTTCTGTTCTCTCTTTTATTATTTTGGATTCATACGGGAAATCTTGACAGTTTCTTTCTTGACCTGCCGTTGTAAATGCTATTCCGCTAAGGAACATATCTATTCTACTTAAAGTAGATAACTTTTCGTTTCTCTCGTCTGGAGTAAACTCTAATTGTGCGCTAGCTAGCGGCACAAGCAACACAGTCATCAACAATAAACAAACTATAATCTTTCTCATCTTTTTTTACCTCTCTTAAATAATAAAAATATTATTACTAAACCTGCTCCAATCGCTCCAAATATATAATAGTACTTTGATCTGTTAATGGCACTAGGACATCCATTATATGTCTTTGCGAAAGAATAAGGACATTCATCCACTGTATCTGGAAGTCCATCTAAATCTGAATCTTTTTCTATGTCGCCACATTGTACAGTATTCCATACGCAAGTTGGATAGTCTACCCATATTGCATCATCACACGGTTCGTTGTCCTCGCTAGGTGGAACTGGACATACTTCTGAACTCTGACATGGTCTATTGTCCCATTGACAATATGGGTCTGCATTCCATACAGAAGCTTCACATTGTGGTTCTGGTTTCGTTATACATCCGTCAGAATCTTCTCCTCCACAATTTGCATTATCCCAATAACAATCTGGTGGCGTTTCTATCCAATCTGCACTCTCGCAAGGTTTATCTGTTTCTTCCTTGCTTGAAGAACATACTACTGGATCTGGATCTGGATCTGATTTTGGACATCCAGCATCATTCCATGTGCAAGTAGATTCTACTAAAAAAGCAAAATTACATGGTTTAGGAGGCATATTTGGACAGGGTGGTACTGGATCGGGATCATCGTTCACATAACATTTAGCATTCTTACAATACTCATTAGATGAACAATCGTCTCTTACTTTCCACACTTCTTCACAATCTCTACTCCTATAAGTCTGTACAACATCTCCGTTCCCATCGCATTGTTTATAACCCGTATATCCTGAATCACATTCTTCCTCTTCTTTTATTTTAACAGTCCATGTTGTTTTATAAGCCGTGCTAATCGTCTTGCTAGATAGCTCTGGATTTTTTGTTTTCCAATCTCCATCATTACACCACAAATAAGATGCTGCTCTCCATGTTCCAGCGCCTCCCAGAATTGACAATCTGTAGCTAACGCGTGCATTATACCGCGCATTACCGTCTACTGATCCAAAATAGTCGTTTACTGTTTCAACAAAATTATCATTTTGGTCGTATACCTCTACCACTACTGTTGCGCTATTACATTTTACATTCCAAGAAGTTCCATCTGCTCGCATTGTTACTGTTTCTCCTGCAAAATATGTTCTTTTTGATGGAACTAAAGCAAAAGGACTACTAAATAAATTCATCACTTTATCAAAAAAACTAATTTCGGTTATATCTGTTATTACTAGTTCTCCCTCTTCTAGTTCGTTCTGCGCATAAGCCAATGGAACTAAAAGTAGCGCGAAAATCCCTAGAGCTAGAAATATTTTCTTATTCATTTTAACCTCCTAAATTAAGCAACAGTGATGTTACGTTAGTCCCTGTCGCGTTTTGTGCTAAATTTGCTGTTGCTTCCGTCATAGTAATTGTTGTGTGGAAGCTCTTTGTTAGCCATGCCAGTCCTATTGTTAGTGCTATTGCTATTAGTGCGGTCATTAAAGCTGGCGTTTCTCTATTTCCTGTTATTAAATCCATAGCCATGTATGTAAATGCGTATATCACATAAGTTGCTAGCACTATGAATAATAGATCCCAAACAGCAGATCCTATGTTTCCAGATCTTATATTTGGAACTAAGCTCGTCATTCTGAACCAAAGCGATGCAAATAAATTATCTACTGCGCTTACGGCAGAGTCTCTTAATATATGTATGAATGCTAAAAATGTTTTATCTGTTCCGCTAAAGAATTTATCTAAGTTATTTAATAGGCTTGGAATTCCTGCGAATATTAATATAAGTACTACTGCTTTAAGTTTTCCCAGTCCCCTATTTATTGCGCCCATTATATTAATTTAATCTTGTGTTTTTTTAGCTTATGTAGTAGCCATGCTATTGCTGGAACTACTAGTCCCGCACCAATTACCCATGTTAGTAACGTTTTCTTTAAGGCTTCCCATCCATATAAACTATAATATGTATATGTAGCTATTACTCCAATTACGAAGGCGGCAGTGATTGTTGCTCTTAACCAATGCGGTTTTTGTATTCGTGCCATTTATTTTTTCCTCCTGTATTTCTTAGGTGTATAATCTCTATTTAATAATGAAAATGCGAAAAATGAACTCCTACCAAATGCCCTACCTACTTGGGCGTACGTCTTGCCCTTTTTCCTTAGTTTTTTTGCCTTTATAATAGGATTTTTCTTTGCCATTTTAGTATGCTAAGATAATATTATTATTTTTATGTTATTATTTTATATATTTTCCGATATGTATAAAAGGATTTGTTTACTCAAGTAAACGAATACTTTTTAATAAGTAGTAACACCAATTGTCTACTATAGAGTGATGTTTAGCGGTTTCTACTGAAAAGTGAATCGTTAAAAAGTTTACTCTTGGTATGAGTCATGTCGTTGAGACCTCGAAAGAGGGTGAGGACACTTGACTTGGAGAAAGAAATGGCAAAAATAAAAGGACAAACAATTGGAATCGCTGTTGTTATCGGCTTAGTAGCTTTGGTAATTACGGGAGTTATTCCATTAGGACTACAAGAGGCTACGCCTGAAGAAACTGCTTTAACTGAACAGGCTGCATGTAACATTGATGACCAAATCGGTGTAAGAACTATACCAGAAGATGTATTTACAAAGGGAACAAGCGTAGACGTATCTACTAACTTATATACTACGGGCTTACAAAGATTAGATACTGCTGCTGACCAAAGTAATTTGGACGCTAGCGCTTTAACTGAATATGTGATTTTCGCATACGACGATGCAACTGCAAACTGTGATGCTGGTGCAGACTGGTACGGAGTAATGCAAACAATCGATACGGACTGTAAAGACCCATTCGATGTTTACTTTGAAATGTACAAAGAAAGCAATCCAACACTAACAGTTTGGAATGATGACGGATCACCAAACACAAACGACAACAATGTAAAAGAACAAAATATGACTGCTGGAACTGACTACGAAGTTGAATTCAAAGTTAAAGCACCAAATGATGCTGCATTCGGAGCACCTGGATCTAACGTTGATGTTTTAATCTGTGTAGATTACAATGCAACTGCTTACGATAATGTTGAAATCGAAGGCGCATCTAAGACTGATGTACCTGATCACGACTTAACAACTTCTGAGAAATGTTATGCGGTAGGTAGAGATACCTTTAAAGACACATTAACTGGACGTGAAGAGCAAACATTTACTATGTTGATTGAGACTGACGATGCACAAGGTGTACTAGGAACTCAAAGCGGAGACATTAACATACGACTAATGGATGCTGCACTATTCATCAACACTGAAACTGGCGAGCCAATGTACGACATACAAGACCAAGACGGTGCTGACGTAGGATTAGCAACATCTACTTTAGACACACTACACGCAGGAGGTTAAGTAAGGAAATGTGGCTTCGGTCACATCTTTTTTTATTTTTAATTTAAGGAAAAAAAGGTGGCAATAATAAAAAGGGTCAGAGAAGGTCTAAAATTTAACGTAGATAGAAGTCTTCTTGTATTTGTACTCTTTGGTCTCACATTCATGGGTATTATTGGTTTAGAATTATTTGCTATTCCAATCGCCAGTATATATTATAGTTTAGGAGTTGGTACTTTGGTACTATTTTTCTTTATGTTATTATTCATAAAGTTCACATCTTCAGAGTACGGTATTACTTTCCCCGTAGCAGATACTAATGGAAAGGGTGCTTTATTCTTCTTCATGGGTTTATTAATACCCGTTATGATTAAATTAATTAGTAGTGGTAGACTACTTACGTGGAAAGTTATGGCACCATTACAGCTATTTAATCTAGCTCCACAAACAATTAGTTCTTATGAAACTCTTATAGCTGGTGCAAATCCCTTCTTTAAGTTCTTCTCTGTTGCTGTCACGGCGGGAGTAGTAGAAGAGATTACTTTGGGTTTTGGCGCATTTAGTATAGGTTTAGTCTTCGCTATATGGACGCTAAAGTATGGTTTCGACGTGGATTTGAAGTCCAAGAGTGGGTTCTTGGCTATAAATATATTCGCCTCTATAGTATCTATTGCTCTATTCGTACTAGCTCACAATCTAAATCCACAGTATAATACTGCTAGCTTATTTATTATGGCAGCGGTATTTAGAGCTGTTATGAACCTCGCTATGTTCTATGGTCTCGGTTTGGAGTTCACTATAGGTTTCCATATAGGCAATAATGCTGTATTTTTAGGTATGGCAGCATTCTTAGCTGCATTAAAAGATCCATTTGGATTGTTTATTATCGCTATACTAGCTATTACAGCTATAATTGCAGTTAAATATATGATTCGTAAAAAATAAAAAACTTAGAGTCGAACGTGTTCAACTCCAGTCTTAATTACAAAGCCTTTGTTTATTTTAGCTGGCATCCAATCTGGTTTACTTGCTGGTGCATCTACTACTTCTTTTCTACCTGTGAATTTATGCACGGTGTATGTTCCATCTGTATTCTTTCTGCCTCTTTCTCTTAATTGGATGTCTGTATGTCCTCTATTTGCTGCCTTTAGTGCGGCTTGTCGTGGTGCGGCTCCTTTGAATATGTGTTCTGTGTCCGCTCCTTTTTCCCTTAGTACAAAATATCTATTCTTTGCCATTGTTTTCAAATACCGAAATAAGTTCTTTTTTTAGAGTTGCTTTTAAAACGTCTAGTTTCTTGTGTTCGTGCCATTTTCCCGAGATAACTATTTCTTTTTCTTTTAAGTATGTTAATGCTCTTTGTTTTAAGTGACTATTTATGCGTAATTTTAATCCTTTTATGCGAATTCCTTCTTCATCTAATACTTCTCTTGCTATCGATTTAACTATCTCTTCTGTTAATTTTATTGTAACCACCTGCTCTTCGTATAACCCTTTTCGGCAGTATAGTCTATGTGTAATGGTTTATAAACCTTTCTATTTATTGCATTCTCTGTATGTGCCTATT
>Ga0208904_1000817_pt1 | contig 23255 bp, 25 predicted proteins | sample AntAceMetag02UKB_FD_184774 | JGI IMG/M metagenome (GOLD analysis project Ga0208904, IMG submission 184774) | Saline lake microbial communities from Ace Lake, Antarctica - Antarctic Ace Lake Metagenome 02UKB (SPAdes) (version 2) | ecosystem: Environmental > Aquatic > Non-marine Saline and...
TCAGTAATGTCCGGTTAGGTTTTTGCAGGTAAAAAAAGCAAAATAATTCATTTAAGTACTTGACTTTTTAAGACAAAAAATTTTCCAAACATTTTATGGAGATATCGAAATGAAGAGCTGTTTTAAAAAGTTGAGTTCAAAAGCGTTTGATCGTTTATTAAAACCCTTAAAAGTAATCCTGAAACAAATTACTCCCCTTCTTTCCAGTGGGGACAGACCCTTACGTATTACCATCTTGAGGAACACACCTCCGGGCGACATCTGTTGCAGCCGCTTGAGAAGGATGAGTTTGCCCTGGCCGAAATCGCACCTGAGAGTGGCATCAAAAAGAGCAGCTTCATTGAAGCCATGAATACCCGGAGCAAATGGTGGAGACGTTTGAACTTCTCAAACAACAAGCCTCCGGTATATTTCCTGCGGCTTATCCAGACATCGGCAATCTGATTGTCATTGACGGTTCCCTGATCGATGGGGTTCTTTCAATGGATTGGGCCGGTATAGAAAATGCTCCAAAAAAGCAAAAGCGCATGTTGGATTCAGCATCAACAACGGGGCTCTGTATAAAGCGTTTATAACAGATGGGAATGGTGCCGAACGTCCTTTTGTGAATCAGATATTGGAGAAGGGACAGATATCTGTGATCGACCGTGGGTACCAGTGTCATAAAACCTTCGACCTGATTCAAGCAGAAGGAAAATCGTTTATTTACCGCATCAGGGAAAACACCACAAAAACAATCTTGAAACAAAACAGCATCCCTGATGATTCCATCGTCTTCTTTGATTCAGTCGTGATTCTGGGTCGTGAATCTTCTGTTCAAACTCAAAGGGAAACCCGTTTGGTAACGTACACCATAGATGAGACAGACTTTCGGATCGCTGCTAATCGCTCTGATCTAACAGCAGAGCAAATAGCCGAAGCCTATAAGCTGCACTGGGAAATTGAAACCTTTTTTGCCTGGTGGAAACGCCATCTGGCGGTCTATCACATCCTGGCCCGCAGCGAATATGGATTGATGGTCCAGATTTTTGCCGGGCTGCTCCTGGCCATTTACTGCCATCAGGAACATGGGGAGAAAGTGAGTATTAAACGTGGAATGAAAAAAATAAAAGCTAAAAAGAAACGAAAGCGTTCCGCAAAAACCTAACCGGACACTACTGAGAATTAATGCTTGTTTCCCCCGCAGCCCACACCGAATTGGACCCGCATGGTAATGAGGTGGTGGAACATTGGGTAGTAATAGGCCGCCAAACGTGCGGGGCTGTCGGGTGGAAATAATTGTTCTGTGATGGTTATTTCCGCTTTCCCACAATGGCAAATTCAAAAGCCGACTCGGTAAACGTCGTCCCCGCCACACTGCCATAGAACTCCTGTCGTCTGAATCCCGCCTTCTCAAACTCGCTTTGGAGAGATTCGGGGGAAAAATACTGCAACCAGTTGTAGACTGTCCGTATCCGCTTGGCCTCGACGATGGTGTACTTGTTCAAAACTACGCTAATATCGTCATACTTGAACGTGGTCAGGAAACCGTAGTATTTCTCAGGTGACCAGAGTCCGTTGAGCAGGTTTTCCTCGTAGGAGACATCCTCCTCGCGATGTTCGAAAGCATTCAAGGAATAGACATCTAACAGGACCGAGCCCCCTGGCGCCAGAAGGCCCTTGAACTTCTCTAGTATAGTCATACGTTGCGCAGGGCTGAGCGCACAGAAGTCGCACATGATCATCAGGATGATGTCGAAACGGTCTTCGGTTTCGAACTCCAAGTAGTTCTGGTTAACGTATGTTACACTCAATCCCGCCTCTGCAGCAACTAAACGAGCGTGCTCTATTGAGCGTTTAGAAAAATCAATGCCAGTTACGCTTGCACCAAGCTTTGCGAGCCGGTTCGCGTAGAGTCCGGGACCACATCCGAAATCGGCAATCCGGGTACCAGTGACGACATCAAAATGCGAGCCAATCCATGCAACCGATTGGTCTATAAACTCACCCCTACGAGACGACACATCGATATCGGCATTGAGATGGTAGGCGAGCATCTGCTCTGAGGTGTGATTATCGGTCCATAAATCTGCCGCCGTATAGTACTCGAATGGCCGAGGCCGACTGCTAACTTCTTCAAGCTGTTTAAACATTTCCATCATCTTTACTCACAGAACAATATTATTAGACTAGCGAATTTGCGTCCTATCCCCCTATTTGGGTTAGAGAACTGCTATTTTTTAGCTTTTCACCACTTAGCTATATCCTTGTATATCGAAATATGCCAGCAGAATTCCATATTGTTTAAAGCATGTTGTTATACTGCCAAAATGCCATCCAGATTCAGCAAGTGTAGTTATAAGATGCGTTATACTCGCTGGATAACTCTAATTTTTAGACATTTACCGGCCAAAGTGGTTATAAATTTCATTATAACCACCTTGAACGGCTAATTTAGGGTTAATTATCTGATTAGTCAACGTAAACGATGTGTTGGGGGTCTCCACTAAAAGTGAGAACAGCACCCTCGAACGATACGACCAATTGACCACATACAGTATCTGATTCAACCTGCCACTTTTTTAGTGATTCCTGCATATTTGCCAATCATGGGTACCCCCTGATGATGTATTTCAATCCTCGTTCGTTTTTGAGGTCCTTTAGAATGGACTGCGCACTTTCATTGCGTATTACCCCGCTTTCAGGCCTAGTTCCTTCATTCGCCGGTCGTATCCTGCCTGGTCGAGTTCGGGTGTTCCGGTCAATCCTTGCAGATCAGCCGCAAAGAGACTCGTTGTCGTTGTGTGGTTCTGTCGCACGATCTCTTTCTAATAGCAGCACATCGTAATGTGCAGGGTCGCGGGTTCGATTCCTACCAAGCTTAAAGGATCAGAAACAGGTTAGATATTTTTTCAGAAATCATCTTTTCTCGATTTTATCCTGATGATATCCCCCTATATTTCCGTCTACTTAAATAGACGGAAATAAGCCACGATCTGTCCAAACATGGAAGTCTGCTCTTTTGACCGATAAATCCCAATTCTTACAGCCTCCGGTTGTCGCCATAAACGTCGAGATGTTACTGGAATTTATCTTTTCCTCAAGGAAAAAGTAATTTATCTCCTTGACACGGTCTGTATATAGCATATTATGAAGTTATAAAAAAATTCGCAACCTATCAACCAATAATGAATCAGGAAAATTATGGCTGACCAAACTTTAATTTCTAGCGCGGTTGTTTATTTAAGAACGTCATCGAATACCAATGTTGGGGAAGATAAAGATTCCGATAAGCGACAACGGGGAGCCTGTAAGAGGTATGCGGATGGAAACAAGGTAACAATAGAGAATGAATTCTACGACGCTGATGTGAGGGGCACACAGGATCATTTAGACCGCCCCGGCTTTTCAGATATGATTGACTATTGTTTTAAAAATGGTATCAGCCTTGTTCTTTGTGAGAATGCAGACCGGTTCAGTCGTGATCTCATGACACAGGAAAAAGGTTATCAGGATATGAAGAGATCCGGATTGACCATAATACCCGTTTCCACTCCTGATTTATTTTTGGATGATACTGACAATCCAAGCCGTACATTGATCCGTCAGTTGCTGGGATCGATTGCCCAATATGAGAAAAACAGCCTGGTGTTAAAGCTGAAGGGAGCGAGAAAGAGAAAACGGGAATTTAATAAGAAGCTGGGGATTCTGACTCTCGACGGCCGTGGAAAATGCGGAGGGAGAAAGTCATACAAGGAGATCAATCAGGAACTGATCGAAGCAGCAAAGAAGCTTCACAGAAAACCCCGTCACGGAACACGACTCCCGCTCCTGACGATATCAAGTAAGTTGTTTGAAATGGGATTTATGACCGCCAAGGGGAAACCGTTTGCAGCTACTCAGGTGAAGAGATTGGTTAGCTGAATCGAAATCAGAAACCAACATCATCTTCACCGGGAATAATGAATTCCACGCTGATTCACTGGAACAAGAGGCGTTAGGCTTGGCTTATGCGAGTTATGGGCGTTGACGCAGGTATCAGGATACTTTTTTTCGGAGAATTTCGTAGTATGCTGGCCCTTTTAGTGGGCAGTCAATTAAATCGTTAAACTCATCGCCTGAGAGCTTAAGATCTTGCGCAATGAATTTCGACTTGCTTTTGTACATCATTTTTTTGGGGTGATGATTAGGAATTTTTACTTTCGCAACCCATTTTCCATCTATGTATATATCACCCCTGGTGTGTTTGCTATTGCCTTTTTTTAATACAGGGTCAATTTTATTTAGGATTTTTGCTCGAATTTCGCTTTCTGGATAAGGATTTATTGGCATTTTTTCAGCATGCGCATGATTGCTTTTTTCCATGCCTTTGGGTGTTTTCCGAGTTCTGACTCTGACGCATTAAACAGATCATCAGCCAAATCCAGTATTTCAAGCTTGAGATCGTTTACAGCTTCAAACTGATTCTCCCCTTCTCCATATAGTTCAAGGTCTGTTTGCAACGCCAATACTTCACCCTCTAAATACTGAAACTTAACGTCAATACTACTTAGTACTTCGTAATCATCTGATGGCAAGCTCTCAATTTTGCCATCAGACACAATGTTTTTACAGTCTGAGGAGCTGCTGTCTTTTGAATACAGATAACTAGCGACTAGCAATCCGCCCACAAACCCGACATTCTGCGCAGATTTAATCATATCAGCGTAAGCAGTACCACTCATAGAAGCCTGCGAGTTTTCCCAATTTTCATCCATTTAATTTCTCTGGTTTATTTGCAAGTGCGAAACGATCAAATTCATCAGCCTTTCCGTTTAGCCAGCTGGCTATAGCCCTTGCGTCTGCAGAATTTATGGAAATACCAAATGGTACATCTCTTATTATTGCGTTTTTTCTATCCTGCGAAACCAAATCAAGCCCGTTTGTTTCATTAATTTCGCATATCTCTTTTTTAGGTATTGCATTTCTCTCTGAAAAGAAATTAACAATAATATTCCCTTTTCCGTTTAAACCGCCGTGTGCTCCTGCTATTGCATGTATGACATAATTCGGAGATATTTTGTATTCAAATTCTACGGTCTTCTTTTTTTCAGACATGACTTCTCCGGTCGTGAAATCTTTAGTTTTTAAGGTCAATCTGACGATTTAATACCAGATTATCATCATTTGTCAATGATTTATACACCAAAATGCAATAACCAAACCGACACCCCCGAGCCCCCTCCCCCAAATTTTTGACAACCCAGCATCCCCTGCTGGAGAAATAGTCACATGATTAAATTAGTGGAGTCTCATCTCTTCGGTAACCTCCCCCCACTCCCTAAACAGTCTTCCAGAGAATCAAAAGCAGTAAACTTCTTAGTCCGTTTATAGGAACGGCTCGATATATCATGGCAGATCCCACTTTTTGATTTCTTCACAACTCCGCCGGCAGAAGATTCGACAACAGAAGCAGGAGCGCTGAAAGGATTACCAGCACAGACATATTCTGGGGCTTGCCTGGGATAGGTGACAGATACGCCGGTAAGATCTGTTTTAATGCCCTCAACTCTGCCCGATCTGCAGACAGCCCCCCAATCAACTTTGATTTTCATCCAAATACGGGCGTAATCCTTCAGAAAGCCCTTGTTTGATGGTAACCATTCAACCGGTTTTTTTGCCCCTTTTTTCCTGTTGGCAGAGGCATAGACGGCAATCAGGTGATTCTCATGCTTCATGTAGTTGGCAAACTGTTTTCTGTTTTTCCGGGGTCCACTGCCAAGCACCTGAATCATGCGCTTCTTTCAGCGGAACTACATGATCAACATCCAACTTTCTCGGACTACTATAACCCACATACCGAATCAAAGGTATTTTTCGATTGGTAGAGTGACGCACAGACACCTTGATATCAACCATAAATAGACTATGTACCTCCGCTCATCAAAGCGCTCTTCAGGAACAGAATAAGCCCTTTCTTGACTTAGTAAACAACTTAGTTATAAACTAATCAAATAGCTGTTTTTAACTGAAATCATTGTTTTATGACAACATCAATTCAACTGAATTATACTATCAGCCGATGACCTAGCTGATACAATAAAATTAGGGGCAAAATGTCAGAGAAAGAGGCGAGAGTTTTTCAATGGTTGGATAAAAATGGGGACAGCACAAGCAGCCGGGACCTGATAATCCAAGAAACAGAATATGAAATGAACACCGTTAGGGATTATCAGGGGCGGTGGCGAAAAAAGAAGGCTATAGAGTGGATAATCAAACGTTTAAAAACCCATCGGGAATTGGAACCTGGTGATGATTTAATCTTGGCAAAGGAAACCGGAATTCCAATACGGACTGCCAAGCTAAATATTCGAGGCTGGGAGAATGATACCACCAGTAGAACAGAGATAGACCCGAATATGGTTTTGAACAGTACAACTGCTCGTAATATAAAAGCGGATCGGATAGGCAGAATAAAAACCGCAGAACCAACTGCCCATGTTTTGACTGATTTCGAGATTTCAATCCTGAAAAAAGTAATCACTGAGTATGTGGAAAAGAAAGATCTAAACAACCCCAACGAACCTTTGTTTTATAAAATCACTGGAGAAACCAAGCCTGTCAATTATTTCTTCGAAAAAAAACTGGATGAGGATTTCACTAGAGTATGCCGAAAAGTCGGTTTGAAAAAAAAGGAAGCTCTCCATATTGCGGTAAAAACCTTTGTTGATCGCTATTTCTGAGGATTTGTAACCCCCTCAGCATTACCAGTAATTAAATGTAGATCAAATAGCAGTGCTCACCCCCAAAGATCAGAGCCGCTTCCCGATCCTTGTCGGTGGTCTCGGTCGGATCGTCATGTCCATAAAGATTGATTTCACCTTCTAAGGCTAGTTTGACCAGTTCAGCGTCCAGGATTTTGCGATCGATATCTGATGCCGTTCTCTTATGATGTAAACTGCTTCAATGCCGTCTATTTCACCCTTTAGCCTGATAGCTCATTAAATTTTTTGGTCTCTGCCAGGGCAGCCCGCTTGTTCCGCTTCAACTCCTGCATCTCCTGAGTCTTGCTTAGAATCCCTGAAAGAGAAGAATGAGTTTTGATATTATTTATTGAAATATAGAAACAGGTCAGAAAGAAAGCATATTCATTCTGCTTCAAGGTCTTTGGCAAATTTATAAACAGCCTTTTTGATAGCTTCTGTTCTGGTCAGACCATGCCTGGAAAAAAGGTTTGTAAGTCTTAGCTTTTCGCCTTTAGGAACTCTGAAAGATATTGTCTCAGAAGTTTGAGGTAATGAATCGAATCTATTAGCCCCAATGGCAGAGAAAGTATCTTTCGCCTTTTGTCCTGCAGCCTCCTTAGATGAAATATTGGATTTTTCACCTTTATCAGAAGATTGTTTTTTTATTGGCATAGGGATTCTCCAATGGTTTTCAATGTTTTTAATGATTCATCTTTCGCTTTTTCCTTATAAGAAAGGCTTTGAACAGGGATGGATAACGCTTGAGATTTTCTAAATGCGGGTTCAACACCAATTACAAATAATTCAAATCCTTTGATTTTGCGTGCTTGTTCAAGGATCGTGTTATGTTGGTCAATACTTTTATTATAGGCATTAACAATAATTTTATTATGTACGGGTCCACGGCGCATAGCCTTAGACGATTTTTCAAGAGCATCAATAAATATCTCAATTCCATCAAGGCTGAAAGCTTCGGGGGTCATAGGTGTAATGACTTCATCTGTAGAAATCAAAGCAGAACGCTCTAGCCTTCCCATACCTGGGGAAAGGTCAAAAATGGCGTACTCATAGCCTAATTTAGATAGGCTTTCAAGTAGATCGACAAAAATAAAAGGTTCGTTGGCAAGTTGGTTTTCGCCATAAGTTTTTAGCTCTCCACCAATCCCAAAAGTGGGGATAATATCAAGGTTGTTAACCGCTGTCGGTAGAATTGCCTCGGAAGGATCCGCTTTGCCGTAAAGCACGTTTGCAAGCTCATATTTAGGTGATGACTTATTTCCTAGAAACCAACTAGAGGTATTACCTTGAGGATCAACATCAATAACGATAGTTCTTCCTTTAAGTGAACACTCGTAAGCAACAGAACAAGAAAGAGTGGTTTTTCCAACTCCACCTTTTTGAAGGTGAAAAGCAAAGGTTTTCATAAATTCCTTATTTTTTGATTTTTGTTGAAAAAGTAAACATGTCGTAAACAAGTTGTAAACACGGTAATTGTATACAACATGAAGACAGATTAAATTGGTGATAAGGTTCTGTCAAGAATAACGTGTACAGGTTGTAAACATGTCGTATACTTTGGTGTTGTTTGCATCGTGTATGCGTTTTTCTGGGATGAACTACTCAGCCGCAAGCGGATGAGGTATCTTAGCGGAACAAACTCAATACATCACCGCAAGAGTTGGAGCAATAAAGTAAACATGTTGTGGACATGTAGTAAACAATTGGAGTGTATGCAGCGTGTGTACATATTAATTGTTGTCAAAGCTTTTTGTAAACAGGTTGTTTACCTTGTTGATATATACAGCATGTATACAACATGTGTACATAATCGTTTTTGAGATGCCTTCAGAATGGACTGCGAACCTTCAGTGCCTATAAAAACGACCGCATTCGATCTTTGATAGTTAGATGGATGGGGATGGATATGTTCAGGAGAATAAAGCCGTTTACAGGCTGTTTCTGGCGTCCTGGACCTCTAAAGGGATGAGATTCGAACCGGGCCTCGTACTTTGTTTAGGTGTAGATCAGGTATTGCAGTTCGTTACCAAGGACCACAGCCGCGTCCCGATCCTCTTTGGTGATCTCCAATGGATAAAGATGGGGCACTATCTAACACGTCTTTCAGAAGTCCTTTCAAACATTATCGGGCTCTTCAGCATGGCTGACAAGGTCCTCTTCCCGGTTTAACTCTTCTAAATCGATCTCTCTTTGTTCAAGCTCCTTTTTCCGTTCGGCTTCTACTTCAAACTTCTTTTTAGCAATCGCTTCATCTTCAAGCATTTCATCGTAAAAATCCATAAGATCGATGTTGTCCAGATCATCACTGCTTTTCCCGTATTCCCTGTTTAGCTCTGCTTTAGCTTGTAGCATTACGAACTTTGGAACCTCTAAGCCCCGCATAGCTAGCTCTGTAGATAGGTCGACCGCGGTAATTTCCCTGCTCTTGAATTGCCCCCATAATTTGATTACTTCATCATCCCCGCCCGCAAGGGAGTTGAACGTTGAATCATCGAAATAGCCGCCGAATTTAGCCAGGGACCTAAGTGCGGCCTGACAATCTGATGCAACGAATTGGATTTCTTTCCTGGTTACAGTCTCTGTCTCGACCATTTTTACAGAAAGACTTCCGATAGCCAAATCAGCCCCTTCGCTAAAATCAATATCAGTCCTGACCGTTACTTCGCCATTATTCACTTCAAGAATATCCCCGGGCCTGGAAAACCCAATTTCAGCTAAACGAATCATTATTTGTACCCCTGGAATACCAAGTATGCGGCGGAGGTCGGCCCTTGATCGCGCAAGAGTCTCTTGGTAAACCTGCCCTTCCCTGGCAGTAATAAACGCTTTAGACAGGTTCTTTGCGTTATACCCGGCATCTTTGGCCATCTGCGCGTGGGTCTTACCCTGGGTCGACAACTCTTGTTCCATCAATTTTTGCTGTCGATGTGTGAGGTTCTGCGCACGCGCACGGGGCTTCCCTTTTTTTGCCGCTTTTTTGGTGACTTTTTCTGTTTTAGGGACCTTCACCTTTTTCTCAATTTTACCTTGTTTCCGTAGGCGTGAAACCCCCTTTTTGAAGGCAACGTAGCTCAATTTCGGACGCCTTGTTTCACAGAATTGCTTTTGAGTACCATCAAATTTCTGGGATCTCTTATATAGGCTTAAGTAGTCTATTTTTGCCATTGTAATTATGAAAGATTGGTGTTGTCAGTTGTTTTCAAAATGTCACCTTTTATATACTTTCGCTGAACCCGGCGATGTTTCCCATTGCTGAAAACGACCTAATCCTTTCCCCGTTGTTCAGGTTGATTAAAGGTCGGCATGAATGACCCAGTACCACCAACCACGCCACTGGCGAGCATGGGTTCTGCAATAAAGGAAATTTGTTCATCTATTGAGACCAGATCAGTCTTTTTCCCAATATCAAAAGCATCAATCGCTAGCAGTCAAAAATAACTCCATTACTGACTGCTAGTGATAGAAAGCATTTCAACTTACCGAATCTATCCCAGATGGTCTCTTTTACCCTCAATCAGAGGATCTAAGATGTCTCCATACTCACGTCTAAGAATTTCAATTGCAGCTTTTTCTTGCGCTTTTTCATACATATCACCATCCCAATTCACCAGGGATAAACCGCGCTTTTCTGCAATTGTTGAATGATACTTCTCCAGATCAAAAGGACGCTCGATTTCAACATCAGATCGAATGGCTTCAGCTATCAAGTCGGCCATATAAAAGCTGAATCCTAAAGATTCAATTTCCTCGCCATGTTTTTCAGACCAATCAAGGGGAAGTTGGCTAAGCAGATATTTGTACATAATCAGTCTCCGGTTTAGGTAGGGGAAATAGCTATCAGAATTTGAAAACCAGTTTTTTTCATCAGCTTCGATTGAAGCTTTTTTACTGTTAACTTTCTGCCCGCAAGAGGATTCGCAGGCAAAGGCAGTGTCTTTTTTTTGCATTTTACTCCTTTCAGTTTTAACTATCGTAATGCGACAATAGTCTTTGGTTTAAAAACATGTATAAAACAAAAGGTTGGGCGCAGAAAATAATTTCAACATCTCTACCTCAATGTTGAAAAGATTACTGATGCCCCGATCTATCTTTCCAATCCGCTTGCCATCAATCCTTTGAACGCAGGCGAAATATTGTCTTGGAAAGATCCGAAGAGGATTTATCAAATTTGCTTACCAATTTTCTTCACTCATTATCTTAATCGGCATGATTGACAATATCCATATCGTCTTCATCATTCAGTGCTTTCACGCAATCTCTCGGCTTATTGTTGTTTTCTTTTCCAGGGCTTTTTCATTTCAGCGTAAAAAAGCGTTTATTTTTTACGCTAATACTACTTATGTAGTATTATAAAAGATTATGTCGTTCGGATTTGCGTTTTTTTTCCTATTATTTCAATTGCTAATAAAAAACACCCTTGACGAATGTTCCCGTTTTTAGTGACGAATGTTCCCGTTTTTAGTGACGGATGTTCCCGTTTTGACGAATGTTCCCGTTTTTTTTTGAGTGATATCTGGCTTAACATGCTGTTTTTATTTTTTTATGAACGATATTGTCTAAGTGCGAAATTGCAAATTTATTAAATGTCAGGATGAATATTTTTTCTCCTGTTTTTGCTGACTTTCTTTCTTCTATGCTCTCCAGAAGGCCGGTAAAGCTTAAAAATTTGCATCCCCGTTTCAGCGCTTCCGTCTGTCGTCTGCCTTTTGAGAGTTGACCAATTCCTGTGACCATAAAAAGTTTGCTTTCTGATATTTCAACAGTGCTTGAGAGTTGATAGTAGGCCCAAATAAAAAATCGCTTATCTGATGACCGGATGTATGGGAAGCTATCCCATATTTTTCTTAGACTACTTGGAATATTCCTTGTTTCATTTTTCGCAAATGCCACCAAATAAGTGCTAACCTGCAATCTAAATTTTTGAGAATCTTCATAAAAATAGACATCCCGGATTAATCCTGTCAGGTGTTTTGCCCCTCTTTTCTTCTTCTGGGTTTTGATGATGAACCACCCCGGCCGCTGCAGGCCCTCCAGCTCCTTTTTGATCTTGGCCCGGTCTACGCCTCCTGCAGCCGGGTATCCTGTCAGGTCGGACAGGTTGCTAAAATGCAGATGGTACCCGGCCAATTGCCCCTCTGCGTCAACAAATCGACTCACTTTGCTTTCATCAATGGAGACAAATTCCCCCGCCCGTTTGCTGGTATGGACTCTAAAGTAACGAACCAGGTCAATGATTAATAAAAAATGCTCCACCCATGTATTTTGAATGTCTTTCGGAATTACAACTTGGCGGCCTGAATCATCCGTTGCGGCCTGTAGTTGGTTTAGCACCAAAGATGGTACCATGCTCTCCACAAGCTGACCATGAACTGAGGTTCTCCTCTCAACGAATGAAGCCAGGTATTTTTTTATGTCCTGCCGCAAAAAACTGTTTGGCGTCAGCTCAACAGTAAACCGCTCCGTTAAATCCTGGGTTTTTTCTTCCAATGTCATTTGCATATCTTTCCCAGAATTTCTAAACCGGATAACCAGGCCACTTATATCTTCACCTGCTGACAATTTAAAAATCACCCGTTGTACTCTTCTTTCCGCGTGTTTTTGTAAATTCCCTAATGCTGTCCCGCTCGATGGGGGAGCCACAAAAAAACCAGTTTCAGTGTTCAACCTGGTGACAGTCATTTGTTGCGAAGAGGTTATTTGTTTAAATGTCGACGCCGCTTTTCTGCTGTTTTTTTCCATTTTTTTCTACTGTAAGTTAATTAGTTTAGGCCTGGCATGCTGTTGGTGACACTTCCACAGTCGTTTTTTCTATTGTTAGAAGCAAAGCTGTCATTTTTAGGCGGTTCTGAAAGACTCAATGTCCCGCCTGTTAACAGAGTATTGTCACTTTTTAAAAATTCTTCTTCTGTTTGCGGCGCAATATAGTTAGCTTTAACCCGCTCCATCCGGACCCATAGGCGACGATCTGGGTCTTCCCGTGCTAATTTGAGGCTATCTGCTCTCTCTCTCGGTACCATTGAATACCCCATAATCGCGCACCAATCCTCAGCACTAACCTTCTGCAGCCCCAACACCCACCGCGCGCCATCAACGAAAGCTGAACTGCCCCGCATCATCCCAGCAGTCATGTCCGATTTGGTGCTTGATTTGTTCACATGATGCGCCCCCAAAACAACGGTCTTTTCGCCAGTCTCCTGCTTAACCCGCTCTTTCAGCTGTTCCAGCTTTTCAATGAAAAGGGTCGCCCGAGTAGCATCATTCTCATCCGCTTTGTAAAACCGTGAAAGAGGATCCAAAATAATCAGCTTGTATTTCTGGTTGATCGAATCGGCTACCAGATCGTTGAAAAAATCACTGTTAGAATCATCCGTCTGACTACCAGCAAATCCTGGGTTGGATCCATGAGTGAGTTCAATCCTGAGGTTCTGTTTGATCAATTCTTTCTGCTGGGAATCGTACCCGTTTTTCAGGTTTATTTTTTGCAACCGGCGGTGAATCTCATCTTCGGAATCTTCCCCTAAAACACAAAGGACTTTCCCTGGTTCGCCAGTCACCCATTCCGGTTTTAAAAAGCAGGTCCCGGTTGCGACTGATAAAGCCAACTCGAGCAAAAAATATGTCTTCCCTGTCCCGCCGGCAGCAGCAATCAACCCTATATTGTCAGAGGGCAGAAACCATTTAACCAACCAATCAACCGGTGGTGCGTCATGATCAATCAGGTCACTCATGTCCAGCATGTTGCTTTCGTAATTTGTTTTAAATGTGATCTCTTCGGGCGCGGTTTCTTTTAATAGAAATCGTTCTTCTGCCCGTACTACTGCATCTTTCATAGATAACTCGCTTGATTGGTTTTTTGTTTTTCATCGATACTGACAATGGATGCACCCGGGAAGACAGAAAAAATTTGATCAACCATTTCTTGAACTTCGGGGTTCCTGGCCAATGCTTCGCTTACATCGTACGCGGATTTAGTGGGTAGCCTGTAATAATCACAAAGGTCCTTCACCCCTGCCGGCTTGTCCCACTCCTGTACTCGCCCGTTTGGAAAACCCTGGGCTTTCAGTGCATTTTTCAACAATTTTTTTAAATGACTGCCGGCTTCGTCCTCTTCAATCGCGATTGATATTTTGCAGGGGTTAATGCTGATAAACTTCGCTGCCGCGCGCTGTATCTTCTCTTCACTGATACTGGCCGTACTAAAGCCAATTGCCCGGCCCCCGTTTGTATAATCTGCAATCGCATCAAGCGCCCCCTCACAGATACAAAGCGGGATATCCTTTTGCCTTTCGGTCCCAGGGGGAATGTACAGACTTGGAATCCAGGCAGTTCTATACCGTCCAAACTTCGCCTGTTTTTCACTGATTGCCCGGCCCTGCAACCCGACGATCTGCCCGCCCCAATGGTATGGAATCAAAATCCGACCCCTGAAGCCGATCAATGAGTAGTAGAGATCCCCCGTTTGCTTATCCTTGGCGTAAAACCCCGCTGCAATTAAATCAGACTCGGGAAAAACGTTTTTCATATGATTTTGAACCCGGTAAAAATCCCCATCGCTAATACAACGAAGACCCAATCTAAAGCACAGTTCAGCATTCAACCCTCTTTCGTTTCTCAGATAATCCGTCCCGGATACAGATAGAACCGTGTACTGAATCAGCTTAGTATAAATCTGCGATCTGATCTTCGCCGAGATAGCGGGTATCTTTTCTTTTTTCTGGGATGGCCTTGCTATTGGTACTGAACTTCTAACACCTCCCAAAGAGTCACACACAATCTCAATTGCTACCGGAAAGGAAGCTCCGGTCTGCAACATAATGAAATCGTAAATATCCCCCGACCAACCGCATCCTAAACACTTCAAGCGAGCCCCTTTTTCAGTCTCGTAAATATTCAAACTGGGGGTTTTATCAGCATGGAAAGAGCAGTTGTACCAGTACCGGTTTCCATCTCGAGTCCCTGACCCCAGATATGGGTACAGAATCTGGTGTGTCTCTTCGACAGTCAAATCCCTTTTTGCTAGATTTTTCATAAGCTGTTTACCTGGGTTTTGTTGTCGATGAAAGCATCTCAATAATCATCCAGTTTAAATTCCTTTTTCCGTTTTTCTGCTGCTTTACTTCCTCAGTTTTCACGAACTCCAGAATCAATTGTCTGATGACAAAAGAACGATTCCCTTTTCCAATCAGAGAATCGAGTCGATCAATCACCTCAGGAATAATTCCAATGGTCGTTTGCTCAATTTTTGAACCTTCAATGTAAGATTTGCTTTTTTTGTTCATCTTCACCATCCATGGTAAATTGTTAATAAATTCGCAGCATTTGTGCGTTGACATCATCCTAAGTCAGCAATTTTTCAGCCGATACTAACACATAACATAGTATTGAAAAATAATTCAATCCCTAGAAGAGTCTTTAAAAACGCGGGATAACGTGAAATCGTCAATCCTTTACCTGACAGGTCCCCTAACTTTAAAATCAAAACGAATAAGATTACAGAACAACACTGAACTATTTTCGATAAAATACAATTTTAAGAAGTACGCGAAGCAACACCTTTTTCTGAGTGGGGAGTGGGTTTCTCAGAGCGAAGCAGACAAAAAAAGGGCGATGTTGGGATTGGCAGGGAGTAAAGCTGATCCCAACGAAAAGAACCAGCTTTACTTAAGAAGAATGTGATTTTTTTTGTTGGCAATGACAACCTTGAAAGTTATCATAATACTGCACCCCAGGGAAAACTATGACTTTTGGGCTAGGCCGTCCGGTTGCCATTATTTTCTTCTGGGGTGTTGTCTTCAGGTGGAGTCTCAAATATCGGATATATATTATCAATAGTAATGATTGTCCAAATGATGAGGTCCTCCAGAACATCATTTATCACACTGTTCAAGATCGTAAGATCGGAAGTGATAGATTTTTTTCTGAGCCTTTCTTTCGCGACAACTAATGGAGGAAGAGATCTCAGGTGAAGCCTGATTCCTCTTTTTATCTCCGGGTGATCCGCAACAAACTGTACTGCATCTTGTTGGTTCATCTCAGCTCCTGTTCGTTCTATTTGGAACATCTGGGTTATTTAATTTTACCGCCCTGCGGTAATTTGCTGGTTTCATGTACTCTCTCGAGATAGATTTATATAAAAAAAAGAGTGAAAATAAACTTCTTATAATCTTCTGCCGATATGCCTAAACAGTAACTCAAACAATCAATATTAAGTGATCAATTTCAACTGCCCTGTTGGAATGACCCCAATTCAATATAGTATCAGTTGACAATTTTTAATAATCGTCACTCAACCTAATTCCTGCTTTAGCGTCAAATATCGGGATCCCAGGATCAGTCATAAAGCCTGTTAAAGCGACATCATCTTCAGAATAGCCCGTTGTGCCTTTAATATAGTTGTCTGAAGGGCCATACAAAACCCCCGTTATTTTTTTCTGTGGATCCAAAATCACTTTTTCCCACTACTTTGGTTGACCCAGCATAAATCCCATCTGGATGGTTGTTTGGTCTGAGGGTGATGCGTTTCTCATCTGTAATGAATTCGATCTCCCCCTCCAGGCAGTAGCAAAACTCTTCGCCTGCATGGGAAAGGGGCACGGGCTGCTCTTCGATATGGGAATCAAATTCCACGAGAAACGGTTCCATCTGTTTACCCTGCAGTCGATAGGAAAGTGCTTGGTAATTGTAAGTCAGCCGGGCTGGATCTGCTTCTCTGCTCTTGGCAACGGAGAGACGCTCGTTGACCCGGGTCAGCTCAATTTTGTCCAGCGATTCTGCATCGACAAAAAAGTAGTCGACTCTGACTTCCAAAACCCGGGCAATATTCAGAAGGGTCGCAAGGGTGGGGGGAATGATGTCGCTTTCGATCTGGGACAGCAGTGGTTGCCCAACATCAACCGCCTGGACCAGTGTTTCAATCTGAATTCTCTTCTCTTCACGGAGAGCTCGTATCTTCCCGCCAATACCCAGTCGCTGCAGTTCTTCCATTGTTTATAAATTCGTGAGTTATGCCTGAATCTCAAACCTAGAGATAGGATTTTTGAATGATTTAATTTTACCATTTTGGCTATTGTTTTTCAAGCAATCGGTATATACCTTTCTTTTTTGTCTCGCTAGTTCCCGAACAAAAGTCAGGAAAGAATAGGTTCGTATCGGGATACAGGGTTCTAATCCCCTTTTACTGTCCCATGTCTCAATTGACTCGGAATTGAGGAAAACTGATGCACATTTTTCTCCTAACCAAGCATAGATACCTCCATACTGGCCCCTTTTTACTGGCCTATGTCTCAACCGGCTCAGAACTGTCGATGCGATGATCGCGTCCTGTCCACCTCTGTCGTGCAGTCTGACTTGTTTTTGATTCTATAATGGTCCGCAACCGGAATGGTGATCCCCATTTCATTGCAGATAGCATCGACCTGTCTGGCGATATTCCAGAAGTTGACAACACAATAAGCGTTTGTTCCACCTTCGGATTTTGCAATTTCAATGATTAGAGCAGAATTGGCTTTTTGAGCAGCCCGCAGCCGTACCCCGAATTACAAGATTGCTCCTGCCGTTAGCCGCGATTGAGAGAGCGTTTCCTTTTTTCACCATCGCGCGATCGACGACCTTGCCGCTGACAATCAGCGCTTTGGAGTTTGGAAACAATTTCTTGATATTAGCGGGGCGGCCGATATCAACAGCCTTTAGAAACAGGGGTGATTAATTAGATTGTTTTTCATTCATGGGATTATCCTTATTGAACATATCTCCCGTTGCGGATAGTCAGTCAACGGAGAAAAAGCGACTCTAAACTGTAATCAATGAATTTTGACGTAACTCAATTTATACCTTTCTGAGAGCCAATTTCGACAAAAATAGTCCTTATTCAGTCCTTTTTTCTCAATCCACCATTTCTCTTACCATACGTTCGCTAAATGTTGTCACTTGACGTCCCTTATACACCACTCCAGCTCATTAGATTCTAGCCACCTGGCATGAGGATCGCTTCACTAATGGGAAACACAGTATGGTCATCAAGGTAGATAAAATCGAATCTCAGCCTATTAATTCAGGGCTGCCCAATATCAAAGTTATGGGAATTGGTGGTGGAGGCGGGAATGTGGTAAACCGCATGATAAAGGATAATGTCCGCTCGAAAAAACGCTTATAAACGTTCTGGGGGTAGGAATGAGACCGGCAGTTGAGGAGGAGATTGACAGCCGCCGGGATGGGTGGTGGAACAGGAACCGGTGCCATTTCTGCCATTTCTGTCATTACTGAGATTGCCAAGGAGATGAAAATCCTGACAGTCGCTGTCGTCACTATCCCTTTCAGTTTCGAGGGCCCCAAACGCAGCCAATTGACCCGAGAGGGCATTCAGAACTTAAAAAAACATCGATACCCTGGTTGTTATTCCCAACAGCAAACTTCTGGAGATCGCTTCTCCCAAAACCAACATGTCCGAAGCCTTTGTCATGGCAGACGATGTATTAAAGCAAGCCATCAGCGGAATCACAAACCTGGAGAGGGTTATCAATCTTGATCGTGCGGATATGTACACGGTCATGGCTAACAAGGGCAGTGCCTATATGGGGACGGGTACGAAAAAAGCAGCACTTTCCAGCCCTTTAATCTCACAACCGATGTGATCATCAATATTGTTGCAGACAATCAGTTTCCGCTCTTCGACGCTCAGGCTACGGATGTGATTGTCGGATTGGTCTATGATCCGAATTTAAACGAAGAGGTCTCGGTGACAGTAATCGCAACCGGATACGACTCGGAGTATAAGATCGAAGCTGCAGAACTGGTAGAGCTGATTCCGCTATTTAGAGTAAGGGAGTTTGCGACCAGAGGGCGGATTGATGGACAGATAAATGCCCATGATTCGAAGTATGGTGTTTATTTACGGACCACGGCAAGGATGCTGGTTGGTCTGGTTGCAATGGGCTTATCCATAACATTTATGTCCTTCTTCCAGGGGTAAGGCAGTATGGGAAATGTCGTCGGGGGCGCTAATGGGGGAAAGTTAATGCAGCAGCAGGCACGTATGGTTTAAGGCTTCCTGATGGGCAGCACCTGGTGTATTTTCGGTTTATCAACGGCAATTGGTGGATCACCTGGCATTGCTATTCTGTTACCTGCTGCCGAGAACAAAAAAGATGTAGGTTGAAGGTAATCCCACCCGCTTTTTAATTCTATTGACGGGTCGCTTGATTGTTGTTCCCTGCTTGCCATCTCGACCGACCCGAGAAATAAAATATCTACCGGTCTTCTGTCTGGATTCAATAGTATCTCTTGCTGAACTGTTCCCGCTCAAAATCTATATCTCTCCTCGCTGCGTACCACAGTTTAAAAATGAATTCAATCCCTGGGAAAGCCTTTAATAACGGGGATGAAGTGATCCCGTCAATTCTTTGCCTGACGGGTCTCCTAACTTTAAAATCAAAACGGGTAAGATGTAATTTTGATGAGGCACAGAGGTCATCTGGCAGGAATTTTGCAATTTTTATCTTACACTTAGAGTAAGGGAGTTTGCGACCGTTTGCGATCCGAGAGCGTTTGTGGGTCTTGGTAATAGATGGGCGATATTCTATATTCGAAGTATGGTGTTTATTAGAAAGCTGCGAAGCAGCACCGTATAGGATGGGGGGACGGGCCGAGCGTAGCGAGGGGGGAGATATTGGGATTGAAGAGGGATGTTTATCGGTCTTGGTCTGAAAAAAATGAACAAAAAAAGGTAAAATGGTGTTTGGCTACTATGACAATTTGGGGGGGCGTTAATATTGACAGCTTTCAGGAGTTTTGCACAGAAAACAAGGTCCCATAAGATATAACAAACACTATTTTAAAACTATTTTATGTTTTAAGCAGCCGGAATCCCCCGCTACTCTAAGGCTGTAGAAATCTATTATGACAATTTGGGGGGCCGCGGATTCTAGCATGCTGTAATTATTGTTTAATATAAACACCGAAAATTCGTTGATATGACAATTTGGGGGGCCGCATGTTCAGGTACAGGCATTATCAATAAATGCGCAGGGAGGAGGTTCCCGAAAATGAAATATGACAATTTGGGGGGACTATGACAAATAATTTCCGTTGACATACAGGCTGACCCCCGACTATTAAAGAGATTGAAACATCCAAGATACGGTATTTTATCTATGACAATTTGGGGATCGTTGGTATGAAAGCGATTGAAGCGGATATTGAAGAAAGAATTGCCACCGTCCGTAATGAAAACTTGATATTCAAATCTAACGACCTGATTGAGGCAAAATATCGACTCACTGTGAATGAACAGCGTATTGTAATGAGCCTGATATCGATGATCAAAAAAGAGGACTTGGAGCTGCACAGATATAATTTCACATTTGGCCAGTTGTCGAAGTTGCTAAAACTTGACAAGCACCGCGGCTTTAATTCCAGATTAAGAGGGATAATCAAGACCCTGAAAGACAGAGAGCTGGTTCTGCTTGAGGGGAAAAGGGAAACATTCGCCCGCTGGGTTGAGGCACCAATAATTGATTGGGGTGAGGAGGTTGTTGCATTTCGCATTGCCCCCGAGCTGAAACCATATTTAATTAGCCTCAAAGGTCGATTTACCGCATTCAGTCTTGATAGCGTCCAGTTCAAACGGGAGTATTCATTCCGGTTTTACGAGCTGCTGAAGCAATACGAAAAGATCAAGAAACGGGAGATCACGATCCCACAGTTTAGGGACATGCTCCAGATATCCGAAAACGAGTATAAGCTGTACGGAGATATTAAGCGTCGCGTCATCATCCCTGCCCAGAATGAAATCAACAGCAAGACAGATATCTCGTTTGAGTTTGAAGAGGTCAAGGAAGCCCGACGGGTGGTGAAACTCGTGTTTACAATCTTCAATCGTGATTTTAAAGAGGTTGAGGACTCGCTAACATCGAACCCCTACAACATCGCTCTCAATGCTCTACTTGAAAACGGTATCAGTAAAAACCAAGCATCCCGCCTTTGCCTTGAATACGCAGTCAAAGATTCCGGGTATGTCCTGGCCAATATTCAACAAGCAAAAAATCAAGTCGAGAAGTTACTCAAAGAAGACGGCCTGTCCAAGCCATACGATGAAACTCTCCAGGGGTATATTGTCCGAGCAATCGAAAACAATTATGCGATGTTTGGCAAACCTGAGCAAACGTCTTTTTGATCCCTCCAGAATGGGGACGACCTGATAATGGAAAAGGTCAGGAAGTGGTTCCTTTACCTTACCACAAAGCAGATGCCAGACGGATCCCCAATGAATAACCCGGCGGGATTCATCATTGAGCAGATAAAAGAAGGACAGCAGATCACCATCGATGACCAGATGTTAATGATGGAAGAGAAGAGAAAAGAAAAGAAAAGGACCCTGGCAGAAATCGAAGAAGAGGAGCAAGAGAAAAAACCTGAACTCACACAAAAAGGAACTAAAATCGTACCCGTTAAAAAAGATAGCCCAAAGATATCTGCCAAGAAGAAGTTTGGGGAACTGGCCGGAAAGGCTGAGAAGGCACAACCCGAAAAACTGAGCGAATCGGTCAAGAATGCTCTAATACCTGGGAAACGAAATCGACTTGCAGAAATCAGGAAACTACTTTCACATATCGAGAGCACAACCCTTGACGCTGAACTGATTAGAATGGCTCTGTCTGGTGAAATTCATCTTTATGGGCATGACGACCCAACCGAAACCACAGAAGAAGACCGAAAAGCATCCCTGACCTTCAAGGGTGAGCCTAAATATATTGTCTACCTCGCTTGACTTCACTAGAACAGATACATGGATACGGGATTTAAAGGACTTGCACTTTTTGCCATAGCCATTATTGGTTTGTTTTTGCTAAGGCTGGCTCAATAATTTTTTTAAAGGAGATTGAAAAATGAAAAAGATTCTGGTTATCAGAAGTTGGATTCAGGCCTATACCGAGGGAAACCGATAAAAACAGGAGATATCATGTTAAAAATAATCATAATTCACGGTCTAATAGCCGGTTTTGTTATTCTTTTGGGGTTGGGGGTACAATATTATGCAGATGAAGGAATACGCTCAAGAGATAGGTTAGTTGAAAAACTCTTGGGTCCTTATACTCCTCCGGCGGAGTCGAATAAGTCGATGGAAGCAAATGCTGTACGTGAAGCCAACGCTGATTTACGTGAAACAAGAAAGGACTTAGTTGAAGCATATGGAAAAGTAAGAACTTGGGGGGTGTACGCAGTTTGGGCAGGGGGGATTTATGCGTTTGTTAGCTTTATTTTAATCAGGAACCCTCAGATACTATTGGATATCAAAGCCTCAGCTGCAAAAGAATCGGCAAAACGTGGTGGCAATAAAAAAACCTATGAGGAACTATTGCTATTAAAAAAACTGTTTGATGAAAGGATATTATCTCAGGAAGATTTTGACAAGAAATCTGATGAGCTTAAGGAAAAAATTACATAAAAATCATTCTAACCAGTTTCAGTAAATATATTGAGCGATGAAAGCATTTATTGAAAGGAACACAAAATAGCCTATCACCTATGCAGATTACGGCGGAGTTAGTCCACCAGATTGCTAGTGAATCGGCGTAGCAGCGCAGTTTAACCGAGATCGGAGACAAATAGGGGTATTAATGGAACAACCAAACACCAATTGGTTCATCGAAGAAATAGAAAAGCCTGATCTTAAATGGTTCGAAAAAGGTTGGGCTGATGGCGAAGAGGCAGAACATGGCGAATAACACATTGGACTCAGAAATGGCCATGTTCAGTTTCGTCTGCTTTAAATGTGCCCACTATCGTGAAGATCACACTTGCGGGGCCTTCCCATAGGCTAATTTGTGAAAAGATTATCAACATAGGTCATGATTGAACGTACTAAGTTGATAGCAAATTTTGCATCATTGAAATTTAGTAATTCATCAGTTGGATGTGATAAACTGTTATAATTTCGAAGATAATTAATGTTGTTCATTATTGCATTTACAGAACGGAGCATTTTGAACACTTCATCATTTCTACCATCGTCAGGTTTAGTTTTTAAAAATTTGTTAATCTTGGGAAGAAGTGCATTAATGGAGTCCCCAGATAAGCTACAGAAAGATTAGATTTGAACCCCGTCAACAAATCATTGCTGCCAGGGGCAATTGAGAAAACAATGCAACGTTATGTGGCCCCAGGATGCGAAAACAAAGAGCGGACAATACCTGAGCATGGCTTTATTAATGCCTATATAAGTCTGGTTATATAGATTGGCTTAGAGCATCAGTCTTCCAAGCTGAGGGTCGCGAGTTCGAGTCTCGTTTCCCCGCTCCATTCATACCCGCTTTAACGACCAAGCTCATCGGCGGAAATGGAGCGCGGCGGAATTGCTGTCCGGTGCAGCGCCTCTATCTGTATTCACTACAACGCCCCATTGGAGATATCAAAAAATCGCTCGAAGAATTGAGTAAGTGTAGCGGCCAGGAATCATAATCGCTCTGGCTCGTTTTAAAGGGACAAGCTCGGCCAGGATTAACCGTTTTTTGAGGTGCGGTCTGGCTATAATTATTC